>SMTZ1_10000643_pt1 | contig 51928 bp, 55 predicted proteins | sample DeeMarSWOR136_30_FD_25667 | JGI IMG/M metagenome (IMG submission 25667) | reverse complement strand
CAGCAAACGAACTCAAGCATATCATGGAAAAACCTGAGCCTGGCCAGGAGCCAAGCAACTTGGTAAATATCCTGATACACCTCCACACTGAACCTCAAAAACTCATCGAATACATCGAAAAAGTTAAAACCACCAGAGACGATGTCTACGAATGCGCTCTGGACAACTTAGTCAAAGATGGGCACAAAACAAAGGTGATTCCATATACTGATTTCTGGGCACCACTAAAATATCCCTGGCACATCTTTGATGCGGTTAAATATCTCCTGGATATAAGCCAGTCGAGGATTTCAACCTCTGCTTATGTCTCAGGAAAAGCTACAATCGAAGGCAAAGTTATTATAGGCGATAATGTTAGAGTTCTGGAAAATGCAGTGATAAGAGGGCCAGTCTATATCGGTCCCGGCTCCATAATCGGCAATAGTGCCCTGATACGAGACTATGGCCATATCGGAGCCAACTGTGTCATCGGTTACTCCACAGAGGTCAAGGGGTTGGTGACTCCATAATAGGCAAAGGTTGCTCCTTCGGCGCTGGCACCGTCCTGGCCAATTTCCGTTTTGACGAGCAGAACATCTCAGTAATAGTTGAGGGAAAAGCTATCGACACTGAGCGGGATAAGCTCGGAGCAATAATTGGCGACAACTGCAAAACTGGAGTTAACGCCAGTGTCATGCCTGGCATCAAAATCGGCCCAAACTCCATCGTAGGTTCTCATGCCTGTCTGACGAAAGACCTCGGGCCGGAAAAAATGATAGTCTCTGAGCCACATTACCGAACTCTACCCAACCCAGTTAAGCTTGATGAAGCAAAAAGAAATGAATTGAAAGAAAAGCTCGAGAAATTGGGCGACACCGAGCCAGAAAATGACTAAACTGCCAAATTCAAAACATCTGCCTCAACATGTAGCCATTATTATGGATGGTAATGGGCGGTGGGCAAAGCAACGCGGCTTGCCCAGATTAGCCGGGCACAGACAGGGGGTCAACACAGCGCAGAAGGTGGTGGAAATCTTCACCAAATACAAGATCCCACACCTCACTCTATATGCTTTCTCTACCGAAAATTGGAACCGGCCGAAACGTGAGATAGACGGGATATTTAGAATCCTGGAAGAAAAGCTGGAGGAAGGAATTAAATTCGCCCAGAAGAACGGCATAAGAATACGCCATCTGGGTAAGCCCGATGGATTGCCGCTTAGGCTACGGGAGAGAGTAAAACAGGCTCTGGAGCTGACCAAGAATAACAGTCGAATGACCGTGAATTTAGCTTTCAATTATGGAGGCAGAGATGAGATTGTTGAGGCAGCGCGGAGTCTCATCCTTGGCTGTATTTCACCACAAGATGTTAATGAAAAGCTTTTCAGCCAGTATCTCTATACCGCCGACATACCTGACCCTGACCTAGTAATTCGTACTGGGGGTGAAATGCGGCTGAGCAATTTCCTGATATGGCAGTCTGCCTATGCTGAGATCTATTTCACGCCAGTTCTATGGCCCGATTTTGGAAAGAAGGAAATTGACAAATCCCTCACCGCCTACAGCCAACGCCAACGCCGCTTTGGTAGCCTACCGCCAGCATAAAGTATTCCAAATACCAAACAGGCGGGACACAAATACAAAAGATTAAAACCTATCAATAGTGGCTAGATTTGCATTTTAAATATAGTTATGTTATACTAGCAGCGGAATTTAAGAATGCCAATAAAAAGTGGGGCGAGTTCCCACTTTTTTGTTAAGAAAATAGAAACGGGGAGTGGTATTCGATGAAGACTGAATTCATGATTGCCCTTACCCAACTATCGGCTGAAAAGCATCTACCTAAGGAAGTGGTGCTGGCTGCGATAGAGTCAGCACTAGTCTCCGCCTACAGAAAAGATGCCTTTTCCGCTGGTCAGGACGTCTCAGCAAAGATCAACTCCAACACTGGCGAAGTCAAGGTCTACGTAAGGAAGATAGTGACTGAGGAGCCCACTGATCCGATTCATGAGATATCGCTTGCCGACGCTCAAAAGCTCGATAGAAATGCCCAAATTGGCGAGACTATAAGCATAGAATCTACTCCTCCGAATGCTGGGCGAATCGCTGCTCAGACGGCAAGACAGGTTATCCTGCAGCGGTTGCACGAGGCAGAACATCATGCGATTTTCGAGGAATTCACCGGCAAAGAGGACGATATAGTCACGGGAATGGTACAACGCATTACGCCAGATCAAATTCATATCGATTTAGGCAAAGCTGAGGCAATACTCCCAAGCAGCGAACAGGTGCACAATGAGCGCTATCGTATTGGGCAAAGGCTCAAATTGTATGTATTGGAGGTAACAAAAACCACCAGAGGGCCTCAAATAATAGTGTCTCGCTCTCATCGCAACCTATTGCGCCGTCTTTTCGAACTGGAGATTCCAGAAATATATGGCGGCATCATAGATATAAAGTCGATAGCTCGCGAGGCCGGTTACCGAAGCAAGGTGGCCGTAGCAGCACGCCAGGAAGGTATTGACCCTGTGGGTTGCTGCGTTGGGCTACGCGGCATTCGAATACAAAACATCGTAAATGAGTTGCATGGCGAAAAGATAGACGTGGTCGAATGGTCTGATGATCCGGCAGTGTTCATCGCCAATGCCCTCAGCCCCGCTCAGGTAGCAAGCGTCGAACTCAACCAAACGGAGAATACTGCCACAGTAACTGCTCCTGATAAACAACTATCGTTAGCCATAGGTAAGGAAGGACAGAACGCTAGATTAGCAGCAAAGCTAACCGGCTGGCGAATCGATATCAAGAGCACCTCAGCCCTTGAGGCAGAAAAGGCCAGCTTGGACAAAGAGGCAGGCGCTGAAGAGGAAGAGGCTGTCCCAGAATTTGCCGCCGCTGAGGAACTACCTGGTCAAGCGCCCGTCAGCGAAGCAGAGGCAACAGATGAACCAGAGCCAGTCGGTGAGGAGGAGACCACAGAAGTAGCCGCAGCTTCAACCGACTTTGAGCTTGTTTTAGCTTCGGAGGTTTCCTCAGCAGCCAAAACTGCGGAGACCCGCCAGATTAGGTTCGCTGAGGACATACTTTCACCAAAAACAGATAAGGCAAAGAAGAGGAGTGGCAAGAAGGATACCAAAAAGGATGCCGAGTTACCAAAAGGCAAAAGCAGACCTAAGAAAACGCGTTCAAGGCCAGTTAGCTACTCTGAGGAAGACGAGCTTGAAGAATAACCCTAACAAGCAAATTTTGCGTCAAAGGCATCTACCCGAGCGCAGCTGTGTGGCTTGCCGAGAAAAAAGGGCTAAAAGAAAGTTAATTCGACTCGTATGTCGTGATGGTGTTGTAAAGATAGACGATAAGGGCAAAGAGACAGGCCGAGGAGCTTATCTATGCCCAATACGCGAATGTTGGGACATCGGGCTGAAGGGCAATCGCTTAGAGTATGCACTGCGGACTGAGATGATTTTGGAAAATCGTCAAGCGCTGGTAGAATACGGCAAAAGCTTACCTGAAAAGGGAGAGAATCAAGCTTGACTAACAAAAACGAAGAACCGATTACCACCAACGAAAAGAAGGATAACCCGGAAGTTAAGACTGACCTAAAGACGCTACCTCACGTTAGCCTTCCTCCAGCTCTCAGCGTAAAACAACTGGCTGATATTCTACAGGTTAGTGGCGTCGAGGTTATTAAGCAGCTCATGAGAAATGGTGTCATGGCCAATATTAATCAGGCTATAGATTTTGATACCGCAGCAATGGTAGCTTCTTACTTCGGATATGAAGCTAAAAAGCAGCCAGCGTCCGCTCAAATAAAACGCACTACGCCAACTGGTGATGTCAAGCTTTCACCACGCCCCCCAGTAATAACCATCATGGGTCACGTTGACCATGGTAAGACAAGCTTGCTCGACGCCATCCGCCAAAGTAATGTAATCGCCACCGAAGCCGGTGCTATTACCCAACACATTGGAGCTTACCAAGTCGAGGTAAACTCACGAAAAATTACTTTCCTAGACACACCAGGACATGAGGCTTTCACTACCATGAGAGCCAGAGGGGCTCAAGCTACGGACATAGCTGTCCTAGTGGTAGCTGCTGATGACGGAGTGATGCCCCAAACTATAGAAGCCGTAGACCACGCTCGAGCCGCCGATGTGCCCATAGTGGTCGCCATTAACAAAATCGACAAGCCTGACTCCAATCCAGATAAAGTTAAACAGCAGCTGGCAGATTTAGGCTTGGTTATCGAGGAGTGGGGAGGCGACACTGTATGCGTCCCAATATCAGCTAAGAAAAAACAGGGTATAGACGAGCTTCTAGAAAACCTCCTTCTGGTCGCCGACATATTGGAGCTTAAAGCTGAGCACGATTGTCCGGCAGAGGGGATAGTGATTGAAGCCAGACTCGACAAAACCAGGGGGCCAGTAGCTACCCTTCTAATCCAAAAAGGCATACTCAAGCCCAGTGATATCCTTGCAATTGGTAATACTTGGGGCAGAATTAAGGCTATGTTTAATGAGCTAGGCAAGCACCTCAAGAAAGCTGAACCCGCCACCCCTATAGAAGTTCTCGGGCTAAATGCGGTCCCACAAGCCGGAGACTCTTTCAAAGTTGTCAACAGCGAGCGCGAAGCAAGGATGCTCCTAGAAAAGCACGAGGACATGCAACAAAAAGTTCCAACTCGCGCTAAGACCCTGGGCCTAAGTGACATTTCAACCCAAATCAGCACTGGCCAGATAAAGGAACTAAATATAATTCTTAAGACAGATGTCCAGGGCAGCATCGAACCTATAAGGGATTCTCTAGAGCAAATGGGTGATGAAAAAGTGAAAGTTAGAGTCATTCACTCGGGCAGCGGCAGTATCACAGAAAGCGATGTGCTACTGGCTTTGGCCTCTAAAGGAATAATCATCGGCTTTAACAGTCGACCAGAGCCAGGAGCACAGCGATTGGCTGAAGCAGAAAGCATAAGCATACGGTATTACAATGTGATTTATGAAGTGGTAAACGATGTTGACAAAGCACTGAAAGGTATGCTTGAGCCAACCTATGCTGAGGTTACTGAAGGACAGGCTGAAGTAATGGCTATCTTTGACACAGGGAAAAAAGGTAGGGTCGCTGGACTTTCAGTTAAAGAAGGTAAAATAAGACGAGACGCTTTAGCTCGAGTCATACGTAAAGGCGAGTCAATCCACGAATCCCGAGTAAGCAGTCTAAGACGCTTCAAAGAAGATGTTAAAGAAGTTGTCGCTGGCTTTGAATGTGGCGTTAAAATAGAAGGTTTTACAGAATTCCAAATTGGCGATATTATTCAATCCTACCGGCAAGAAGTAGTAAGCTAAACCATCCTGATTTTGGTTTTTTTCGGGCTAGGTTCTCCCCTATATCACAAATCACAGTTATAACTTAAAGAACCAGATATGACACGGCGTACTGATCGAGTAAGCAGCGTAATCCAGCAAGAAATCAGTCATTTGCTCAGGGAGGAAGTTAATGACCCGAGACTTGCTAGCCTTATTTCAATAACCAAAGTCTCGACGTCCCCTGACTTAAGACATGCCAAAATATTCATTAGCACCTTTGGAAATAAGGCGAACAAGAGCGAGATATTACAGGGCTTCACTGCCGCCTCGGGATTTCTTCGCAGGCAATTGGCCAACCGTCTAAAATTAAAGCACATGCCTGAGCTTAGCTTTCACCTCGACGATTCCATTGAGCGTGGAGACGAAGTCCTCAGATTAATCGAGCAAGTTGCTTCCAGCGATACTGAAAATAAAGATGAGCATTGACGGGATTCTCAACGTCAACAAACCTGAAGACAAGACTTCTTTCAATATAGTAGCTTGGCTCAAACGTCTCACTGGAGAAAAACATGTCGGACATGCCGGCACACTAGATCCGATAGCCACAGGTGTGCTACCAATTTGTTTCGGCCAGGCGACACGAGTTGCCCGGTTTCTAACAGAGAGCAGCAAGACATACCTCGCCCAAATTGAACTGGGCGCAACCACAGATACCTTTGACAGGCAAGGGAAAATAATCGAACGTGGAGATACCAGCGGTATTACCGTGACCCAGATAGAGGAGGCCCTTACCGCCTTTCAGGGTGTCGTTAAGCAAGTGCCCCCAGTATACAGTGCTTTGAAACACCAGGGCAGACGATACTACGAACTTGCTCGTGCTGGTATCCCAATAAAGCCGAAACCGAGGCAGGTTGAAATTGTAAATCTGGAACTTATTAGTTGCCAGCTACCGCTAATAACAATCAATGTGGAATGTAGTAAGGGTACATACATACGCTCCCTAGCTCATGATATTGGGCAATGCCTACGCTGCGGCGCTCATTTGAGAAACCTAACCCGCTTAAGGTGCGGGCCATTTCACATTGAAGATGCGCTATATCTGTCCCAAATTGAAAAGGCTTTTCAGAATGGCACTTGGAAAGAGTCCCTTCATCCCCTAGACAGCCCGCTCTCAAACTGGAAAACAATCATAGTTGACAAAAGAAATGAACTAGCCATCCGAAACGGCTGCTCGCTGTCTTTGGACGAGACCTCCCTGCCTGCGGAGAAAAATTGTCGTGCTTACAACCTCGATGGATACTTAATAGCTGTGCTACATTTTATCCCTGAAAAGAAGCTCTGGCATCCAGAAAGGGTCTTTAGCCCTTCACGAACTGGCCGCCCAAAGTAAAAGGGGCATTGCCAGATTCAAAGGTTTTTTCCCAAAGCACAAAGTCTGCTATAATCTCCGACTTGAGGATTAAAAAATCAGCGGGGACTCCACCAAACTTACAGAACTACACGGGCAGATGCAGTGTCTTCTGGGCCTAGACGTCGGCTCTGTCAATGCCAAGCTGGCATTAACCAACACACATGGCAGTATCATCAAGCTCGACACCGAAAAGATAACCTCGAGTCCAAGGGCTGCAATCAACTTACTACTCAACCGTTTAAGCGAGAGGTTCAATCTTGAGCAGATTGTCAGTGCTGGTATATCCGGCTCTGCCAAAACCGTAATCCCAGAAGAATTCAATTGGTCTGAGTACAGTAGCTCGCTGTCGATTACTTCAGGTCTCCTTCACTTTCACCCTGATGTCAAAACCATCATACAAATCGGCGGCCAGAGTTCTATTGTAATACAGCTAGAGGATGGACTAAGCAAGCCGTGGAAGGTAACGTCAAACCCACTTTGCGCTGCAGGCACTGGAAGATTCCTTGAACAGCAAGCATACAGGCTCGGCATCAGTATGGATGAGTTTGCCAAACTGGCATTGAAATGTGAGAGTAGTCCGCCAAGAATAGCTGCCCGGTGCAGTGTCTTTGCTAAAACCGACCTAATACATCTGCAGCAAAAGGGTGTCTCAATTGAAGCTATGCTCTATGCGCTCTGCGAGAGCGTCGCCCTGATGGTTGCCTCTCTCCAGAAAGGAGTTTTTAAGGAACCAGTTTACTTCGTTGGCGGCGTTGCGGCTAATAGTGCGATAGTAAAATCTCTCAATGATATTTTGTCCGAAAGGAATGGTTGCGATGCAAGAGTAATTGTCCCAGAGAGCTACCTTCATATTGAAGCTCTGGGCGCAGCATTACTTTCCATTGGTAAGCATTCGCGAGTAATTGAATTACCAGAAACTGATGCCCGGCAACACTATTTCAAAATGCCCAGGTTGGAACTTGCCACCTTTCAGGACAGCAAAATAATCCAGAAAATAGAGCACCCTTGCACGGGCTATCTCGGTGTTGACGTTGGTTCTACCAGCACCAAGGCGGTGATTTTAGACAAGTCCGGCAAAACCGTGCTGGCAAAACATTACCTCATGACTGCTGGAAGACCTGTTGACGCAGTCAAAGAGGTCTTCAGAAACTTGCTTCGGAACGGGGCGGACAAGGTCAAAATAGCTGGTGTCGGCATAACTGGCTCCGGTAGATACCTTATCGGCAGCCTAATAGGGGCAGATTTGATTAAGAACGAAATTACCGCACAATCTAAAGCAGCCTCAGAAATAGATCCAGAGGCGGACATTATTGAGATCGGCGGACAGGATTCAAAACTTGTCATAAAAAGAAATAGCGTTGTAGTTGACTATCAAATGAACAAGGCATGTGCCGCCGGAACCGGAAGCTTTATTGATGAACTGGCTGAGATGCTAGGTATTTCAGTAAGCAACGGGGACTTCGCCAACCTAGCCTTCACTGCGCCACACACCATCGACCTAGGCACAAGATGCGCTGCCTTTATGGGACAAGCTGTAGCTTCGGTCCAACAGGAAGGTGTGCCACTTGGGATAATCACAGCTAGCCTTGCCAACTCCATAGCCAAAAATTACCTATCCAAGGTAGTTGGCAACAAGAAACTGGGAAATAAAATTATCCTTACCGGAGCTGTATTTTACAATCAAGCTGTTGTATCCGCATTTCATGAGCAACTTAAAGACAAAACCTTGATTGTAGCAGAACACAAGGAAATCAGCGGCGCTATAGGTGCGGCACTCCTGGCAAAAGAACATACGTCCAGACAAAAACCAAAATTCAAAGGATTTCAGAACGTAATAGATGGCCAGTGCACTCTTTCTACATTCACCTGCAAAGGATGCGAAAATAATTGCACCATTACTCGCATGCAGGTGCCCAATGAGAAACCCACTTTCTATGGCAGCAGGTGCGACCGCTACGACAGCACCATCAGCCAGGGAAGGATAAAAACCTTCTTTGATAAACGGGAAAAGTTGCTCCTTCGAGAATACCAGGAAAATTCCCGCTCTGTGCAATCAGTGGGAATACCAAGGGCATTATTAGTATATGACTACGCACCGCTGCTCATCGGCTTTCTAAACACGCTTAATGTAAAGGTCACCCTTTCTGGCAAGACCACCAAAGAAATAATGGAGAAGGCAGTTGAGCTAAGTTACACTGACAGCTGTTTCCCTCTCAAGCTTCTCCATGGTCATTTGGCAAACTTTTCAGATGTCGACCATATACTCTATCCATGCACTACTCGACTAGGCAAAAAAGAAGGGGATGAAAACCAAAAGTACGCCTGTCCTCTTATTCAAGCATCCCCATTCATAACACGTGAAGCTCTCGACCTCGGAGAACGACTTTTGATACCTATACTAGACTTCAGCCACGGCTATGCTGACGCAATAAACAATCTCGTAGACGTCGCTGTGAAACTGGGATTCAGCAGAAGCGAAGGCAAGAAGGCAGCTCTTGCCGGCATTGAAGCACAGAAGCGATTCGAGGCAGATACAGCAATCCTTGGCAAGAAACTCTTAAAACAACTACGTGGGAGTAACAAGTTAGGCGTAGTTCTTTTTGCCAGATCGTATATGTCTCAGGATTCTGGGGCTAATCTCGGTATAGCTGAAAAGCTCGCGCAGCTTGGTGTAGTACCTATACCGCTTGATTTCCTGCCTCTTGCTTCAGTGAATCTCAAGCAATATTCAGACCGCCCGTACTGGTACTACGAAAGCAAACATATAGCTGGTGCTGCTATAGTAGCATCAGATCCACAACTCTATGGGTTAGTACTGACAAATTTCGGCTGCGGACCTAATTCATTCATACTCAGAATTGTTGAAGATATAATGGGAACTAAGCCTCTAGGGCAGCTAGAAATTGATGAGCACGCGGCTGAGGCAGGCATAGTTACCCGCCTCGAAGCTTTTGTGGATACAATCAAGGGATTTTCTCGCTCTAGTAAACAACCCGACGCCAGACGCAGAGATATTTATAGGGGAACGACTACCCTCACCAATCCAAAGAGGACATTCATAATCCCTAGAATGTCACCACATGTTGATGTTATAGGCGCTGCAATGGAAGCCTGCGGGACCAAGGCGGTTGTTCTCCCCGAGCCAGATGAGCAAACTCTTCTCTTCGGCAACCAGCTAACATCAGGCACAGAATGTTTGCCTTACCGCATAACTTTAGGCGATTTCTTAAGGTTCTGCCACGAGAACAGTGCCAACCTGAAAAACTTTGAGGGGTTTACTGCTGGAGCATATGGCCCCTGCCGCTTTGGCAAATACGCAATAGAACAGATGAAAGTATTAAAGGACACAGGCTTCGACATTCCAATTCACACTACAGTGTCAAACAATGCCTATAGAGATATCAACCTAAGCCCTGATTTTGAGCGCCTAGCATGGAAAGGAATCGTCGCTGTAGACTGCCTCGAAAGACTTCTCTGGCATACCCGTCCCTATGAAACACATGCCGGATCAGCAGACAGTCTTTTCGAGGAATATATAAGCCAGATTAAAGGCTGTGTCCTCAAGAAAGAAACTCTAGATGGTATTCTTCAACACGCGACCGCTGAATTCAGGTCTCTCATTGACCCAGACTTGCCCAGAAAGCCATTGGTTGGCATCAATGGTGAGATATACTTACGGTCAAATAGGTTCAGCAATAACAACCTCGTGAAAGTATGCGAAAACGCAGGCCTTGAAGCAATAGTCTCCCCAATGGGTGAATGGCTTAAATACACCTATTACAGGCACCTTGAGGATGCCATACTGGACAGGAAACTTAAGAAGATCATAACCAGCTACATAAAAAAGCAAATCCAAGAGCATGATGAACACGCCATAGCTGCCAATTGTGAGAGTTTCTTAGACTCTAAAGAGCCTCCTACTTCTGAAATACTAGGGCTAACAAGCCAGTATTTTTCCACAAAATGCGGTAGCGAGGCAGTTCTGAGCATAGGTAGTGGAATCAACTGGGCTAAAGACCCTAAATTTTCCGGGGTCATATCTGTAATGCCACACGGCTGCATGCCCGGGGGAATCGTGGCTGCAATGGCAGAGAGGTTTAGCACAGTTTATCAGAAACCATGGATCAGCCTCACGTATGACGGCTTTTACGAAACCAACAATTTGGCAAAGATCAATAGCTTTGCCGAAATCGTAAAATTCTGCAACAAAGAGCCACAAAAGACACTAATATAGACTAGCCTATCCCAGAACGAACCGACAACGGGTGCTATTGCACACTAGTTCACACATTTGAACTGAAAGCCATTTTGTGCAGCTTTGGGGATTTACATCACAAAGTTCTTGACAGTCTATACTATAATAGATATGATTTAGCTTCGTGAAAGGAGGTGAAATAAATGGCACAGGCGTATTGTTTCAAATGCCGGAAAAAGGTGGAGATGAAGAACCCGCAGAGCGTTACCTTGAAGAACAAGAGACCAGCAACACGTGGAACTTGTCCATCATGTGGAACTAAGGTTTTCCGAATTGGCAAAGGCTAATCTATAATATATTCTTTAGCCAGAATTTGAAGACGACCTGTTAACTTTCTCAATCAAAAGTTTAGGATTTCGGTGGAGGATTTGTGGGTGCTGCCGCGGGTTTACGTTTGCTTGACGAAGGATAGACTCAAGTGATTTCGGTGTCAGTAGATCATTTTCACTGTGAGCATCAGAGCTAACCAGAAGTTTTGCTTTTGCCTTTTGGCCTACTAAAGCGACATGAGCATTAGCTGTAGAATGTCCTCTTCGAGCTGTGAGCTCAATAAAGACATCGTTTCGGGCTGCCAGAGAAGCTTCTTCGGCTGTTATAAGGCCTGGGTGAGCCAAAATATCAACGTCAGGAGATTGGACAGCGGCAAGGTTAGTACCCTTCGCTACTGGTTCAGCAGATGTTTCACCGTGCACTACTACTAGCCAAGCACCCATTTCCTTAGCCTTTTCAGCCACCTCAGAGATAGCCTGGGGCGGAACGTGAGTAAGCTCTACACCGGGAATAGCTAGAATATCCCAATAAGTTCTGGCTAGAGCACAATCATCGCTAATTTCCTTAATTACCCTGCCAAGCGAGCCAATGGCTACATGATCAGTAATACCAATGGCTGAATAACCTTTAACAAAAGCGCGACGGATTAGTTCAATTGGTGATAAAATACCATCGCTATGGAAAGTGTGGGTGTGAAAATCGTAAAGCACCATCCAAACATACCATAAAGACTTTGTCTTAGGCAAGAGCATACGCTATAATCAACTGAATAAAATGGTGAAGAGTATATCTCAACTGCAAGAAATTTTAGTCCCTTTGGACGGTTCGGGGGAAGCTGAAAGCGTACTTCCCTACCTTAGGGATTTAGCTCCAAGATTTGGCTCCCAGGTTCATATTTTAGGTGTGGGCATCGGAGGAAAAACACGCCGTGTAAACCGCCTCCTTGAAGACTACACCAAAAGAATCGCAAATGGCCTAAATGGCAATAATATAAAGGCTAAAGCAGTATAAAATCCTTGATTTCACCGCAGAAAATGAGATTGGTTTGATTATCATGGCTACTCATGGTCGAAGCGGTATCACGCGTTGGTGGATGGGAAGTGTAGCTGAAAAGGTGATAAGTGAAGCCACAGCCCCTGTTCTGCTCGTCCGAAGCAAACGACCCAGTAAAATCGGGGCTGCTGGAAAGCCAAAATTTCTTCAAAAAATCCTTGCTCCTTTAGACGGCTCAGACATTGGTGAAGCAGCTCTACCTTATGCCGAAATATTAGCTACGAACTCGGGAGCTTCCATCAGCTTGCTCCAGGTTGTCTCACCACCTGGAACAGTAGAGGCCAGCTTACTCGGAGGTCCAGACTGGAGAAAGTTTGTCAAAGCCATGCACGATGCTGGCGAAGATTACCTGAAGAGCATCGCTGGAAGACTAAGTGACAAGGGAATTAAATACACATACGAAGTGATCACTGGTGATCCCGCAGACAAAATAGTAGAATATGCCGATGTTAAAAAGGCTAGTTTGATAGCTATGTCAACTCATGGTCGTACAGGCCTCGCTAGATGGGTATTAGGCAGCATAGCCGACAAGGTTTTACATGGTGCGAGGATACCTATATTACTAGTCAGGTCACCCAAGATGGTAATCCCCCAACCAAGGGGCTAGAATAGAGAGGAAACAGTTATGGGAAAAATAAATGTAGCTATAATAGGTGTCGGCAATTGTGCCTCTTCGCTTGTTCAGGGTATCCATTACTATAGAAAAACCAAAGAAGGTGAATCTGTGCCCGGGCTAATGCATATTAATCTGGGCGGTTACCAAATAAGCAATATTAACTTTGTAGCTGCCGTAGACGTAGATAAAAACAAAGTAGGCAAGGACCTAGCCGAAGCTATTTTCACTCCACCTAATAATACCCTTAAGTTTTGTGACGTGCCCAACACAGGGGTCAAAGTAACTCGGGGAATGACCCATGACGGGTTGGGGAAATACCTATCTCAAATAGTCAAAAAATCGTCAGGTTCCACAGCTAACATTGTTGGCATCCTTAAAGAGACAAAAACAGATGTAGTAGTAAATTTTCTGCCAGTCGGAAGCGAGGAGGCAACCAAGTGGTACATAGAACAAGTACTGGCTGCTGGCTGTGGCCTCATTAACTGCATTCCAGTCTTCATTGCTCGCGAACCATACTGGTATAAACGCTTTGCCGAGACAGGATTACCAGTTATCGGTGACGATATCAAATCCCAGGTCGGGGCTACAATTACGCATCGCGTACTAACTAGGCTCTTTCGTGATCGCGGTGTCAAACTTGAACGAACTTATCAGCTTAATTTCGGCGGCAATACTGACTTCTATAACATGCTGGAACGAGAGCGCTTGGAATCAAAGAAGATTTCAAAAACTAACGCTGTTACCTCCCAACTAGACTATGAAATTGATCCCGAAAACATCTACATCGGCCCCAGTGACTATGTGCCATGGCTAGCCGACCGTAAATTCTGCTACATTAAAATGGAAGGACGTACCTTTGGTGATGTCCCCCTCAATTTAGAGCTTAAGATGGAGGTTTGGGATAGCCCAAACTCCGCTGGTGTAGTTATCGATGCCATAAGGTGCTGTAAATTAGCTATGGATAGAGGTTTAGCTGGAACTATCGTAGCTCCTAGTGCCTACTTTATGAAGTCGCCACCTATCCAATATTCCGACGATGAAGCTCGGAGACGGGTTGAGAACTTCATCGCTGGCAAGGACCAACAAACGCCGATTTGTCTTCCTGAGATGGTCAGCGAGAAGTTAAAGGAAAGCTAAGCAGGGCACAACTGTCAGATTCGTCAAGCCAGAGCAGTAAAAGCAGTGAAAATCGGTCTAGTCTCCCCGTACGATTACTCCTTCCCCGGTGGGGTTGTCAACCATATCGCTTATCTGGCCCATAATTTCATCCAATGGGGGCATAAGGTCAAGATAGTAGCCCCATGCCCAAAAGTGGGAAGCCACTACTTCGAAGAAGAGGTTGCTCCTATAGGCAAACCCTTACCTGTCCCATTCGCTGGCGCTATCGCCCGAATCCCTGTATCCCCCCGCTTACCCATGCAAATAGATGAAATCTTGGCCAACGAGGACTTTGATATTCTTCACCTCCACGAACCATTCACACCCATGATCTGTTTAAGTGCTCTCCTCAAGTCAAACTGTATAAATGTTGGCACTTTCCACGCCTACCATACGAAGCCACGAGTCTATTGGCTAGGCAAACCTATCTTTAGAAGGTGGCTGCTTAGGTTGCATGGCAAAATTACTGTTTCCAAGCCTGCGCTGGAATACGTCAGCCGGCATCTGCCAGGTGACTACCGTATTATCCCAAATGGCATAGACACCCAACAATTCTGTCTTGACGCCCCTCAACGAAAAGAATTCGCTGACGGCAAAATAAACATCCTCTTTGTCGGCCGCCTCGAGCAACGAAAAGGCCTGGGCTATTTACTTAATGCCTGTGCCAAGATCAAGAACAGTCTTCACAACTCCCGGCTGATCATAGTTGGCCCAGGCACCATGTTACGCCATAGATATGAAAAACTGGTCGAGGAGATGGGACTAACTGACAATGTGGTTTTCGTCGGTTTTGTCCCCAGCAATGAGTTACCCTCATACTACCGCAGTGCCGATATTTTCTGCGCCCCGGCTACCGGCGGTGAAAGCTTTGGCATAATGGAAGCTATGGCATGCGGCAAACCGGTAGTTGCCACCAACATTCAAGGCTATGCTAGTGTGTTAGCTAATGGTGAGGAAGGACTGCTTGTGCCCCCCAGAGATGAGAAGTCCTTAGCTGACGCCCTGCTATCCCTCCTGAATGACAAAAATTTGCGCCTCAAAATGGGTGCTAAAGGAAGAACCAAAGCCGAAAAATACAGCTGGCCGAACATTTCACAACAAGTTATGGATTACTATAACAGCTTGCTTAATAGCTGTGCGTAGGAACACTCAGTGATAAAGTTGGCTGAATTCAGAAGAACTGCCGCTCGACGGATTACTGAGCCATTAAAAACGGCCTTGATCAAAAGCCGACTAAAGCCTAACACTTTGACCTGGCTTGCCCTGGCAATAAGCATAATCGCAGCTGGGACTATTGCAACCAACCACCTTATCATCGGCGGATTTCTAGTACTCCTCTCTGGTTTATTCGATATTATGGATGGAGCTATGGCTCGCTTAACCAACCAAGTCACTCGCTTCGGCGCCTTGCTAGATTCCACTTTCGATCGGATTTCCGACGCCGTATTACTTCTAGGTCTTTTAGTTCTGTACCTCATGAGTGGAGGCACTATTGAATTGGTGCTTATCTTCCTAGCCTTGGTCGGCTCATTTCTCACCAGCTACGTACGAGCAAGAGCCGAAGGCGTTGGGATAAATTGCCCCGTCGGTTTGTTTACAAGGACCGAGAGAGTTATAATATTAGCGCTTGGATTACTTTTGAACCCATTGTACGAATTCAGCATTCTTATAGCTTTGCTTCTCATAGTAGTGCTTGGCTTCGTCACCGTGGGGCAACGATTGATGTACGTATGGCAACAAACAAAAGGTCAATGAGGCAAACCGGAGCGAGAATTTATGAGCGACAAGACATCTGAACAGGGACCAACGCCTCTTAGCATCATTGCGTTACTTACGGAGCAAGAACTATATTTAGCGAGTGCAAGCTCGAAGCTTGATTAGCATATATGGTCACTTCACCAACTTTTACACTAAGCTAGCAAGAAGATAATGTCAGTTGTAGCGATTATTGGCGCCCAGTGGGGAGACGAAGGCAAAGGGAAAATAGTCGACCTCCTAGCTGAGAGGGCAAAGGTAGTAGTTCGCTTCTCAGGAGGCGATAATGCTGGACATACTGTAATTAATCCTTACGGTGAATTCAAACTTCACCTTGTCCCCTCAGGTATCTTCCGCCCTGAAGTAGTCTGTATAATAGGTAACGGTGTAGCAATCAACCCCGTAGTACTTCTGGGAGAAATTGATAACCTCAAGAAACACGGAATCGATACAAGTCATCTCTTCATCAGCGACCGGGCACACTTGATAATGCCCTATCACACCCTCCTAGAAGAGGAGCGACAAGGTAAGGGAGCTATAGGTACCACACGCAAAGGAATAGGCCCTGTTTTCACTGATAAGATAGCTCGCCTCGGAATTCGCACCTGCGACCTACTGAATAAAAAGAATTTCCGGTCTCGACTTTACTCAATCCTCGAACTCAAGAATAACATCCTCACTAAAATATACGACGCCCCATCATTATCTCTGGAAGAGATTTTCAAACAATACTGCTCTTACGGAGAGCGATTAGCCCCATTCATTCGAGATACTGGCCCCATACTCAAGGATATGGTATCCCAAAAGCAAACGATTATATTAGAAGGGGCTCAGGGCACGATGCTTGACCCCGACTTCGGCACCTATCCCTATGTAACCTCATCTTCACCTATGGCTGCGGGCAGTTCTACTGGTTCTGGGATAAGCGTCAATCAAATTGACCAAATCATAGGTGTTTTCAAAGCCTATACCACAAGAGTAGGTGGTGGGCCCATGCCTACGCGAATTTATCAGAGAACGAGCTCACGAATACGGTGCTACTACGGGCAGACCACGCCGATGCGGCTGGTTCGATGCTGTAGCTGGCAGTTTCAGCGCTCAAGTCAATGGTTTCACCAGTATAGCCCTGACCCGTCTTGATGTTCTCGACGCATTCGACTCTATTAAGATATGCACAGGCTACAAATTAAAAGGAGATATCCTGAGAAATTTCCCGAGTGATTTAGCTATCTTGGAAAAATGTCAGCCAATCTATGAAGAACTACCAGGTTGGCAGACGCCGATAAGCGATACCCGCCACCACAAACAGCTACCGCCACAAGCCCGCGGCTATATAGCCCGTCTCGAAGAGCTTCTCTCCTGCCCAGTTGGCGTCATTTCCGTCGGCGCCAGCCGAGACCAAGCAATAATGGTCAAACAGCTTATATGAAACTTTCTAAGTTTCGAGTCAAATCCCTATTGAAAAGGAGACGAAACTATGCCTAAAACGCGTAAAACTTGGCGGCAGAAATTAGAAGAGCAACATCCCGCCCACGGGAAAATAGTTGATGTTCCGCTAAAAATGCAAAAAAGATTCGGAGCCGGGAAAATGCTTATCGCCAAGCCGTTGGCTGTAGATGCCTTAGTCCGCAAAGTCCAAAGGGGAAAGCTTGTTACTGTGACTCAAATGATGGAAAAATTAGCCAAAGACGCACACGCAGATTGTGCTTGCCCGATGACAACTGGAATTTTCCTTCGTATTGTCGCTGAGGTAGCAGAAGAGGACTTGAGAAATGGAAAAAAGGAAGTAACTCCATACTGGCGGGTGCTAAAATCAGATGGTAGCTTGAATATTAAATTTCCCGGCGGAACGCAAACACAAGCGGCTCGCCTAAAAAAGGAAGGCCATAGTATCGAGCCAGGCAAAGGCAAAAAGCCACCGCGAGTAAAATATTTCGAAAAATCATTGCAGAAATTATGACTGCAAATACAGCCTTAAGCTCTAGTAGCTATCGGTAGGTCAATCTTGAAGTTCTTTAAGGTCTGCTCGATAACAGCCTTGGATTTCTCGTCCGGCTCAGTAAGCGGCAAACGTGGCTTGCCCACAGAGAAGCCTAAGTAATTCAAAGCATGCTTAACTGGTATCGGATTGGCAACAACAAACATTGCGTTAACCAAGGGCAATAAATTACGATGGGCAGTCGCTGCCCTTTCGATATTGCCCTGAATGTAATCGTCTATCATCTGCCTAAACTGAAGCCCAACCAGATGTGAAATCACGCTGATAACTCCATAGCCACCCAGGCACAGTATTGGAAACGTGTCGCCATCATTGCCACTGTAAACCAAGAAGCCTTTCTTAGCTCCCTGAATAATCCTGGCTATCTGCTCAAGATTGGCACTTGCCTCCTTAACTCCAACGATATTATCAATCTGGCTTAACTTAATGCAGGTTTCAACAGATAGGCTCGTAACGGTGCGTGACGGCACATTGTACATAATACATGGCAAACTAGTCGCCGCGGCAATAGCCTTAAAATGCTCGTATAAACCATCCTGTGTAGGACGATTATAATAGGGGACCACCAAAAGACAGCAATCAACTCCAGTCCTTTCCGCCTCTTTGGTCAGCTCTATGCTCTCTGCGGTACTGTAATTACCCGTGCCAGCTATAACCGTGCCCCTGTTACCAACAGCTGACTTGACTTCAGCAAAAAGGCGTATCTTTTCCTCAAGAGCAAGAGTTGGACACTCCCCAGTAGTACCAGATATCACAAGCCCATCACTGCCTGAATCAAGCAGTGCCTTAGCCAACTTTTTAGCCTGTGCGTAATCAACTTCACCCTTATAATCAAATGGGGTAATCATTGCTGTCAGCAAGCGACCAAGCTTCTTCATCACCGGCCTTAATCCAGTCCCGTCGTGCTGCTTCTTCAGCAATCTGCACAGCATTGAGGGCAGCACCTTTACGCAAGTTGTCGGATACTACCCACATCACTAAGCCCCTGGGATTCGAGGCATCCGTCCGGATACGACCCACATAAACATCATCCGAGCCCGCAGCCAGCCAAGGCTGGGGATAAAGGCTAACATTAGGATCATCAAGAACCTTGACACCAGGAGCATTAGCTAATATATGCCTGGCTTCATCAGGACTCATAGGGTCAGTAAATTCAATATTTATCGCCTCACTATGAGCAATAAAAACAGGCACTCTAACACAAGTTGCTGAGATGGCTATATCTGGTGCATGCATTATCTTACGAGTTTCATCCACCATCTTCCATTCTTCCTTGGTATAGCCATTATCCAAGAAGACATCAATTTCTGGTAATAAATTAAATCCAATCTGATGAGGATAAACATGGGGAACAACATTTTGCCCTTCCAAGATTAACTTTGCCTGTGTAGTCAGCTCCTCCATGGCGGCTGCGCCAGTACCCGATACCGATTGATAGGTAGAGACAACAACACGCTTAATCGGATTAACCTTATGCAGAGGGTAAAGAGCCACCACCATCTGAATTGTGGAACAATTAGGATTGGCGATAATCCCCTCGTGCCACTTTATGTCTTCAGGGTTCACCTCAGGTATAACTAAAGGAACTTTGGGCTCCATTCTGAAGGCAGCACTATTGTCAACCACCATAGCTCCAGACTTAGCGGCAATAGGTGAAAAATAGCGACTGATCTCAGAGCCAGCGGAAAAAAGGGCAATATCAATATTTTGAAAGGACTCAGGGCTGGTTTCTTTAACCTCGCTCTCCTGGTGCCCCACATATAGTCTCTTGCCTGCAGACCGGTCGGAGGCATAAAGACTGACAGACGCCGCAGGAAAACTGCGCTGTTGCAGAACTTTTATGAATTCCTGACCGACCATTCCTGTGGCACCTACAATAGCCACATTATATGCCTTCATTGCTCCCCCTTAAGTTCAATAAAGCATCCAACCCGTAAACCAACCCTTGCTGCTTTACCACCTCTTTTATCGCCATGATAATTCCTGGCATGTAACACTCCCGACTTATGGCGTCATGCCGCAGACTCAATGTCTGCCCTGGCGCGCCGAAGATAACCTCCTGGCTTGCCATAAGACCGAGTAATCTTACGCTATGAATGGCTACACCGTCAACCTGTCCACCCCTAGTACCACTAAGGTTTTCTTTCTTAGTCAGCGGGTAGACAAAAGGTTTGCCTCTCGACTTCACCATCTCTCTGGCAGTAGCTATAGCTGTCCCCGATGGAGCATCAGCTTTCTCATGGTGATGCAATTCAATCACCTCAGCATGATCAAAGAACTTAGCCGCGATTCTAGCTAGGTGGAGTAAAACTACCGAACCCAGAGCGAAGTTAGCAGCTACTACGGCACCCACCTTATTAGCTTCAGACAGTTGGGCTATCTCCTTGAGATTGTCCTCTGATAACCCTGAGGTGCCTATAACAACGTTAACGCCCCTTTTAAGGGCAGTGCGAGCTGCAGATATAGAGGCTTCAGCAATCGTGAAATCTACTAATACCTTAGGATGACAGGCTTCAAGAAGCGAGTCCAAATCGGAAGAAAGAGGCAGATCATTTGAACCGTCGGGCAAAATCAAATGCTTTTGAGTCGCTTTAAGGTCAACACCACCAACCACCTCTAATTCAGAATCTCGACATATTGCAGCCGTGATTTCCCTCCCCATCTTGCCTAAGGCTCCGTGGACTAATACTGTTATCGGTTCCATTTACCACCACTCAATGCTTTTTACGCCATTTAGTAACGGCGGCGTCGGCTATCTCCGCTATCCCGTTTGCGCGGATCAGGACGGTGTTCCCGCTGCTTATAAGGAGGCCGACCTCTCACAGCAGAGTCCACAACTTTAGCTCCTGGAACTTGTGACAAATTTTCAAAAACTGCCCGACGTGACAGATTTACCCTGCCCAGATGGTCGATTTCAGTAACTTTAACCATAATCTCATCGCCCACCTTCACAATATCTTCAACCTTTGCCACGCGATAATCAGCCAGCTCACTTATGTGAACCAGCCCCTCTTTTCCGGGCAGAATCTCGACAAATGCACCAAAATTTGTCAGGCGGGTGACCTTTCCGGTATAGGTAGCACCAACTTCTACATCTCGAGTCAGGCTCTCTACTTTTTCAATTGCTTTCTGAGCTGCTTCCTGACTGGGTGAGCCAATGATCACCGTCCCATCGTTCCCAACATCTATGGTCACTTTTGTCTCCTCAATTATAGACCGAATAGTCTTACCTCCGGGTCCGATTACAGTACCAATCTTGCTCGGGTCAATGGTTAGCTTATACATCCTGGGGGCATAAGGGCTAAGTTCAGGTCGGCTGGCGCTTATAGTCTGCCTCAGCTTATCAAGTATTTCCGTATGGGCCTCACGCGCCTGCTTTACAGCTCCAGTCACAATCTCATAGCTTATGCCTTTTAGCTTGATGTCCAATTGGAGAGCTGTAATCCCCTGGTTGGTACCCGCCACCTTGAAGTCCATATCACCATATGCATCCTCTATACCCTCAATATCAGTAAGAATGACATAGCTATTACCCTCACCAGTAACTAGTCCCATAGCTATCCCCGCTACCGGAGCCTTTATAGGCACACCAGCATCCATCAAAGCTAGAGTCGAACTACATACACTTGCCATCGAAGTACTACCATTAGAGCTAAGGACCTCAGAAACCAGACGTATAGTATAAGAAAACTCGTTTTCGCTGGGTATTACCGGGGACAGAGCCCTTTCCGCCAGGGCCCCGTGTCCAATTTCTCGCCGCCCTGGCGACCCGAGCCGCTTCACTTCACCTGTAGAGAAGGGTGGAAAGTTATAGTGGTGCATGAAACGCTTAGTCTCTTCCAGCCCCAAGCCATCAATTAACTGCTCTTGACGCAGAGAGCCCAAAGTGGTAATGGTCAACACTTGGGTTAGCCCCCTGCTGAATAGTCCTGATCCGTGGGTGCGGGGCAAAAAGCCGACCTCTCCGCTTATTGACCGTATCTCGTTCGGATGGCGGCCATCAAGGTGCTGTTTCTTTTCCAAAATGCTCGCCCTAGCCTTCTTCTTAAGCTGGTCTTCAACAGCAACAATAATATCGGCTTCAGGAAAACTCTCTTTAAGTTTCTCAGCAGCTTCCTGTTTAACCGCTTCAATCATACTCTCACGCTCAGCTCGCTTTGTTTGACTGATAGCTTGAGTCAGCTTATCCACAAACTCCGAGTTGAGAGTAGCTACTAGTTCAGGAGCGATACCATCCGCCTTTAGCTCCATCTTAGGCTTGCCATAAGCCGACTGCAGACCCTCCTGGAATCTTATAATCTCCTGATTCGCCTCGTGGCCAAGCTTAATTGCCTCAAGAACTATCTCATCAGAAACTTCCTTGGCTCCTGCCTCTATCATAACTATAGCCTCTTTGGTGCTGACAACAACAAGGTCCAACAGACTATCGTTCATCTGGGGTAATGTTGGATTTAACACCGGGCTGCCGTTAAGATAGCCAACGCGCACCGCAGCTACTGGCCCCGCAAACGGGATAGCGGATAGAGTCAAGACAGCCGACGCACCGATAACCGCTAGTATATCAGGGTCATTTTCCTGGTCGGTGGAAAGGACAGTAACTACAACCTGAACATCGTTACGCAAATTTTTGTCAAAAAGTGGACGTAGGCTGCGGTCGGTTAGTCGTGCAGCCAGGGTCGCCTCTTGACTGGGGCGTCCCTCTCGTCTGATGAAGCTACCAGGGATCTTGCCCACAGCATAATGCCTCTCCTCATAATCCACAGTCAAATGGACGAAATCACCATTTTCGCGGGGCTTATCGCTAATGCAAACAGTGACCAAAACAACAGTATCACCGTAACGAACAGTAACAGCGCTGTCAGCCTGCGTCGCCAACTTGCCCGTTTCAATAGCTAGCGGCCTACCCCCAATTTCACACTGGCCAGACTCATACATAACTCACCCACACCACCTCGTATATTATTTCCTCAGACCCAGCCTTGCAATAAGGCTACGATAACGTTTGACATCATGCTTGGAGACATAAGCGAGTAAGCGTCTTCGTTGCCCTATCAACTTCAGAAGCCCACGACGGGTATGCTGATCATGAGGGTGCGCTTTCAAATGCTCAGATAGTTGATTGATCCTCTCAGTGAGCAAAGCCACCTGAACTTCAGCAGAGCCGGTATCGCCATCGTGAACTTTAAAATCCGAAATAATGGCGCCCTTCTTCTCTTTGTCCAAATTTATACTCCTTCTATAATGTCTGTCTATAAACCAAGATTATAACATAGGTTCAAAAGCAATGCACAAGTGTTTTGCAAACTATTCTCCTGACCCCTATCCTCTAATGAAAAATGAGTAATTAAAGGGGTTAAAATCAGCAACTAAACCTTTCAGCAATCAGCGCACATGGGGTATAATAAGGGCATCATGACCTCCCAAGTCTTTTACCGCAAATGGCGCCCCCAGACGCTGTCTGAAGTAGTAGGACAAGAGCATGTTACCCAAACACTACGCCACGCTGTGGCTAACGGACGGGTGGCTCATGCCTATCTTTTCTGTGGTCCAAGGGGCACAGGAAAGACCAGCACCGGGCGCATTCTGGCTAAAGCAATTAGCTGCCTGAACCCCCAGCAGGGCGAACCATGCAACAACTGCGCTATTTGTAAAGCTATCAATGAAGGTAGCGCTCCAGATATCATCGAGATAGACGCCGCTAGCAACAGGGGCATTGATGAAATCCGTGACCTGAGAGAAAAGGTCAATTATGCCCCAGGCCTGGCTCAATATAAGGTTTACATAATAGACGAAGTCCATATGATAACTAAAGAAGCGTCAAATGCCTTCCTGAAGACCTTAGAGGAGCCACCTCCACACGCCAAATTCATCCTGGCAACTACTGAACCACACAAAGTCCTGCCAACTATACTATCACGTTGCCAGCGATTTGATTTCCACCGTCTCTCCCAATCATCGGTTATCACCAAGCTCAATCTTATCTGTGAAAATGAGGGCATTGATATTGTGCCCGAAGCCTTGAGGCTTATTGCCAAGGTAACTACCGGCAGTCTCCGCGACGCCGAAAATCTGCTGGAGCAACTGGTTACCTATTACGGAAATAAGATTGAGCTTCAGCAGGTGCAAGAGATGCTAGGCATCAGTGGAGACCTGCGCATTAGAGAGTTAGCCAGACATATTGTCAATAAGGACATCACCGCCGGTCTTAAGACCATTAACAGCGTCAGCAGTGATGGGCTCGACCTCCGCCAATTCAACCGCGAACTGGTGGATTATCTCCGAGAGTTGCTTCTGGTTAGGTCTGGCTCGGAAGAGGTTGTTGACGCTACCAGTGACGAGTTGATTGAAATCAAAGAGCTGGCGACCAGTGCCAGCCTGGATTACCTGCTAGCAGCAGTCAAGCGGTTCGGCGAGATAGACCTTCGCCTGGATAACTATTCCCCCCTACCCCTTGAGCTAGCCCTCGTTGATTCCATTTTGGCTACTGGAGATAGACAGTCAGTCCAACCTAAGCAGTCTGAGCCCCAAGAACCCGCCCCGGTTAGCCCCCCCACCAAATCAACCAAGCCAGCTCCAAAAGCCAAGGCTCAGGCGCCAGCTGAAAGCGCTGAAACCGAAGCGGCACCAAGCGAAATCGCCGAAACTCCAGAGGTAACATCCTCTCCCGAAATCGAAAGCCTGCGCGGCCGCTGGAAAGACTTTGTTAACGCCATGCGCGGTGAGGGCTCCAAAGGCAACCTGGATGCCTTCTTGCGTAGTTCCTGTGAGCCTCTAGCTATTGAAGACAACACTTTAACACTGGGTTTTTACCATAAATTTCATAAGGAATATATTGAGGACCCCAAGTACAAGCATCTGGTAGAAAAGAAGCTACAAGAGGTTTTTGGACATCCCTATCAGGTGCGTTGCGTTCTAACCACACCTAGCAAGGAAGCTAAAGCCAGAATGGAAACAGAGAGCCCTCTGGTAAAAGCGGCTAAGGAAAGCTACGGGGCTAAAGTTGTCGGCAGGAAGCCCAGAACGGAGGAGGAATGAACAAGTTTGTCTTTCGCCAGGCGCAGGAGCTACAGGCTAAACTGGCCAAGGCTCAGCAAGAGCTAGCTGGCATGACTACTGAAGTAAGCTCAGGAGGCGGCGCCATCAAAATAGTTATCGATGGCCAGCAAAAAATTCGCTCGGTAACTATATCGCCAGAAGCTATAAACGCTGAGGACAATGAGATGCTCGAGGACCTGGTCATGGCTGCCGTGAATGAAGCCATTCAGAAATCCCAGGAGATGGCTGCCAGTCACCTTGGCAGCCTGACCGGCGGCCTCAAAATCCCGGGGCTGTTTTAAGGAGTCAAGGAACTTTGAGCACCAATTCAATGCCCGCTGCCGAGCCGATAGCAAGACTAATAGAAGAACTCAACAAGCTGCCCGGCATCGGGCCAAAAAGCGCCCAGCGGCTGACATATTATCTGCTTCGAGCACCTGAAAACGAGGTTGCAGCATTAGCTGACGCCATCAGAAACCTGAAGGAAAAACTGAGCTTATGTTCCATTTGTCTCAATATCACCGATTCTGACCCCTGCGCCACCTGTCGCGACGAAGAACGCGACCACACCAAAATCTGTATCGTCGAAGAGCCTATAGATATACTTCCCCTGGAACGAACCAAAAAGTACAAAGGACTTTACCACGTTCTTCACGGCGTCATCGCCCCGACAGATGGGATAGGCCCCGATGAGCTGAAAATCAAAGAGCTGCTATCACGCCTCAACGATAATCAAGTCACAGAAGTGATACTGGCAACCAACCCCAACCTGGAAGGGGAAGCCACCGCAATGTATCTACAGCGCTTGATTGCTCCGCTTGGCATCCGAGTCACCCGGCTGGCTCGCGGTTTGCCCTACGGTGGCGACCTGGAATATGCTGATGATGTCACCCTCAGCCGCGCCTTAGAGGGAAGACAGGAAATGTAATTCACGCCCCGCGAAAAACAAGGTTTTTCAGGGGTAAAGATTATGACGGCATCCCGCGTTTACCAAACAGAAGCTATCATTATCAAGCGAATTAAGCTGGGTGAAGCCGATAGAATACTTACCCTTTATACACCAGATCTGGGCAAACTGAAAGCAGTAGCTAAAGGTACACGCCGTCCACAAAGCAAGCTTGGCGGCCACGTAGAGCTTCTCACCCACAGCCGTTTGATGCTGGCTCGCGGCCGCAATCTTGACATCATAACTCAAGCCCAGACCATCGATAACTTTCTGCCTATAAAGGATGACCTGGAACGTATTTCACGCGGCCTCTACATCTCAGAACTGGTTGACTCCTTCACCGGTGAGCACATCGAAGACCGCCGTCTCTTCGATCTGTTGCTGGAAACCTTACAACGGTTGTCCCAGTCCAATGATTGCGAGCCTATATTGCGCTACTTCGAAATTCACCTTATCGACCATCTCGGATATCGCCCCCAGCTACAGCAATGCACTGAATGCAACTCACCTCTGAAGCCAGGTGCCAATTTTTTCAGCCCTAGCCGGGGTGGCGTCCTATGCCACGATTGCGGCTTTCATGAGCCGGTGGCTCGCCCCCTTTCCCTGAACGCCCTAAAGGTGCTGCGCCTGTGGCAGAACTGCGACTACGCCACCGCCAGGCGAGTAAAAATAAATCCAGAGCTAGCCGCCGAGCTGGAACAGCTTATGCGGGAATACATCAAATACCTTCTTGAAAAACAGCTCAAGTCAACAGCCTGGCTGGATAAACTGAAAGGAGCAACTCAGCCCAAATAGAACCGTAATCCTATCTCCCTTTAAAGGAGTGTCAGGATGAAAAAACAAAGGAAAAAGACACCCAAGTAATAGAGAAGCCGCGAGAGGAGGTAAACAATCATGGCAAGACGAGAGGAAAGAGAACTAACAGAGAATAAGGACGATATGTCCGAGGCTGCACTTGTCAGAGGTGCACACGATACACGGCAAAGGCTTACTGGCAGGACTGAGTTCAAATTTGAGATAGGCAAAATTGTGTCTTCAGAGAAGCTGCTAGACCAAATGGAAAAAACCAAGAAGCTGATGTTGGAAAGGAACAAGACGCCTGGTGGAAGTTTTTCTAGTTTCGTTTGGAATAGCTTCGCCCGCCATTGCCTCTGTGACTGGGGAGACCTTTCGCAAGAGGATCGGGAGGCTAACAACCAAGCTCTTAAGACTGGCAGTGAGCTGTTCTCTACTTACAACCATACCAAATATCCTACTATCTGCATTTTGACTGAAGCCGATAGGTCAGAAACAGCAATCGGACTACAGGATGATTTTTGTTAACCGCTCTGCCAGGTAATCTGTGTGCAGATGACCCCTACGGAAAAGTCAAAAACGAAGATGACATATAAATAAGGTACTTTGCATATGCTACTGACAGAACAAGGAGCGGTTAAACTCCGTATGCCTTCTTGGCTAGTAAACGGTTTATCTCTGTCTTAAGCTGACCGGCATCAAACGGCTTGATAATATAAGACGCTTTGGTCTTGGAAAGAAAGTCCGTTGTGCTTGCTCCCATAACATCGCCGGTGATGAAAATCACCCTTTCAGCTATGACCGGTGATGTCTGCTGGAAATACCTGTACAACTCAATGCCGCTCATGCCCGGCATCTTTATATCCAGCATAATTACTTGATATTTTCCATCTTTAACTTTCTCCAATGCTTCCTCAGCACTGTCTACAGCTTCAACCTCATGGCCTTCTTCGGTTAACGTCTCACTAACGAACTGGCTTACCATCGTCTCATCATCTACTACCAGTATCCTGGCTTTAGCCACCTTCTGAGCCTCTTTAACAACAGGCTCAGGCAACTCCAATTGCTCATCTGCGGCAACTATGGGCAATTCCACAATAAAGGTAGCTCCTTTGCCCAATTGGCTTTCAGCCCATATCCTGCCTTTATGTTCAGTTACTATCCCGTGGCATAAACTCAAGCCCAGCCCCGTCCCCTCACCTACCTTCCTAGTGGTGAAGAAGGGATCAAATATCCTATCAAGGTTTTTCTTGGCTATCCCCAGACCATTGTCTCTAAAAGATATCCTAATAATGTTATCACCTATTTTCTCTGTCTTAATCGCCAGTTTGCCGCCACCGTGGCCTAATTTAATCTCTGTTTCGGCATTTACAATTAAGTTAAGAAAAACCTGCTGGAGTTGACCGGGGTCGGCAACAGTCTTAGGCAAATCGGGGTCAAGCTGGAGGATAACCTTTACATTACTGCTCTGCAAAGAATAAGCTCGCAGGTCAAGTGTGGCGCTTATAATTTCGTTGATGTCAATATACTTCCGTTCCGGCTTGGTCTGACGGGCAAAGACAAGTAATTTCCCAACAATGCCAGCTACACGCCGAGCGCCTGCATTGATAACTTCCAAATCGCGCCTTATATCCTCAGGAATATCCTCTCTGTCTAATAGCAAACTGGCATAACCTACCACTGCGGTGAGAGGGTTATTTATCTCGTGGGCAACACCTGCTGCCAGCTCACCGACAGAAGCCAAGCGGCTGGCAAACTGAGCCTTCTGCTCAAGTTGCCTCCTTTCCTCCTCCGCTCGCCTTCGCTCGGTGACATCACGGCACACGCAGAAAATCAGCTTCTGCCCCGCAATCAAGGCGCTGCTGGCGCTGATGTCAACATCAAAGACAGTACCATCCTTTCGACGGTGGCGCGTCTCCAAGACGGCACCAGCCTCGTCAACAGTCCGCATCATCTCAAGCAGTTCCTCTCGTGCCGATTGAACATCCCAATCCCACGTGTGGAGTTCATGGACTTCCTCGATGGTGTATCCCAGCATCTCGGCAAATCGCTTGTTTACCTCAACTACTTTGGCGTCCTCATCGAGGACAACTATTCCATCTCTGGCACTGGCAAACAGGAGACGCCGTCGGGTCGCTTCGTCAACCAGCGCCTCCTCCGCTCGCTTTCGTTCGGTGACATCAACTACGCTAATCAAAAAGCCTTTCTCTTCACCGCCTTCAAAGAGCGTATGGTAACCTCCAGGGAAGAAGAAGGTGCGCTTGCCGCCTTTGGTGATAGCCTCCACTTCCATGGAGTCCGCATGGGTATGCACTAAACCGCTAGAAAAAGCCTCGGCAACCTTCGCTGCACTCTCTGGGGCGATGAATTCCAGCAAATTCTTTCCGATTATCTCGCTCTTTCCATATCCGTAGAAATCTGCAGCCGCCTGATTTACATCGATGATTTTTCCATCTAACCCGACTAGCGCATTAGCGATCTGGCTATGCTCAAAAAGATACCGGAATTTCGCTTCCCTATCTCGCAACTCCTCCTCAGCTCGCTTGCGCTCGGTGATGTCTCTTTGCACTGAAATAGAGTAAAGTGCCTTTCCTTCTGCATCCCTAATAGCATGGGCGCTTAACAGGACAGTCCTTTCATCGCCTCCTCTGGTGACTATGTTCAATTCTTCATCCTCAATTTTTCCAGCCTCTTTCCATTTAATGAATAATCTTTCGGCTTTCTTACGGGAGCTGGGTGCGTAGACTGTGGTAACAAGCGGCTTTCCAATAATCTCTTCTCTTGTATAACCAAGTGTCTCTAAGGCAGCTTTGTTTACGTCCAGAATCTTACCTTCCGGCGAAACCATATAGTGGTACACAGGTGCCTCTTCAAAGAATGTCCTGAGTCGCTCCTCGCTCTCTCTCAGCGCCTCCTCAGCTCGCTTGCTCTCGGTAATGTCCCTGAGCAAGTTTAGATTTGCAGCCTTATCGTCCCAGATAATAGAGACAACGGTGGCTTCAATCCAACGGATTTCGCCACCTTTTGTCCGGAATCTGAAAGGAAGAGTAATGTGCAAAGTGCCAGGAGCAACCGATTTACCAAGCGATTCTATAATGGCTTTTTCATCATCTGGATGTACCAGGTCTTTAAGGGACATAGACTGCAGTTCTTCTATTGAGTATCCACTCACAATAGCAACAATGGGATTTACAAACTTTATTTTCCCGTCCTGAGTCACCACAATGCCCTCAATAGCGTTCTCGACTAGAGTCCGATGGTGCCTCTCGGACTTTTGCAGTGCTTCCTCTAGTTGCTTGCGCTCGGCGATATCACGAGCAGCACTGATGAAGAAGACGTTGCCATCTAGCTCAACTGGCCTGGTATGAATTTCAAATGGCAATATTGAGCCGTCTTTATGATAATGCTCTAATTCAAAAATGGCCGACCTATCTTCCATAATCTTCTTCATCCGCGCTTCACCAACTTCTGAAGACCTGGCGACCTCCAGCTTATGAAGATTCAGTTTAATTAATTCTTCTTTTGTATAGCCATGCGACCGGGCAGCTGCCTCATTAACATAAACGAAATTGCCTTCAGCGTCATGAAGAAATATGGGGTCAATAGCACTCTCCAGAATATGGACAACCTCATCTAAAATCTGGCCTCCTAGCTTCAATTCCTGCTCTGCGCGCTTGTGCTCGGCTTCCATTGCCTCCAACTCAGCAATGCGCCGACGCAGGTACTCCAACTCTTCCATGAGTTGCTTCTTTGTCCTGTTGGTGCCCTTCATCTCCCGCCTTCTGAAAGAGGAATTACTATTATCTTACGCTAACTTTACAGAAATTCCAATTTCAGATAAAACAAACTTAAAAATCAAAAATGTCAACTAAAAGTAATGGTGGTAAATCAAGGCCTGGATTTCTTCTTGGTTTGCTGGTAGATATGTAAGCCTAGCAGGACTATAAACGGAATTATCAGATTATCATGAACCTTGAAAGCCAGCGGCTTGGTTAATAATCCGAATGTCAGATGCTCGACAACTCTGTATTCCGTGATACCAAAGCCGGTAAGAAGGTAAAGTGCCAGCACAGCCAGCAGCAGCCAGTGTACTATCTGCCTTGCCGGATTCTTCTTCAATATATTTTTCATCTCTCGAAGAAGCCCTTGTCGAGGTCACCGCTGTTAGAATAGCCTCTCTGCTCCCAGTAGCCCCTGTAATTGACATCGTCGGACAGCTCGATCTCCGTTATCCACTTTATCCATTTATATCCCCACTTGCTCTCGGCAACGAGCTCAAAAGGAAAGCCCCTTTCCGGGGGAATAGTAACGCCGTTCATCTTGTAGGCTATTATTATGTCATTGTACATTATGTACTCAATGGGCAAAGAAGTCGTGTACCCATCATAGGCATGAAATATGACCACTCTGGCATTTGACAGTGGTTTTGCCTCGGCGAGCAAATCTTTGATAAGCAAACCCTTCCACAGAATGGTAACACTCCAGCCCTCCACGCAATCCAGCGTTACCACCTTCTCGTAGCTCTGGTAGTTGCTAATGACTTCGTCATAAGTGTATGCCCTGGGATCCTCCACAAGCCCAGAGACTTTAAGTCTGTAGCTTTCTACACCTACTTGCTGCGGGCCTTTTATGGAATTCTCCCTGAATTCATTTATCGAGGAAAGCTTTTCGCCCTGATAGTCTCTGACTTCTACCGGCTTCAGTTCATTAGTTTCGTCCATAGTCCCATCTCCTAAACAGCCGATCCCGGCGTTCAAAATCACCAAGAGAACGGCGAGCAAAATAGTTATACTACTAAATGTTTTCAACTTGTTTCCTCCTTATCTTGAATGCAGAATGTGAGCCCATCAGATATAGGATGATATCCAACTAGAACCCTCCTCAACCCCCTTATTCCCTTTTTCTCCGCCTCATGAGGCTTATGTGCTGCTTGCGCATGCACTTATCCATGACTACCAAAAGACCGACATCTCTAGCTCTGGCTGCTGCCGCCTCATTAACCACCCCCTCCTGCATCCAAACCACCTTAGCCCCTACCTTTATCGCTTCCTCAACAATTGGCATCACTGCCTCCGATTTTCGGAATATGTCTACTACCTCGACTCTTTCAGAAATTGAACTGAGATTGGGATAGCAAGTAATGCCCAAAATATTATGTTCATTGGGGTTGACCGGAATTATATTGTAGCCGTGCTTAGAAAGATATCTGAGCACCCGGAAACTGGGCCGCTCTGGATCAGATGAGGCGCCAACAATGGCAACCGTACGGTATTCCTTTAATATCTTTTCTTCCAGCGTCATAGCTCAACCGCCAAGGGCTTGAATTATGGCCCTATTAAACACCAGCAGGTCAGATGGCTTGCGTGAGGTGATGAGATTACCGTCCCTGACTACAGGCTCATCGACCCAGTTGGCGCCGGCGTTCTTCAGGTCTATTGCCACCGAAGGCCACGAGGTGACACGGCGTCCTCTGACGACGTCTGCTGAAATCAGCAGTTGTGGTCCATGGCAGATAGCCGCTATCACCTTGCCCAAACCGTCTGCCCCTCTTACCAGGTCAATCATAGGCTGGTGCAGCCGCATCTTATCAGGCGCATAGCCACCGGGAATTATGACGGCATCGAAATCCCCAGCTCTAACTTTATCAGCATCAATATCAACCTTTATTGATGCCTTGCCCCTCTTACCCTTATAGCTCGTCTGGGAGCCGCTGCCTACTACAAACACCTGAGCACCAGCTTCCTTCATAGCCTTCAGGGGCTCGGTGAGCTCGGAATCCTCGAAGTCCTGTTCCGCTAATATGGCAACAATCTTCCCCTTCAGCGACATAGCTGCCCTCCTTTTCCTAACAGAGGCTAGATTTCTACCAGTATCTTGTTGCCTTCTACTTTCACTTTATATGCATCAAGCGGTTTAGGCCCCTTTAGCGCCTTGCCTACCGTGGAAAGAACCCCCGATCCTTTCAGCCAGCGAACAACATGTCCATCGGTAAGGTCAAACTGAGACCCATGAAGAGGACAAGTGACTACAGTTCCTTCTAAATTCCCCCGTGATAGATTCCCTCCTAAATGAGGACATCGGTTGCTGACAGCATAATATTTATCCTTAACCCTTGCCACGAGGATTTCTTTACCTTGAACCACGACCTCCTTCATCATCCCATCTTTGAACTCGCCAGTCTTGCCTGCTTCAACAAACGCACCCATGCTACACCTCCAACATTTGATACACCAACAAACTAAAATTGTTCAGCACACCCGAAGATTGCCACGCCCGATTACGTCAGGACTCGCAATAACAAATAAAACCTCTGCCTAGCTACTGAAAAGTCATCATTTCAGACGACTTTCCACCACAGCCCAGTTTGTGTTCTTAAAGAAGGTCTCAATATAGTCAGCCTTCTTCAGACCGTAATCAATCATGAAGGCATGCTCAAAGACGTCCATCACCAAAATAGGCAAACAACCAGCAGGATGGCCCACATCATGTTCATTTATCCATTGATTGAAGAGCTCCCCGCTCACATTATCCTGGTATAAGATTACCCAGCCGATGCCTCGCATGGCGCCTGTGCCTCTGAAATCTTTCTCCCAATCTTCATAGCTGCCAAAATTCTCTGCCAGCTTATTAGCCAGTTTACCCGACTTGTCTACCGCTGTTTTGCCTCCAAGATTGCCGAAGTAATACTCGTGTAACCGCATACCGTTGAATTCCCATCCCATACGCCGTTTAAGCTCCGCATACTCCGGCGTGCCAACCTTGCCTTCCTTCAACATAGAAGCCAGCGTGTCCATCAGCTTATTGGTATTGGTCACATAGCCCTGGTAGAGAGTAAAGTGATTCTTAAGCAGTGTCTCGCTGAATCCCTCCGTTCCGATTAGTTTGCTATAATCTTTCGCTTCGTAAGCCATTTTCCCCTCCTTCTTATTTAACTAATATCATAGGTTCGCCGCAGCAAACCAGCTCACCACCGCCAACCTCTTTCACCTCAACCACATTTCCGCAAATCTCGCACCTGAACACTTCCCCAACTGCTTTAACATTCGCCATCTAATCCTCTCCTTTCGTCAATACGATTTCAGCAATAAAATAACGATTAGTACGATTTATCGCTGTTATGTACTCTCTCTATTTTTTCTCTACTTCCTTCAGCAGGTCGTCGAATACCTCAACATGATACAATTCGTGGTCTCTTATTCGCTTAAGCAGCTTTTTCAGGTCAGGTTCAGCGACTTCCTTTGCAGATTTATCATATTTGGCGGCTACTTCCTTCTCTATCTTTATATCAGCGCGCAGCATATCACCCATTTTGGTCGACTTATCTAGCTTAGCATGCTCCATCTTGGGATTCGCCTTGCCGCTGACCATCTCCTCAGCCAGCCAGCCCATGTGCTGCATCTCGTTTATCGCCTGGTCCTCCATCTCCTCCTTCATCTCCTCATTCGTCGCCATATAGGAATGCAGCAAATACTGAAGGATGACCGTATATTCATGCTCAATACCCCAGTTAAGAATCTGCGTCACCTTGTCCTTACGGTTCCCTCGCAGATCCTTAGCACCTTCCTTCTTTGCTTTGCCTACGAAATGGGCGAAGTCACCGCGATGAGACTCTTCGTCGGATAATATGCGTTTCAGCAACCGCTTTATCTTGCGATCACCGATAGCCTCGATGTGCTTCTTATACAGAGCTATGGCATCTTCTTCCAGCAGCACGTCGTTCTGCATCCAATCGGGCACCGACCTGCCCCCCATGCGCATCTTGCCTCTTTTCATACTGGGTTTGCCGCCCAATTCAACGATAGTCTCAGCCAGCCAATCAAGATGACGCATTTCCTCCCGGGCAAGAGCTTCAATCTCGCAAGCCATCTCTCCTTCGCCCATGGCATAAGCATGAGTCAAGTACTGGATAATAGCGCCATGCTCGCCCTCGAGGTCTTTATTCAGCAAAGCAATGATTTCTTCTTTTTTCATGTGTCTCCTCCTCAAATTTATTTTACTCCGTCATTAATGCTGGAGAAACGCCTTAGCCTTTACTTGCTCTGCTGAACAAGGTATTTCTCCGGCTTTTCGTCGAAAGCCTTCTTACAGGCTACCGAGCAGAAGTAATATCTCTTTCCCTTGTAATCAGAAGTGGCTGCAGCCTTTTTCTCTTCCACCTGCATCTTACACACCGGGTCTATAGCCACCTTCTCACCTCCTTCCTTTAGTTTTTCAAAATTAACTGCCTTGAATGTCCTCAGCCGCAATGAGTTGGACACAACCGTTATGGAACTGGCTGCCATAGCTAAAGCCGCCAGCATTGGGTTCAGGAAACCGTAATTGCCGAAAATGAAATGCAGCCCTGAAGGAACGCCAGCACGCCCAAAGAATAAATATAACACGCCAGCAGCCACCGGTATCAGCGTTACGTTATAGGCAAAAGCCCAGAACAGGTTCTGTTTGATGGTTCTCATAGTGCGTTTGCTCAAAGATATGGCGGTCACAATGCCGCCTAGATCACCACTGATAAGCGTTACATCGCCGGTTTCCATGGCCACATCAGTTCCAGTGCCTATGGCAATTCCAACGTCTGCCTGAGCCAGCGCCGGGGCATCGTTTATGCCATCTCCGACCATCGCCACCACCTTGCCCTCATCCTGCAACCTCTTAACCTCCGCCGCCTTATTCTCAGGCAAGACCTCAGCCAATACGCGGTCAATGCCTGCTTTCCGGGCAGTGGCTTCGGCAGTACGATTGTTGTCACCCGTGATCATCACAACCTCAATACCCAATTTGTGCAACGCCTCAACTGCCTCTTTGGCATTTGGTTTCAGAGTATCAGCCAAGGCAATAATGCCAGCCGCTTCGCTGTCCACACTGAAGAATAATACGGTTTTGCCTTCGCCCCATAGTCGCTCTGCCTCTTCAGCCATTCCATCCAGTGAAATTCTTCTATCCTTAATCAGGGCAAGGTTTCCCAGCAAGAGGTTTTTACCACCCACCTTAGCCTCAACTCCATGTCCAGGCATAGCCTTAAAGCCCAAAGTCTGGGATAATTCTAAATTTTTCTCCGAGGCTGCTTTGACTACGGCCTGAGCCAGTGGATGTTCTGAATCATGCTCAACTGAAGCTGCCAGCCGCAGGACTTCAGCTTCAGCAAAAGATGTTGAGCCGATTACATCAGTAACTATAGGTTCACCACGGGTAAGTGTTCCAGTCTTGTCCAGCAGCACAGCATTTATCTTATGCGCCCTCTCAAGAGCTTCTCCACTCCTGATGAGTACGCCATTTTCGGCCCCCTTGCCGGTGCCGACGATGATGGCTGTCGGCGTAGCCAAGCCCAGAGCACAAGGGCAGGCAATAATCAGCACAGCTACAAAATTGAGCAGGGCATAAGTCAGTGTCGGCTGCGGCCCCAGGAAAAACCATATTATGAAGGTGACAATGGCAATGCCGATCACGGCAGGCACAAAGTAGCTGGAAATGACATCAGACAGGCGCTGAATAGGTGCCTTGCTTCCCTGCGCCTCCTCAACCAGCCTGATAATCCGAGCCAGCGTAGTATCCTTACCCACTCTCGTTGCCTCGAATTGAAAACTACCCATCCTGTTGATAGTGCCGCCGATGACCGTGTCACCAACCTTCTTATCCACAGGGATACTCTCCCCGGTTATCATAGATTCATCTATGCTGGAATATCCCTGGCGGACAATGCCATCAACAGGTATCCGCTCACCCGGCCGCACCAGTATAAGGTCACCGACCGGCACATCCTCCACAGGGATCTCAATTTCTTTGCCATCGCGGATAACAGTGGCTGTTTTAGACTTGAGGCCAATGAGTTTCTTTATCGCCTCAGAAGTCTGCCCTCTGGCTCTGGATTCCAGAAACCGCCCAAGCAGAATCAGGGCTATAATCATTGAAGAAGTATCAAAGTAAAGGCCAAGCTCTATACCGGCAGAAGCGAACAAGCCAGGAGCCAGCACCACCACCATACTGTAGAAATAAGCTGCCGAAGTGCCCACAGCGATGAGCGTATTCATATCGGCAGTCTTGTGCTTCAGCGCTCCCCACATCCCCTTGTAGAACCGCCACCCTGTCCAAAACTGCACCGGCGTAGCCAATGCCCAGAGCAGATACGGCTTCCAGGGGAAATCAGGTGCCATGCTGAGCACCATTATCACCACAGCAATTATAAGAGCGAAGATAAATCTTTTTCTTAAATCCCTTATCTCTCGTTGAGAAGCCGTGGTGACATCTTCCAGCGTTGCCGCTTCTGACCCTAATCCGTAACCGGCATCTTCAACCGCCCGTCGCATCTCAGCCACATCAGTGCCCTCGACATACTCAACGGTGGCTTTCTCAGAAGCCAGATTAACATTGGCTGAAATAACCCCGGGCACACTGGAAATGGCTTCTTCCACACGGGCAACACAAGATGCGCAGGTCATCCCACTCACCGGGAATATGGACTTCTTGGTCGCTACCCTGTAACCCAATCCCGAGATGGTTTTTGCAATATCGGCAAGGTTAGCCTTGGAGGGGTCATACTCTACAGATGCCTTCTCTGAAGCAAAGCTAACATTAGCTTTTTCTACGCCTGGAGTCTGCGCAAGCCCTTTCTCAATGGTAGCCGCACAGGTGGTGCAGGTCATACCCGTTACATGGATGCGCGCCTTCTCAGGTTTCCTAGATTTCGACTTCTCAACCACAGCAAAGCACCTACCCCACGTTAAGCTCTTATCATTGTCAACATCATCTTGAACTTTTTAATTGCCTTCAGGGCATGTGGCTGATTGGCTGGCATTATAACCACTTCGCCTTGTTTCACCCGAAGAGGTCTTCCAGAGATGATGATTTCCGCTTCGCCATCAAAGACATGAACTAGCGCATCAAATGGTGCCGTGTGTTCACTCAGTCCCTGCCCCTGGTCAAAGGCAAATAAAGTTACTGTCCCGGCCTTCTCGCCTATTATCTCGCGGCTGACTACAGAGCCATCCTGATAGTCCACCAGTTCAGCTAGTATCGCAACCCGAGCTTCAAGTCGTTTTTCGACACGTTCCATACCTTCAATCCCCGCTTGAATTAATCTCGTCAACTAACACAGGGGTTCATTCTACCTCAACGCTGATGTCCATACTGTCTATATCGTCCACGTCTTTCAGTGAGGAAACCATGCCGACCAAGGTACCGGAAATAATGTCGTTTGGAAACGGAGTCAGGGGAATATCTTTGCCATTGACGGTGATTTCCACATTGCCCTTCTTCTGATGAATTTCCAGGTTTTTTATGACTTCTGTCCCTTTCAGCGAAGAAACCGCACCTACTGAAATCCGCGCCAAGAAATCCTCGACGAAGGGGTTAGTTTCAATTGCTTTTTCGTTTACCTTAAGTGCCACCCTGAAATTTTCCTTCATTTTATACCTCCAAGCCCCTTTTTTTCGACACTGGGGAAATACATTGCTAAACAAAACCGTGCTCTTTGTGCTTCTGGGCGATTACTTCGGCTAGGTTTTCTAAAGCCTTGAAATTCGCCTCTCTCGGATATCCTTTGCACAGTATCGGCTCTAATAATTCTACCTTGAGATTGGGCAACATTCCGACAAGTTGCTCTACTGTTTTGCCACCCCACCCATAGGAACCGATAACTGAGGCAAATTTCAAATTTGGTCTAATTGCATTTGCCAGGAAGGCAGCATAGGCAGCATTCGGATGCGGGCCAGCTAAAACCGTAGGTGTCCCAATAACAACCGTCGCCGCATCTACCAACGCTATCGCCAGTTTACCAAGGTCAGTCACCGTGAGGTCAAACTGTTTTACCGTCACACCCCTCTGTGCCAAAGCTTCAACGAAATAAGTCACCATCTTGCGGGTGCTCTCGTGCATCGATACATAAGGCAGGACCACGATATTCTTAGGCTCATCGAAGGCCCAGCTATGATAAGCCTTGATAATAAACTCCGGTTTATCGTACATAGGACCATGGCTGGGAGCGATAATGTCAATCTGGTAGTCCTTTATTTTCTCCAGGTTTTTCTGGATAATCGTTCGGAAGGGCATCATGATTTCGGCATAATATCTCTTGGCCGCCTCATATACCTGCCCCTCATCGGTCACGTAAATGTCAGTTGTAGCCAGATGAGAACCAAAGAAATCGCAAGAAAATAGAATTTTTTCTTCTTTCAAGTAAGTCACCATAGTCTCAGGCCAGTGAACCCAAGGCGTGTGAACGAACTCCAGTGTTCTATCTCCAAGCGAAATAGTTTCTCTGTCCTCGACAGTTATGAACCTGTCCTCCGGAATCAGAAGCAGGTCTATAAGCATCCCTTTACATTTGGGCGTGCAGATGACCTTCGCCTTAGGGTATCTCTCAAGGACCCGGGGTACGCTGCCAGAATGGTCCTGCTCAGCATGATGAGCAATCAGATAATCTATATCTTTGACTTTGAGTTCATTCAGATGATTTTCCAGCACCTGCTCCATAGTCGGGTCTACCGTATCTATAAGAGCCGTCTTTTCGCTGCCCTTAATCAGATACGAGTTGTAGCTGGTGCCATCAGGAAGAGGTATAAGCGAATCAAAAAGCCGCCTGTCCCAGTCAATCGCACCTACACAGTAAATCCCACGCCTTATCTCCCTCGGTTCCACCTTACACCTCCTTCAATATTCCAGCAATCTCTTCTCGCCCTCGAGCTTCTTTATATCCGTTATATCCTGAGTAACTTCCAATGTGCCTAGATATCTGCCTGTCTTGTCCCGCACGGCAAAATATCTTATGTATACCTTCCTCCCCTTGAGATCTATCCAGAACTCAGCCGAATCCCTTTTGCCACTCTTGAAGTCGGACAATATCTGGTTTACTTTTTCCACACTTTGCTGTGGATGACAATTCTGAACCGATTTCCCAACCACCGCAACCGGCCGTTTGAAGATTCTGGTTTCATGCTTGTTCCAAAACCTGACTAAATCGTTCTCATCGACAAAGGAAACCTCGACAGGTATTGCCTCTAATATTTCCGCTAGCTGTTCCTTATTCAGGTTTTCTATCATTTTTTACTCCTCCACTTTATCAAACTGGTCTTTACTGGCACCGCAGACAGGACACACCCAGTCATCCGGTAGCTTTTCGAAAGGTGTGCCTGGCTTTATTCCCCCGTCAGGATCGCCCAGCTCAGGGTCATAAATATAACCACAAACCGTGCATTTGTATTTCGCCACTTTCGGTGCCGCCTCCTTTTTCTCTTCAATGTAGACTGGAGCTGCTTTCGGAGTGCTGCCTCTCTTGACCTGATGATAATAAGCATAGGTCATCGGCTCCCCCTCTTTGAGGATGTCCGCGGCTATAATTTCTCCTATGAAGATGGTATGAGTGCCGACCTCTGTTTGATTAATCACCTTAGCCTCAAGATAAGCCAGTGTATTGTCGAGCACTATCGGCGCCCCGGTTTCGCCCAGCTTATAATTAACGCCTTCGAGTTTATCTACATCCCTGCCTGACCTGAAGCCAAAGCCGCCAATGAAACTCAAAGGCGCATCTTGCGACAGAATTGAGACCGTAAACACTTTACTTATAGAGACAAACTCGTTAGTCAGATTCTGCTTATTTAGAGCCACAGCGATAATAGGTGGCTCAGCACAGACCTGAAAGACCGTGTTGGCAATCTGGCCGTTGAGCTTGTCCCCCTTTTTGGAACATACCACATACAGACCATAACCCAATTGATAGAGCGCTTTTAGGTTCATCACTAACTCCCTGTCAATCTAAATTACAAGGCTTCCTTTTCGCTAGATTCAACAACTCGTTTTATCTCAAGATTGAGCTCCGTCGGCAAACCCTCTATGTCCACCCTCAGAAAACCTCTGACTATGGCGGCCGTGGCTTCGTCGCGGGTTAATCCACGCATCATCAGATACTCCACTTCCTCTTCCGCTATCTTGCCGACAGCTGCCTCGTGGGACAGGTCTACACCGGCAAGAGTCCCCTTCAACTCTGGTATAGCATGAATCACGCCCTCTCCCCGCAGCATAAGGCCACGGCACTCCAGATGGCCTTTGACTTCAGGGGCATTGCCTTCTATATAACCCCGAGCATAAATGTTTCCCCCTGTAGTTATAGCCCGCGATATTATCTCCGTCCTGGCACCCCTGGCATCGAGCAGAACTCGAGATCCTACATCCATATTCGAGCCCGGCAACGCTACCAGAATGCTGTTAAATCTGACCATGGAGTTCTCACCAACACACCTTGCCACAGGATACGTCTGCAATGAGTGGACTGGTTTCATTATCACATAGTTGCTCAGGAACACACCATCTTCTTCAACTATTATGCCGGTGCGGGGACGCACGGCTATCTCGGGCGACCAGCTGTGTATCATAGTAAAGGTAACCTTAGCACCTCGTTTAATATAGAACTCGGAAACCCCTATGTGTATTCCTGGTTCATCTCTCGGTGCTGTAGTGCAGCCGGTGATAATGTGCAATTCAGAATCTTCCTCAGCAATAATGATATTGTGCACCTTTTGCGCCAGATTACGTTTGCCTAGATAAAGGCAAGCCTGAACAGGATATATCGTCTTGCTTCCAGGTAAAGCCCTAATAAAGTAGCCGTTGCTTTGACCAAGCTCCACTTTGGAAGTATATTTATCGGTGTCTACGGCTACCGCTTTCCACAAGTAGTCACCCAGCCAGTCATGTTTCTCCAGGGCTTCGTTGGTGCTCATAACCTCTACATCCTCTTGCTTCGCACTTCTATGTACTGTGGAATGGTCCATCTGAATGATTGTACCTGAGCGATTGCTGTCGTCGTCTAACGTAACGCCAACCTGTACCATCTGTTTTTTGGCCTCGACCGGTAACTTCGATGGCTCATCCCGATAAGGCAATTCGTCCCCAGAATGAGCGTACTTGTCTAAATCTATGTCTTCGCCTAAAGCCGCCGGCTTAGACGCCGCTGCTTTGGCTATCTCCTTAGATGCTTTATCAGCATCTACGCTACGCATCTTTTGCACTCCTCATAACCTCTGCGCTTTATTGTCTCCAAAATTTCATGAGGGTCTCCCTCACAAATTATCTTGCCATCAAGTAAAACATAGCCGCTACGAGCATTGACGTAGTCCAAAATGTGTCCTGTATGGGTGATAATAAGTCCAGCGTGCTTCCTGTCACGTATAGGATGCTCTTTATGCAGAAGCTCATTTATGAGCTCACCGATAAGTGCAATATTAACCAAGTCAACACCGGATTCAGGTTCATCCAGCAAGGCCAGTTCTGGGTCTTGAGCCAACAATTGCAGAAGCTCGGAGCGTTTTATCTCCCCTCCGGAAAACCCATAATTTACCTCCCTGTCCATGAGTTCCGTCAGGTTGGCTCTCTCTGCCAGACTGTCTATAACCTCACCGCTCACCTGCCCTTTAGCACAGGCATTTACCATATCACGAGTCCTTACACCACGAACAACCGGGGGTCTCTGGAGGGACATGCCAATACCCAAACGGGCTCTTTCATCCATAGGCAACACCACTATGTCCTTGTCCTTAAAAATAATGTTGCCTTTGGTTACCTGATATTTGGGGGAGCCCATTATGGCCATAAGAAGTGTGGTCTTACCACTACCATTGGGACCGAAAAGCACATGCGTCTCTCCAGTTCTAATGCTCAAATTTATGTCACGCAATATCTCTTTGTCACCCACAGCCACATTTAGGTGCTTAATCTCCAACACATTATCCGACTCCATTTCACTCTCTCCTTAGCCACCATCCAGGGAATGGTGCTCTGCTTTGCGAAACCAGCCTGCCGGGTCGATAAGATATTCTCGATAGTCAACCAGCGCCAGATAGTGCCCTCTCTCTTCAGCCGCCAGGGACGTATATAGTTTTTTCTCGGCGTCGTAGACAGCCTCTTCACCCCGGCTGTTGTAGAATTTCTCAGTTTTCTTCTCCATTTCCATGCCTTTGGCTATAGCATCAAACTCGGCATCAGCTACCTTCACATCAGGACCGACTGACCTAATCGCCTCCGAGAATAAGGTTTTAAGTATGTCACCTTTCTGAGGCTGAATTCTAACCTCAGGCCAAGCTTTTTGTTTTTTTATAGTATTATATATGTCTTCAAACCTCTGCCTGTGTTTATCCTCCTCAGTCGCCAGCCACTCAAAAAGCTCCATGCCCATCTTGTTACTACTTTCTCGGCTGGCTCTCTGATAGTATTCCTTGCCATCAATCTCCATCTGAATAGCAAATTGAATTGCTTCTAAAGTCTTACCATGCTCGTCTTCCATATTAACCTCATTATCCTGATTTTTTCACAAAGACCTTATATACCCCCTTATCCTCCTCTATACCCAAGAATTCATTACCTGTCGTATTGCACCAGTTTGGCATATCCTGTTCTATACCCGGATCATCGGCTAAAACTTCCAACACCTGCCCGGGTTCTAACTCCTTCATTTTCTTGGCAGTATGTGCAATAGGCATCGGACAATAAAGTCCAACGCAATCTAAAGTCTCGTCTGCTTTCATCTGCCTACCCTAAACTAGAGGTTTATCTTTCTTTCCCTCCCCGTTTCAGCGGCTCACCGCAGTTAGGACAATTAACAGCATCTTTATCCAGCACAGTTATCTTGCATTTAAGGCAGCGGCTGAAGACTATGCCGCAAGGCTTACAATAAGGGAAACTAGCGACAATCAGCTCCTCTTCGCAGTAAGGGCAGAGGCATTTTCCCTGCTTCTTAGTCTTCTTCTCCTTCTTCATGTTCCTCTCCTTTCTCTTCCAGACCTTCGATTTCGATTCCTTTCTTTTGGGCGTAGTCACGAATCGCTTTCCGCAACGCCTGAGCCCCAAGGTTAGAGCAGTGATACTTGTTCTTGGGTAAGCCCTCTAATTCCTGAGCTACCAGGCCCGGAGTGATTTTCACAGCCTCTTTCAGCGTCTTACCCTTTGCCATCTCGCTGGTTATGCTTGAAACGGCAACTGCAGCACCACAGCCAAAAGTCTGAAATTTGACGTCTTCAAGGCGATTGTCCTTCACTTTGATATAAAAAGTCATCATATCCCCACAGACCGGGTTGCCCACCTCACCGATACCATCGGCATCCTTAATCTCGCCGACATTGCGGGGATTCATAAAATGGTCCATCACCTTTTCGCTATACATCGGCATATTACTTCACCCCCCTCTTTTCTTTAATGAATTTGGCATATAACGGAGACATCTGCCGCAGCCTGTCAACAATGGGTGGCATTTTCTCCACTACATAATCTACATCACCTTCATTATTGCCTATGCCCAAGCTAAAAAGCAAAGAGCCCTGGGCGATTTCATGCGGGAGACCCATGGCAATAAGGACATGAGAGGCTTTCAGTGCTCGCGAAGTACAGGCTGAACCGCTGGAAGCAGCAATTCCCTGACTATTTAGTAGCAGCAGCATGGCTTCACCTTCAATAAACTCAATGCAAAAGCTGGCATGGTGAGAAAGCCGCTGAGTAGGGTGACCTGTAAGAATTGTATGGTCGACTGCAGCCAGCAGGCCGTTAATTAACCCGTCTCTTAGCTGGGAAAACTTTCTCATCCGCGATGTCATATCCCTAACAGCTAACTCAGCAGCTTTCCCCAAACCGACAATAGCGGGCACATTTTCCGTGCCCGGTCTCCGACCACCCTCCTGAACACCACCATCCATCAATGGAATAAGGCGAGTTCTTTTGCGCACCCATAGAGCAGCTGCTCCTTTGGGACCATAGAACTGATTCGCCGCCAGGCTTAAGGCGTCTACACCCAGCTCATTCACGTCCACTGGTGTATTGCCCGTACTGGCTACAGCATCGGTGTGGAAGAGTACCCCAGCTTCTTTAACTCTCTTGCCTATCTCAGCGATAGGCTGGATTGTGCCTACTTCTCCATTGGCATGCATAACAGACACCAATATTGTGTCCTTCCTGATATTTCTGGCTACCTCATCAGGGTCAATCACGCCGTATTTATCCACCGGCACCAGAGTAAGCTCAAAGTCAGATTTCTCCAAAGTTCGGGCGGCATTAAGCACAGAAAAATGCTCAATTGCTGAGACAATTATATGTTTCCCCTTATCAATTTGACCTTGAGCCAGCCCTTTGACTGCCATATTATTAGCTTCGCTGCCGCTTGAAGTAAAAACTATCTCATCCGCACTGCCGCTAACAAGTGCGGCAACCTGCTCCCGAGCCTTTTCCATCGCTTCTCCGGGTTCATCGCCCCAGGAGTGAAACGACTGAGGGTTGCCATAGAGATCACTGAAATACGGGAGCATCGCCTGCAGCACCTCCGGTAATACCGGGGTGGTAGCAATATAATCTAGATAGACTCTTTTTTCAGGCTTCTTTTCATTCCCTGTTGTCACATCTACTCCTACTTCGCAGGTTTCGCCTTTCGCGCCTGATATCTGTTCAAGCCTTCAGTAAAAAGACGTTCCTCCTCCTCGGTAACGACGATAAGAGGAGGCACCTCTACAGATTTTCCCTGAAGGTCAACAGCCACCATAACATAACAGGCAGTCAGCGCTGGAAGCCTCTTGCCGGTTAGAAGATTCTCCGCCTCAACCTCTATTCGCACTTCCATTGATGAGCGGCTGGTAAAAGTGACTTTGCCATGAATCAGCACCAGGTCTCCAACACGCACCGGGTTATGGAAATTAATATCTTCAACCATAGCAGTTACTGGGTTAGCACGACTATGACGGGCAGCTACCACACCGGCAGCATTATCCATCAGCTTCATCAACTCGCCACCATGGACAAATCCGGCTGGATTGGTCTGATGCGGTAACATAAGCTGCGCCATCTCAACGGCTGAATGCCCTACTGTCCTGCCTTTAAATTCCTCGCTCTTATCCAACGTCTCCAGCAACTCATGGAAATTTTTCTCATGCTTCGCTTCAACTTTGCCCATTCGATTAAAAAAATCGGCAACATCACCAAAGCCTTCATCATTAGCCATTTTTGCTGCCTCAGGATACAAACTGGTCGCCTCTTCATGCTCACGCTCAACAGCCAGTTTCAGATTCGTCGCCATATCACCCAGGGCACCAAGGAATTTGAATTCATGCTCAGCATGTTCCTCTTCATTATGAGCCGTCGCCAAAAACATATCAGCTATCTGCTCCAAGCCAGCTTCTCTTGCAGCCTCGGCAAAGTATGTATAATTAGCGCGGGCACGTAGCTCTCTAACAAAGGCCTTGTGTAAATTTTCTTCTGTTTTACTCCCTTTTAGCTGCATAGTCCTCCCTCCGCGGTGCAAAGATGAAAAAGTGTTTGCTAAACCCCCTGCCCTCTACATAATTTAATCTAGATTAAAGCAAAGCCCGTGTCTGCGACTTTTGTCTCACATCATCAGCTCAGCAGGACATTATATGATCAGCTCAGCCTCTGGAGATAGCGATGGGCTTGAAGGGCTGCCTTAGCCCCCTCGCCAGCAGCAACCACTATTTGTTTTTCTGGGACATTGGTGACATCACCAGCAGCGAACAGGCCGGGAATATTAGTCTCATTTTTACAATTAACCTCGAGCTCCCCAATGCGATTAAGGGTAGCTACACCTTTTACCAGATCCGAGTTTGGCATAAGCCCGATTTCAATAAAGACACCACCAACCTCAAGCTCCCTTTCCTTTTTTGTCTTCAGGTCCCGTATTTTTATCCCGTCGACAAGGTTCTCTCCGGTTATCGCCACGACCTCATGCTCCAAGAACATCGTCAGGTTACTGGCGCCTTTCACCCTGTCGACTAATACCTGGTCGCCAGTTAGCGGAGTTAGTGATACAAGATACACGTGCTCGGCAACTTTGACCACATCATCAACGGCCTCCAAAGCTGAGTTCCCACCTCCGATGACAGCCACCTTCATACCAGCAAACAGCGGACCATCACAGGTAGCACAGTAAGTAACCCCCCTGCCCCTAAGTTTTTCCTCACCAGGTACGCCCAAGGGGCGGGGGCGCTTACCGGTGACTACTATGGCTGCTTTAGCCTGATAGGTCTCACCGCCATCGGTCTTCGCCTCGAAGCCGCCGCTTATTCGAGATAAGCCGCTGATACCCTCCCCGACTTTCATATCTATTGGAAACTGCTTTACCTGCTCCTCAAACTTCTTGATAAGCTCCGGGCCTTCGATGAGCTGGTAGCCCATGTAGTTCTCTATCCCCAACGTCCAGTTGACCTGTCCTCCCACGTCTTTGCTAAGCAACAAGGCGTTCATCTTCTTGCGCGCCGCATAAACAGCCGCCGTCATGCCAGCAGGGCCACCTCCGATAATCATCAAATCATACATTTCCCATAACCTTTTTCTAAAGGTTCAGCTTCTGCTTCAGCCATTGCTCATCGTAGCCGACAGCTATCTCACCATCGATGTCAATGACCGGCACGCCAAATTGTCCCGTCTTGCTGAGCATTTCATCACGGGCAACCTTGTCACTGGCAACATCAAGGTTCTTATAAGTTACTTTGTTTTCGTTCAGCAACTGCTTGACTTTAAGGCACCAGGGTCAGGTAGGAGTAGAATAGACTTTTACCTCTTTTGCCATTTCACCCTCCTTGAATCTTTTATTTTTGACAGGAAGTGCACAATGCGCCCACCACCCGTCCTCTCTAAAGTAAAAAGCTGCCGGGCACAACTACCCGACAGCCCTACTTGAGCGCTTATTTCCGAAAGCAACCTAGCCTATTCCTCACCAAATACATCCGCCGAGCCCTCTGAAAGCAGTGAACAAACGTCTGGTTATATCATAAATATAGGCAAGTAAAGCCTCATTGTCAAGATGAGGTGGTTTATCCGCGCAACACTCAGCGCACCTATTTCCTCAACTTCTCTATACCGCAGCGAGTATCCTGAGTCGCCCTGACCTTAGCCCTTATCTCAGCCAAAAGCTCCCACGCTCCCTGCTCATCACGGTCAATAATTACCTGTTCCAGTTTAGTTACCTGCGGCTCATCCAATGTTATCACTGCTTTCGGCATGAACTACCTCCCACAAAATCAGCTTTTCCGGCAATTTCCGCATAATCCACGAAACTCAAGCCAGTGAGATGAAACCTCAAAACCGGTCTTCTGCGCTGCTCTCCTGTCAATCTCCTCATCCACCGGCAAATCCACATCAAATACACGACCACATTTCTCACATCTGAAATGGTAGTGGTTGTCTCGCCTGGCATCAAAACGGCTTAAAGCACCACAAAGATCCAGCTCCAATATCTCCCCGCTCTGACATAACAGCCTGAGATTTCGATATACCGTCCCCAGACTGATGTTGGGTATCTCTTTCCTCACCTCGTTGTATACCCAATCAGCCGTCGGATGAGAGCTTGTACCTCTCAACACCTCCAGAATAGCTTCCTTCTGTTTAGTTCTCCTCATTTCCTTGTTAGTAATAGTTATCGTTATCTACATTATACAGTAATCTTCTTTTTTGTCAAGAGGGCTTCTCATTCTGAACCGTTCCTAATTTAGGACTGACGATAAGCCTGAGTCCATCTATGTCCACAACTACAATCTCATCGCCGACCTCTAATTCCGATTCAACACACTTCGCCTTCCACAGAACACCCTGTACTTTAACATAGCCCTCGGGTGCCAGCCGTTTAGTCACCTTGCCCCCGTTGCCTATTACGGTCTCAGCAGCTACCTTTGGCCTTATGAGAAAGGTCGACCTACCTACCCGGTACATGATATAGGAATATATTGCTAAAGCCGCCATCAAAACAGCCAGAACCCACAGCGGAATGTTTACATTGAACTGCGGCAGCAACCAGAGCACCGCAGCCACCAAAATAGCTTCCTCAAGCATCCAGCCTAAAACGGCTTGCACTGTGTACCAGAGTGGAGGTTTAGTTTTCATTTTCCAGAGAGCTTCAAATAGAATTCTAAATAGAGGCAACCCCGAAATCAAATTGAAGTCGAAGGTCGCTCACACTTCATGCCGCCCGTCACCACAAAGATAGGCGCAATTCGGACAATATCTTGAGTCGGCAGGAACAACAGATCCGCAGTTAGGACATGAATTATCTAACCTTACGCCGCAACTGCCGCAGAACTTGTAATCTGGGTAGTTTTGTGCGCCACATTTTGAGCAGGTCTTTTCCGAATTCTGCATCCCTGCAGCCAGTCTCTTTCCGCAAGCTCCACAAAACCGGTAGTCCATTGGATTCTCCTCTCCACACTCAGGGCAGAGGAAAGTTTCTATCATGCTAGCAACACTCCAAGCTAATATATATCCAAGCTCTGCTCAAAAACACTCCCAATTTTAACTTTTTACAGACCATAGCTCAAGGCAGGCTGAAAGCAACACTCTTCATTTAGCCTTGTCCAGTTGATATAATTACACCGGCTATCAAGTGTCTCAAATGCGAAGTTCGTAAAGACTAATTTCCTAAAGGGGGTTGATATGAACGGAACTCTTGGGCAGAGGAACCTCAGAGATATCCTACGCGATACATTCACAATCTACGGCAGGAATTTCTGGAGGTTTGTAGCCATAGTGTCTATTGTGGCGGTACCCTCTGCAGTCGTGGGCTTCATTGTCAATATGCTGTTTCCGATATATGGGGAGGGGATGACTGGAGCCCTGTCAAACGCGATCATTTCTATACCCCTTGGCTTGGCGGTTTTTGCAGCATCCATTCTTATGGCAGGCGCTGTTATTCATGCTGTGTCAGAACAGTATTTTAACCAGCCCGTAAGTATCGGCCGAGCCTACAGCTTCGCCTGGCACAGACTGGGAGCTATGTTTTGGGCAGTAGTTCTGTATGTTCTGGCAATCTCGGGTATTTTCCTGGCCGCAATGCTGGCTGCAATCCTAATCTCAGTAATCGTCTCCGTCACCACAGGCGGAATCTCCGACTGGCTAACAGCGTTTGCAATCGCAGGTCCGATTGTTTTAGTCGTCGCCCCTGCAGCCATTTACTTAGGCATAATATGGAATTTCATGGTGCAGACAGCCCTGCTTGAAGGTTGCGGTCCCACATCTGCATTATCGCGTAGCGCGTCACTGGTCAAAGGAAACTGGTGGCGGGTCCTGGGAATCATACTTCTACTGCTCACCATAGTGTCGATAATAGGTATTATACTCTACATGCCAGCAATGATGGGCACTATAAGCGAGACTACAGCCGGATTTATCCCCTACGCTGCAACCGAGCCTCCAAACTGGGTAATTGCCTGGACAACGATAGGGGGATTAATAGGAAACATAATATGCGTCCCCTTCTTCACAATTGGCGAAACTCTGCTCTATTTCGACCTGCGGTTCAGGAAACAGGGATATAACCTCGATGCCCTGGCAAATGAGCTCGGATTGAGGAGCATCTCCACCGATACTGCCACCTAGTCCTCTACTAGGCGACGACACGAGCCCAGCCGGGCGCTGCTAATTCAATAAGCTCACTAGTCGGTATGGCGGAACCAACATCATACAACGAGACCTTAATTATGGGTATCTTTCGGTGGTATTTTGACCGTGCTATACTATGAACAAGGCGGTTACGGTAAATATGTCCGACGTGAAACAAAGGGCAATCGAGCTAAGGGAGCTGATTAACCACCACAACTACCGCTACTACGTGCTTGACAGCCCGGAAATCAGCGATGCCGAGTACGACGAGTTTATGCGAGAGCTCAAGCAGCTCGAGGAGGCACACCCCGAGCTCATCACTCCTGACTCGCCCACTCAGCGTATTGGTGCTGCACCGGTTGAAGCCTTCGGCGTCGTCGAACATCCTCAACCCCTGTTAAGCCTAGCAAACGCTTTCTCCGACGAAGAGCTTGACGGCTGGTACAGACGAGCCTCCAACCTTCTAGGCAGCCGTAATACCGACTTCGTCTGCGAGCTTAAAATAGATGGCCTGGCGGTAGCCCTGACCTACATCAATGGCTTGCTGGACGTTGGTGCAACCCGAGGCGATGGTTACCGCGGTGAGAACATCACTCAGAACCTGAGGACTGTGAAGAGCATACCTCTATCCGTGCCCAAAGAGGCGCCGCCACGGTTCGAGGTAAGAGGCGAGGTCTATCTCCCCAAAACTGGCTTCAAGAAGCTAAATGAGGAGCGAGCTAAGGAAGGCCTGCCCCTTTTCGCCAATCCCAGGAATGCCGCCGCTGGCTCAGTAAGGCAGCTAGACCCCAGGATTACCGCGCAGCGTCCGCTTGACATTTTCGTCTATGGCTTAGGATGGACTGAGGGGAGAGCAGTTCCGGAAACTCACTGGGAAATCATGCAATACCTGAAGTCTCTAGGCTTTAAAATAAACCCAAACATCGCCCTGTGTAATACCATAGCCGAGGCGAAGGCTTACTACGCAAAGTGGGTGGAGAATCAAGAGACACTGCCCTATGAGGCTGACGGTGTCGTGGTCAAAATCAACTCCATTCCCTTCCAGGTTGAGCTGGGAAACGTGGGACGTGAGCCTAGATGGGCAGTCGCCTACAAATTCCCGCCGGTCCAAGGCACCACCCGCCTGCTGGACATCGGCATCAATGTAGGGCGCACGGGCAGCCTTAACCCCTACGCCATTCTGGAGCCGGTCCAGGTGGGCGGTGTCACCATCAAGCACGCCGCACTTCACAATGAAGAGGACATTCACCGCAAGGACATACGCATCGGCGATTGGGTCGTCATACAGCGAGCCGGCGAGGTGATACCTGAGATAGTTGAGCCGATCGTCAGCCGCCGCACTGGCAAAGAGAAAAAGTTCTCTATGCAGGAAAAGGCTTGGGAAATATACAGAGAGAAGAGGGGCATTAGCAAGGAAGAAAAGCCCCCTGACCATCCTATCTGCCCAGAGTGCGGCGCCGAGGTGATAAAGCCTGAGGGCGAGGCAATGCACCGCTGCACCAATGCCGCCTGCCCGGCTCAGGCTCTGGAGAGAATCAAGCACTTCGCCAGCCGCGGAGCCATGGACATTGAAGGCGTCGGTGAAAAGATGTCACAGGCATTGTTCGATGCCGGGCTGATTAAAGATGCCGGCGATCTTTACTATCTCACCCGAGACAAGCTTCTCACCCTGGAAAGGATGGCGGACAAAAGCGCCTCTAACATACTCAAATCTATTGAAAACAGTAAAAACCGACCTCTGCCGCGGGTTATATTCGCTCTGGGCATACCCAACATCGGAGAGGAGACGGCCGAGCTGCTGACCGATTATTACAACAGCCTTGATGATTTAGGCCGGGCGACGTCAGAAAAACTTCAGGAAATCCCTTCCATCGGCCCCAAAATTGCCGATAGCATAGTGGCATTCTTCCGCCAAGGACAGAATAAGCGAATCATCGATAAGCTGAGAGAGGCTGGTGTCAAGCTGGAGGCGGAAAAGGCTAAACGAAAGGATTTGCCCTTGGCTGGCCTCGAGTTCGTA
>SMTZ1_10000308_pt1 | contig 51977 bp, 63 predicted proteins | sample DeeMarSWOR136_30_FD_25667 | JGI IMG/M metagenome (IMG submission 25667) | reverse complement strand
GATAGACTTACTCATGATTGTGCACCCATCCTTATTTAAAACTTTAAAAAGGTGCACAATTTTAAGTCTATCTACAATTTACTTCGCAGTACCTCGATTTTGTGTTTTTAAAATAAGTTGATTTTTTTGTTTTTTAAATGTAATCTCATAATCTTCAAATATGGGATGTCTTCCAAGTAAGACAGGTATGTCATTTCTACTGGAAACATGAATTTGTATATTATTGTAGACTGCATTTTTTTGTTTATTACCTATAAGCATACTCAACGTAGCTTTAAATAAAGATGTTGTTCCACCTGCAGTATCTACATCACCAGCCTTTTTAAGTTTTAATCCTAAATAGTGTGCTATAGGTAAAGGAATTACAATAAAATCTCCCCCAGAGTCTAGTAAAGCATCAATAAAAGGAGTTTCTTTGTCTTTATAATAGAATTTAACAGGGACTATAGGATATCTAAAGTATTTAAATATAAACATTGATTCTGGCATAAGAAGCAATGTAAATAGATATCTCAAGATAATACTTTTGATATTTTATTACTAAAAATTAATAATTTTATACTGAATTTCCAAAAAAATTTATTAGCATTGAAAATGTTATTTTGAACTAATAAACTAAAAATCTCTAAGAGTACCATTTAAAACCTTTGAAATTTTTATATGATCTTCTGGGAACTTGTCTGCTGGGAATTTTTCTTCAGCCAATTTTAGTATATCTTCAACGTTAGCACTATGGTCAACTATTTCATCATTGAATAATAAAAGCCATTCACCAGAAAACTTTTTTAATATGTTTTCTTCTTTCATCAATTAACTCTTACCATCTTTTCATATTTAAAATTTACGCCATTTTCACTATTATTTAGCAATATTTTATAAATTTAATAGGAGAAATAACCAAAAATTATATATATGAGAACATACACAATAGTATTACATTAAAATTTTATACAATGATACAAGAAGAGGGTGTATAGATTATGAACATTATAACACTTGATGATTTATCTAAAGCAATAGCAAATAGAGTTGGAATTAATATAGAGGAAGCACGGAGAGATGCTGGTTTTGTAATGGATATATTTGGTTTTCAAGATAGAGTAATAGACAATGTTTTAGATCCAGAAGATAGACAATTATTTTATATTTTAGAAGAGGAAGGAATGCTTACTACTGAAAGAGAGGAGACAACGCTATATGATGGTAGAGAATGGCGAACTCACTATTGGGTAATCAGAAAAGATATTATATTAAAATATGCCAAAGATGAGAACAAAAGAATAAGAAGCGTCTTATCCGATAAGCAAACAATTGAAGATATTTCTGATGAAGCTATATATGATGCTCTTGATGATAAGACTTGGGTATCAAGGAAAATCAATGAATAGTTAATATAGATTTTTTTTAATTTTTTTATTTTCTATTTTAAAAAAGTTAATAACCAAGTTTTTGTTTCATAAATTCCACTAGTTTGGAGGCTAATTTATTATTTACAGGTGAAAAAATGGCTAAAAGAAGAATATTAATTAGTTCAGAATCGGTAACTGAAGGACATCCTGATAAGATGTGTGATTTAATATCTGATGCTATCCTTGATGAAGCATTAAGACAGGATAAATTCTCCAGAGTTGCAATCGAGACAGCAACAAAGAACGGGGGTGTAATGGTCTTTGGAGAAATGACGACTAAAGGATATATTGATATCCCTAGGATTGTTCGAGACACTATTAAGGGGATCGGTTATACAAGGGCAGAATACGGAATAGAATGGGAGACATGTTCTGTATGGGTCCAAATAACAGAACAGAGTCCAGATATATCCATAGGAGTTACTGAGGGCGATGGTCTACATAAAGAGCAAGGAGCTGGGGATCAAGGGATGATGTATGGTTATGCATGTAATGAAACAAAGGAACTAATGCCATTATCAATTTCTCTAGCTCATAAACTTACAAAAAAACTTTCAGAGGTAAGGAAGAAAAAGGAGATTCCATACCTCAGACCTGATGGTAAATCACAGGTTTCTATTGAATATGATAGAAATGGAAAACCTATCCGGGCAGATACAATTGTTGTTTCAACTCAACATGATGGTGGCATATCTTATGATAGAATAAAGAAAGATGTGATTGAAAATGTAATAAAACCAGTTTGTGATAAATGGATTGATAAAGATACTGTCTTTCATGTTAATCCTACAGGAGCTTTTGTTAGAGGTGGGCCATATGCTGATGCTGGTCTTACAGGTAGAAAAATAATTGTTGATACCTATGGAGGCATTGGTCGACATGGAGGAGGTGCTTTTTCTGGGAAGGATCCATCAAAAGTTGATCGGAGTGCTGCATATATTGCCCGATATATTGCTAAAAATATTGTTGCTGCAGGGATAGCGACTAAATGTGAGATTCAAATAGCTTATGCAATAGGAGTTGCAGATCCTGTTTCGATTAATATAGATTGTTTTGGTACAAACAAAATCCCAATAGATAAGATAGAGAAGCTTATTAGGGAACTGTTTCCTCTTAAACCAAGTAAAATTATTGATCATCTTAATTTACGTAGACCGATATATACAAAAACTGCAGCTTATGGACACTTTGGTAGAGACGATCCTGATTTCACTTGGGAAATAGTTGATAAGTTAGAATTGCTTAGAAAAGAGGCAGGATTAAAAAAATAAAATTATTTTTACTCTTTTTAATAAAACAATGTGAAAAGTATGTTATTTTATAAATAAATATATTAATTAGTTATAACATAATATAATATATATTAGCGTTAAAAGGTGATATTAAATGGTTGAATTTGAGACTCTGAAGTCTAAAGAGGTTAAATTTGGGAAAAATAGTTTTATTGAGATCTCAAAAAGAAAGGTTAAAACACCAATTGGTGAAAATGAATTCATTGCAATTTCACGTGGTTATTATTTACCAGATAACACCAAAAGATGGAGAGCTTCTATTGCTTTACCAAATGAAAAAGATAAACGTGAAAAAATTGCAGATATAATAAAATCTTTTGACAAGGATTAATTATATCTTAATTTTTTATCCTCTTTTTCTTATCAATTTCTTTTTTATTTTTAGTTTTTCGTTAATTTAAAGTATCCCAGAAAATATTTAGAGGTGTGGTATTCAAAGGTGATGAAAGAGAGAATAGATTATACATAGTTATCGCAATTATTATAATAGTGGTCATTATCCTAACTGTTTTTTTTAATACAAATAAATTAGGTAAGGCCTATATTGAGGACTATGTTCTTGGTAATACTTGGATTGAGAATATTGCTGAGCGTGAGGAGGGTTCACAACTATTTGGCTTAGAAAATTGGGCTAGTTTTACATATGAAAATAATGATGATAGTTATCCTGCTTATGTTACTATTACAAGTATTAAATTATTATTCATGATGAATGAAGATGATCTTTTAGAAAAAACTGAGGATACAATAAAAAAGGCTTCAGGACAAGGAATATTAATCGATGAGGATACAAGAATTATTAGCAATAGAGAGATTAAAAATGGTCATAAAACAACATATATAATCTATAATGGTAATGATACTTCTAAAGAACCTTTTGAGAAAATAAAAATTATAGGTGAAACATGGAATTGTGGGAATTCAGGTACTTCAATAATTTGTATAGGATTTGCACAAATTACAGATAATGCTAATAATAATTCAGATGATAATACTATTTACTGGGAAAAAATTATTGATAGTCAATATGGCCTTTTATATAACGTAAAATGCCACTAAGCTATTCCTCTGATATCTCAGCTTTTTGCAGGTCATATCCATTTGGGCAATCTATACTTTCATAGATTTTTGTTACTATAAATGTCTTATCTTTATTAACAGGGATATTACACAATTCATAATTTTCGCAGCCTATACTTCTGCATTCTTTATTATTAAGCTTTGTTTTAGATCCCTCAGTTAGCTTTTTTTCTATTGTAGTTATAACAGGCATTTCTTGGACTTCTATAACTGCTACAGTTCCTTCATGGATATTACAGCTATGACGTTTGTCTCTGATATTTGTAATTTTATATTTCCTTCCTATTTTTAAATTAAAACATACTGTTTTTAATTTACAATTTCTACATTCATTATTAGGTCCAATGTAAATAAATTCAGCTTCCTTTTTAGCTAGTTTCTCACCTATAAGAGTTACTAATGGCATTTCATATTACTCCTGTAATTTTTGCTAATCTTTTTGCTGCATCTTTGGTTAGACCAGTTTCACCTAATATTGAATATCTCTCAGGTCTTATCTCTTGAGCTCTTACTAATGCTTCTATTATTTTTTTCTTAGAAACTCCTAATTCATTAGAAGTTGTAGGTGCTCCGATTTTTTTCAATGCATTTCTTATCTTTTCCCAGTCCCCTCCATGTAAATAAACCATCATTATTGCTCCAACCCCACATTGTTCACCGTGCATTGGTCTCTTATATTTTTTTCCTTTAAGCATTATTCCTGGTCCTAAATGATCAAGCATATGTGAAAACATATGTTCAGATCCAGATGCTGGTCGTGTAGATCCCGCTACACTCATAGCTACCCCAGATACAATCATAGCCTTAACTGCATACCAAGAGGATTCCTCTGTATTTACTCTTATATCTTCCGCATTTTCAATTAAAAGTTGTGCAGCTGTCTTAGCAAGAACTGCAGCATGGCTGCTAAATTCTTCACCTTTTAACCTATAAGCTAATTCCCAGTCCATAACTGCAGATATGTTAGATATAACATCAGCACAACCAGATGCAAGCATCCTATAAGGTGCTTTATTTATGATTTTTGTATCTGCAAGTATCGCTAAAGGAGATACTGCAGTTTTTGAAACTGACCCTTTGCTATGTTTTAATGACGCACGTGGAGAAGCAATACCGTCATGAGCTGCAGATGTTGGAACACTAATAAAAGGTTTGGAAAGTTCAAAGGCTGCTAGTTTTGTCACATCAATTACAGTTCCTCCCCCTACACCTAAGAGGAGATTTATATCTTGTTTATGAGCGTATTGAATTAATTTATTAACCTCGCCAACTGTTGGGGATGATACTATTTTTTCCCTGACTTCATAATTTGCTTTTTTTAGAATTTTTGAAATATCATCTCCAGATAATTTTTTTGTTTTTTTGTCATCGACTATTAGAACAGATTTTCCTCTGCCAATCCTGTCACATAACTCAGCTACTTGAGAGGTAGTGTTATGTCCTACTATGATTTCTCTTGGAAAAATCATTGTTTTTGATTTTATAAATCGTTCCATAATTGCACGGTAAACCACGAGTTTAATATATAATAATTACGTCGAAGAAAGAAATTATACTTTTTAAAATCTTATTCCTACTTTTGTAATCTATATCTATTATTGATACATTTAAATATCCACTACTGGATGTAAAATATGAGGGAGGAACAATGAAGTTGAATAAAATCCGTGTAATAGTCATTATAATTCTATTTCTGGGAACTTGTATCAATACATCAGTTGCAACAGTAAATGAAAAGAAAGCTACTATACCAATATCAGATGGTAATACCTTTTATGTTGGTGGAACAGGAGAAGGCAACTATACCAAGATTCAAGATGCAATAGATAATGCATCTGATGGTGATGCTGTTTTTGTTTATGATGATAGTTCCCCCTATTATGAGTTTATCTTGATTAATAAATCCATCAACTTAATTGGTGAGGATAGAGATACAACTATTATTGATGGTAGTGGGCTTTATGCAGTCATTTATATTGAAGCTGATTGGATTAATATAAGTGGATTCACGATACAAAATAGTGAATACTGGGGGATAATTATGGAGTGGTGTAGCTTCAATACCATCTCAGGTAATATCATCTCGGATAATGGGTATGGTTTATTTCTTCACCATTCCCACTGCAACACCATAACTGGTAATTATATAATCTCAAATAGTTATTATGGTATTAGTATCTATCAACTTTGCAACAATACGATTATATCAAATAACAATTATACTTCAGATCGTTATTCTTCTAGTGTTAATATAATATACAATAACTATTTTGATAACGTTCGTAATGCTGAAGATGATTGGTACAATATCTGGAATATAACCAAAACATTGGGTACCATTATAATGGGGGGACAATGGTTAGGCGGTAACTACTGGAGTGATTACGCAGGTGATGATTTAAATGGAGATGGAATTGGAGATACAAAATTGCCATATAAATATGGAATGAAGAAAGGTGGAGACTGGTTACCATTAACAAATCAACCCCCTGGACCTACGATAATAAATGGTTCTCTATCTGGAAAACCTGGTCGTACTTATTCTTATACATTTGTGGCAGAAGACCCTAATAATAATGATGTGTTCTATTACATTGATTGGGGAGATAATAATACCGAGCTGACTGACTTCAATGCTTCTGGTAAAGACGTTATGGTAAAACATAAATGGAGTGAAATAGGGACTTATAACATTACGGCCAAAGCCGAGGATATATATGGTGATGAGGGTCCAGAAGGAACATTATCAGTCACCATACCCAGAACCAGAACATCATCTTTTCTATGGTTCCAATGGTTCTTAAATCGTTTCCCATTGCTGGAAAGACTGCTGAACCTATTTGGATATACATAAAAGCCTTCTATCCATCTTTTACTTTTACAGATAAATTCTATTTGTCGGTATCTCTCTAGTACGTACAAAATGTTTTGTCGTACAATGATAGAAAATTAAAACATTTATTATTTTACTGTTCGACAGTTCAATTAATATATTATTTTTTCCTTTCATACAAAGAAAAATGAAGTTAATTGAGTTCTATAGGAGAAATCCCATAGCCTTCTATTTATACATACTTTTAGTAATAATTGTAGTAATGATGGCTGGACTCTTTTTAGCACCTTCAGTCTTTTATGACCAGTGGATATGGAAATATTATTGGGGTCCTGTTGTAGCAGATGCTTCAGGAAGTATTGCATATCATAATGGAATAGAGGCTAGAGAAGGCTACACTGTTATATCTGAGATAACCTATGGTATAATACTTATTTTAGCTTTATATTCCATTTACAGGCTTTTAAAAAGGCTTAAAATCGTTGTTGATTGGAGATTTGCTCTTGCCTTAATGCCTTACATTTTATTTGGCCCAATTTCTCGGGTTTTAGAAGATACAGGATATTTTAGTGAACCTGTTGTTTATTGGTTTATTTCTCCTTTAATTTATGTTCAGATTACGGTATATGCATTATCCTTCTTGTTGCTTGGTTATTATCTTGAAAAAAAATGCAAAACTCCAAAAGTAACATTGAATAATGTTCTATTTGTGGGAGGTTTAATCTTTCTAACCCCCTCTTTATATCTAATAGCACTTTGGATCATTGGAGATCAATGGGGATTTTCTACAGGGGTTAGATTTGATGTGTTTTTAATAATTATATCATTGGTTTTGTTTATTGTTAGCCTTGTTTTTCTTATAGCATATATTTTTAGGAAAAATGAAAAAATTGTTGTTTATAAAAATCCCTTAAACCTAGCAATGCTTTTTGGGCATCTAATAGATGGGTTAACTAGTTATGTTAGTATTAAGGATCCATTTTCGATGGGATTGCTTTATAGCGAAAAGCATCCTGCATCCCATGCTTTACTTGAGATTTGGGGTCCTTTATTTCCAATTGTGAAATTTATTTTAATTATTCTAATAATTTATGTTTTTGATATCCTTTTTAAAGAAGAGCTTAAAAATCATATTACTTTAATCAACCTTTTAAAAATTGGTATTCTTATACTTGGTTTTTCACCAGGATTGCGTGATCTGTTAAGAGTGACAATGGGAGTTTAATTTTATGAGACGACATCCAGACTGGTTAAAAGTTAAAATTGGGGGCGGGGAAAATTATGTTAGGATTAAAAATCTATTAAGAGATTCTAAGCTTCATACGATATGTGAGGAGGCTAAATGTCCAAATATTGCGGAATGTTTCGGCTCTGGTACTGCGGTATTTTTAATTTTAGGATGTTGCAGAAAGTGTAAAAGAATTGAATTTAAAATATGTAGTGATTACATCTGTTACCAGAGATGATCTTGAAGATGGTGGAGCAAATATATTTTATGAGACAATAAGGCAGGTTAAAAGATTGAATAAGAAATGTAATATTGAAGTGTTGATACCTGATTTTAAAGGTAAAATTGAATCTTTAAAGAAAGTTATCATTGCAAAACCAGATGTAATCAATCACAATATTGAGATTGTTAAAGATTTATTTCCTGAAATAAGACCACAGGGTAGTTATGAAATTAGTTTAAAAATATTAAAAAATATAAAAAAAATTAATAACAACATAAAAACAAAATCTGGTTTTATGGTAGGTCTTGGTGAGAGTAAGGAACAAATCCTGAAAACAATGAAGGATCTGAGAATAGCAAATGTTGATTTCTTAACTATAGGACAATATTTACAGCCTTCAAGAAACCATACAAAAATTGAAAAATATTATACACCTAAAGAATTTGAGGAATTTAAAAATATAGCTCTCGACTTAGGTTTTAAGCATGTTGAATCTGGTCCACTAGTAAGAAGCTCATATCATGCAGAAAAAGTGATGTTTTTGTAACAATTAAAAAGAAGAAATTTATAAATGGTTAATTAATGCAATATAAAAATGCAGTCCAAATCCATCTATAAAGTACCAAATGGAAAACTTCTTAAAATATTTTTAAAGTATAATGAAAAAAATAATTTAATTGATGATCTGAAAATTACAGGGGATTTTTTTGCTTATCCTGAAGAAGCAATAGAAATTATGGAATATAAACTAAAAAATACAATATTAAAAAAAGAAATATTAATCGAAAAGATAAGCTCTATTATCAAAGAAAATCAAATTGAATTTATTGGTTTAAATGCAGAAGGTCTGACAGAAGGAATATTGATGTGTTTAAAATGAAAGAACAGTGGCGTTTATTGATTACTGAAAATAATTCGGCTCATACAAATATGGCAATGGATAGAGCTGAACTTGTTAGCATTAGCAAAGGTAAGGCTCCTCCAACAGTACGATTTTTTACATGGAAACCCCCTGCAATATCGATTGGATATTTTCAGAGTTTAGAAGATGAAGTAGATTTAAAAGCTTGTAAAGATCTTGGTGTTGACTATGTTAGAAGAATAACAGGAGGAGGTGCTGTATTTCATGATAAAGAACTTACTTATAGCATTGTTATTCCAGAATCTCATAATCAAATTCCAAAAAACATAATGGAGAGCTATGGTAGAATATGTGGAGCTATTATAAAGGGATTAAGACAATTGAATATTGAAAGTAGCTATGTACCAATTAATGATATAGTTGCTAATGGAAAAAAAATCTCTGGTAATGCTCAAACAAGAAAGGAAAAAACCGTTCTTCAACATGGTACGATTTTAATAGATGTTGATGTTGAGGAAATGTTTTCTCTTTTAATTGTCCCAAATGAAAAGATTAGAGATAAATTAATTTCTGATGTAAAACAGAGAGTGACTTCAATAAAACATATTTTGGGTAAAGATATTAGCTTTGAACATGTTGCAGAAGCAATGAAAATTGGTTTTGAGGAAGAATTCAATATAGAGCTAAATGAAGGCACTTTAAATAAGGAGGAAATAGAGCTAACAAATAAATTTGAAAAGGATTTTTTCTCTACAAAAGAATGGAATCATAAAAGATAATACAAAATAAATTAATGGCAAACTATGAAAGTGAAAGCTAAGATAGTGAATGCATTTACTGATTCTTTAGATGGTGGAAATCCTGCGGGAGTTGTCTTAAATTCACCAGAACTGACTGATAAGCAAATGACAAATATTTCAAAACAACTGAAGGTTTCTGAAACAGCTTTTGTTTATCCCAGTGATAAAGCAGATTTTAATATTAGATTTTTTACACCTAAAATCGAAGTTAATCTTTGTGGACATGCAACAATTGCTACTTTTTTTACAATGGCCTTGGAAGGTTTATTTAAAAAAAATCTTAACTTAGTTGTAACCCAGGAAACTAAAGCGGGTATACTCCCTGTTTCAATTGAATTTTTTGATGATGGAAAAATTAATCGAGTTATGATGACACAAGGAAAACCTATATTAAAAGATATATATTTGGATATATCTAAAATAGCTGATTCATTAAGAATATCAGTGGATAACTTAGATGTATCCTTACCAAAACAAACTGTTTCTACAGGATTATTTACTCTTCCAATTTGTGTAAAATCTTTCGAGGTTTTAAAATCAATTAAACCTAATTTTGAAAAAATTAAAAAAATTTGTGAAGGATATAATTTAGGAAGTTTTCACCTATTTACTTTTCAAACACTTGAATCAAGATCGGTTTATCATGCTAGAAATTTTGCTCCATTCTATGGTGTAAATGAAGATCCTGTTACAGGTACTGCGAATGGAGCTGTGTGTTATTATTTATTATTAAATAAAATCATTCTTGAAAATAATCTAATTTGTGAGCAAGGAGATATTATAGGTAGACCCGGTAGGGTATTTGTTGAAATTAATAAATATGCTATTAAAGTAGGTGGAAAAGCAAGAATCGTAATGGAAAAAGAAATATTGTTATAAAAATTTAATATAAGACTTATTCTGTGGTATAATATTCTTCAAGTTCTATTGACATTCCTTCATAACTGATAGAATATGCGGCACTTCCTCCTATTTGCATTTTAGGGCAAATGCCTTCATCGTTTATCCAAATTTTTGATGTTGTTATTGCATAATTTTGTTCTTGGTCTATTTGTATTATATAACAATCCTCAAAGGTTCCTTTTTTAACAGTTACATCTTCCTTTCCTATAACACTAATTTTTAAAGTTACTTCTGTATCATAACCCATAACATTCATAGTATAAGTTACTTCTTTGAGGTATCCAACATATAAATCATCTTTCAATATTGTGCAATCCCAATATTCTTGTGAAGTTTTTATGACAGTAGATGTGCTTTCAATAAAACTACTGTCCATAGTAACTATGATTTCTCCTTCATCCTTGTCAATATCTAATATCATATCCATATCCATAGTGTAAGGTTCATTAAAATTAAATCCATAACGACAATAAGCTAAAATCCCATCACTTTTTGAGATATATGCACTAATATCAAAATCAGCATCTAGGGATTGCCCGTATATATTAAAGTTGAAATTTCCATCACCTATTATTTTATCACATTGCGCACCACCATATATTTCTTCACCTATTGATGTAAACGAGATTTCGCCAATTTTTATACCACCGATATAATATCCATATATTGCAGTATGACCTACTTCAGGTGTTGTTAATGCATTTCCCCCACTAATAATCGATTCAATATTTGCTTTTGGTCCACCTTTAACATGTATTTTATTAGTATATGGCTCGTTTATATCTTCATTATAAAAAAAACCTGAAACAAGTAACGCTCCAAAAAGAATTGAGACTATACTCATTACAGCTATTCCAGTTATAAGTTTATTTTTACTAAAAGGCTTTTTTATTTTATTATATGGTTGAATCTCACCATTATATTGAGGTGATATGCTATTATTATTTATTTGTTTAAAGGGTATGTTATTTTGAGAATTTATTATTTCGATTTTTTTTCCACAGCTTTTACAAAAATTAGCTTCTTCTGGATTTTTTACTCCACATTCTGGACAATATTTATTCATTTCATTCCCTCTTCTTTACCATTTTTTCCTAAGTTTGTTTATTCAATTTTTTTTTAGTCAACATATTTAAATCTGTCTTGTTAAAATGTCAAAGTGAAATTATTTCCAAATAATCACTTATTTTTTTATCGATATATAATATATACATAATGATTCTCATAAAAATACACAAAAATATATGTAAAAATATATCTCAATTACTTATAAAGGTCTAAGTAAATTTCCATTCCATCATTTGCAGCAATGATATTAACTCCAAGTTTTTTCGATAGTTTTTCAGTTATTTCCCAGGGTTTTGCTTTGATAATAGTCATGCCAAAATGTGTAAGGATAGTTAATTTAGGCTTGTTTATAGATATTATATTTTCTATATCACTTATTGAAAGATGATTAATATAATCTTTTTTCTCAATTAAAACAGAATTTATGATTAATATATCACCTTTATAATGTGATTCAATACCCTCAAAATATTTTGTGTCTGTAATAATTGAAATTAAACAATTTTTTCCATATATATTTAGACCATATGTCTCGACACCATGCAGATGTCTTATTGGAGTTGTAAATGAAATATTTCCAATTTTATAAGTTCCTTTTTCTCTAAGAATCTCAATTTTTTCAACGTAGTTTCTAATGTATTTTAATATAACAGGATCATCATTTAAAGCATCTTCAGGGGCAAAGACAATGCCCTTTTTTTTAAATCCCCCATTTGTCATTGCCTCGATCATTATATTAATATCATTTGAATGGTCCAAGTGACGATGTGTTAGTATTATACCGTCAAGATCTAATGGATTAAGCTTTGGCTTGCTTGAAAGACATCTAATTAGAGAACCTGGACCTGGATCTATTATTACATTTGTATCATCAAGACTTAGCCATATCCCCCCTGATTTTCTTAGTTGTTTAGTTACAACAAATCTTGCACCAGCAGTTCCTAAAAATTTTATTTTATTCATTTCTATCAATTCTTAAGAAAACTTTTTACATGGTATAGCTTATTTTTGTTTATGAATCTTTTTGATTACACATATGATTTAGTACGGCAAATCCCAGATGGTAAAATATCTTCATATGGAGAAGTAGCAAAAGCATTAGGAGATATCATCGCCTCACGAGCTGTTGGGCGTATGATGAATCAAAATCCTAATGCTGATAATATGCCATGTTTTAAAATCGTTCATTCGGATGGAAGTATTGGTGGATTTGGGTTAGGAGTCAATGATAAAATTAGACGTTTAAAAGAAGATAATGTATTAGTAAGGGACAGCAAGATTGTTGATTTTGAAAACATTTTATTTAAGGATTTCAAAACGGAATATCCCTTAAAACATCTAAGAAAAGAGCAAATAGAACTTAGTAAAAAAGTAACTTTAAGAGAAGATTTTCCCGAAATAGAAGCTGTAGCGGGAATTGATGTTGCTTATCCAAAAAGTGAATTTGAAAAAGCCACTGGAGCATGTGTTATTATGGATTATAAAACAAAAGATGTAATTGGGGAAGAAACGATTTCTGTCAAAACTGAATTTCCATATATCTCTACTTATCTTGCTTATAGAGAATTACCTGTTATAGAAAAACTAGTTAAGAAATTAAGAATAAAACCAACAATTTTTATGTTTGATGGTAATGGGATTTTACATCCTTATTCTATTGGCTTAGCATCTCATGCTGGAATAGTTCTTAATATCCCAAGCATAGGTGTAGCAAAAAGATTATTGTATGGAAATATTATCAATAAAGAAGTTTTTATTAATGGTAAAAAAAGAGGATATATCTTTCTCTCATCAAAAAAAGTAAAAAATCCAATATATATATCCCCAGGGCATAGAGTCTCTTTTAAAACATCATTGAAAATTGTTAAACATTTTTGTAAATATAAAATTCCAGAACCTTTAAGAAAGGCACATATTCTAGCTTTAAAAAACGTTTAATCAAGATTGGGTAAATCTTTACTGGATAATGAAGGAATTCCTCTGTTATTGAACCATTCTTTGTATTTTGATATTTGTGATTTTTTCAAAGCTTTTCTATGGAAATATACACCTTTTAAATTTGGGGTTTCCTGTATTGTTTTTAACAGTATCTCATCATCTATATTTCCTGCATTTATATGATATGATGGTATCATATGTCCAAATGCAATATTTTTTTCGAGAGCAACATCTGTGAATCTAGGTGCATAATGTCCCCCCCCAATTCCTATCAGAACTGGTATATTATCACTAATATCATCTTCATAATGATATGAGGATAATAGAGCTAAAACAGATTTTGCTACGATATTTGCTGGGTCCTTTTTTATCCATTCATCTTTATTGCTTCCTACCTCAATAAAAAGAGATGGTATACTCATATATGGACCATGATGTGTAACTTCAAAACAAACCTTATGATAAAGATTTGCTTTTTTTACATTACTTTTTAAAATTCTAAGTAAGCATGTCATTAATTTAGGTGAAGATTTTATTATTGTTTTTGTTTTTCCCCCGAATTGTGCATCTCCATAATTTCCGATTGGATGAGTAGTAAGTGTTGGTTCCCCTGATTTACTTGTATGACGGGATATAAAGATTGCTTGTTTAGGTATTATTTTTAATTTTTCCTCTATTTCCTTGTCAAGATTTTCATGTCTTATTTTGCTATCATTTATTGTAACAATAAAAACATCTTTCATTTTTAAATTTTGGTAAACTGGATTATTATAAAATGTATCTATTTCACCCCATTCTGATTGTTCTAACAAACGATCTTTGATATTTATACTTGCAATATCAAGTGAAGAAGATATTATTAAAACAGTAATAGATTTCACCCTTTGCAAGTGAAACATTAAATATCATTTTAAATTTACCCCTCTCTAAGTTCTGCTTCTTTTTTAAAAAGCTCTTTTAATTTCTCCATTCTTACAACAAGACGAATTCTATCCTCAACATCACAGATTTTTGCTATGTATCTTATTTCTTCGACTTCCTGTTTTGTTGATAGTAATCCTATGACAATCATATTTCAACGTATTTTTTTATATTTAAGAGTATATAATAGTTATTGTACAAATGTTATCAGCGAAAATATTTACTTTTATAGTGGTTTATAAAAATAGATCTTTTTTAAATTAGAATTAAATATTGTATATATAAAAACATATATCTTAACAATTACTTTTGTATATTAAAAAAGATATCTTTAATCTGGTCGCATATATTTTATAATTGCTACAATAAAACCCAGAACAATTGGAATAATTACGATATAATAAAGGATATTTATTTTTCTAAAAAATTCTGTTAAATCTAAACCGTAATAATATAGCAATACAATTAAAACTAATATAACTGGAACTAATAGTGCAAATATTAACGGTAGTGATTCTCTATTCACTCCTCATCCCTTCTCTTATTAATGGAGTATATAAATATATACTTTTAGTTATACTAATATATATCCCAATTCTAATTTTTATCCTTTTCTATTGAAGAGTATTTTTCTGTACCTGAGAATATTTCTTTAATTTGACAATTTGAAAAGGCTATATCCATATCTTCTGGTCTGTACTTACCATCTATAGTATCCCAATATATTTCTATACTATTATTATCAATTGCTAATACTATTCCTTTGTATTCCTTGTTCTTACCATTTTTATCTTTATAAATTCTTTTAACTCTATCACCTAATTCAAATATTTCATATAAAGAAGGATAATTATTAACTTTCTTTTTACATCTTCCTTTATTCATAGAATCCACCAATTTTATCTATTTATATGTTAATTTTTTAGGATAATATTATATAAAGTTGTCTTGTAAGAATGTCAAAATGAAATTATTACAAAAATATAAGTTATATTAAAGGTTATGAGGTATATGATGATGTTTATAAAAAGAAATTTAATATTTTTAACAATTTTTTTAATAATTTTAAATTTAATGACTAATTTTCAAATATGTAAGTTTGCTTATGGAGAAAAATTGTATGTGGGAGGAAGTGGTGAAGGTAATTACAGCATTATTCAAAATGCAATAAATATCTCTTCTGAAGGAGACATAATTTTTATTTACAATGGGACATATTATGAAAATATAGATATAAACAAATCAATAAGTTTAATTGGTGAGGATAAAGAAAAAACAATAATAAAGGGAAAAAATTCGTTAAATGTTATAACATTAAAAGCACAATGGATTAATATAACAGGTTTTACTGTTCAAGAAGGAAAAATTTCAGGTATTTGCATTGAAAGTTCTAGAAATTGTAATATTTATCAAAATATTATTAACTACAACAGTATTGGAATCAACATTATATCCTCAAATAATATAATAGTTTTTAACAATACAATTTCAAATAATTCTATTCTAGGTTTAAATATTACCAATATGCAAACTCCCTTCAACTTCTCAAATTATAACACAATTTTTCATAACAATTTTATTTATAACAAAAAAAATGTTTACGATGAAGGAGTTAGTAACAATTGGTCTTATCAAAATCAAGGTAATTTTTATGATGATTATTCTGGATCAGATAAAAACAACGATGGTATAGGAGATAGTTCTTATATTGTTCCCGGTGGAGAAAGCAAAGATAACTTCCCGCTGATGATGCCATATATTGGAAAAATTAGATTAAAAGATTTTTATGTTGATTATGAATCTATTTATAAAATGCTTATCATTGGTATGATAATAGCAATCTTATTTCTTTTACCAATAGCATATATCTGGTATAAAAAAACAAAACATTTGAAATAAAACTATTATTTATGTTGTTTTAATCGTTCCAAGTACAGGCTCAAAGATAAGGCCTTTATCCATGAGTGAATTAAGAGCTTCTTCTATTAAATCTTTATCAAGTCCTGCATTCTTACATTTATCAGTAATCAAATCCCAAGAGGCTCCATTTTCCCCTTCAATTTTTTTTATTGTTTCAAGCACAGTATTTTCAATATCAGCAGAGTCATCTTCTTCATCTTTCGTTTCTTCTTTTGGTGTAATTTCTTTTTTTTCTTTTGTTTCTTCTTCCTCTTTGATATCATCGAGTTTTTCTTCTTCTATTTCATTTACTTTTTTATTTATATTTAGATCAGGTAATGTTTCTTTACTAGGTCTTAGATAATGAAGAGATTCTTTTATAAGAGCTACATATTTTTTTAAATCAATACTTTCATAATTCTTTAAAGCCTCAATTATTCCTTCGGAAAGTTCTTTGCTATATCCAAGTTTTGTTAATTGATTTACATCTGACTCTTCCATCTTCATTGCTTCCATAACTGCCTCAATCCTATCTTTTGTATTTTTACATGTTTCATAAATCCATTTGTCCCTAATATCAGCACTGACCTCTAAAATTCTTTCAGGTCTTACAGAAACATATAACATTCCTTCTTCAGGGCTATAGGTTCTTGCTTTTCCAATTACAGCAACAAATGTAGGGACATCAATATTTGATAAAGCATCGGTTACTTCTTTTTGGTACTGTCCAGAATATAATGTAAAAACACCAGTAGGATCAGAAATGTGAGCTCTTACCAATTCTCCCTCCTGAGAAATATTTTCCACATCAGTAAGAACGCCTATTATGAACAATCGATTTACTTTTGCACCAAGAGGTGTAACAACAAAAGAGGGTGTCATTTCTCCTTCACTTTTAATCTCAACAGTTGAATCGTTAAACTCTCCAGCAAAAACCCTCCATGCGGTTTGTCGTTTCAAAGTAATTCCTCCAATTCCTGAGACAATTTATCAGCTTCATCTTGAATATTGTAATCAACAAGTTTTGCATTTCTTGCAATAAGGCTTGTACCAAACTCATCACCTAATGCATTACCTTGTAAAATAATCCTATGAGCAAATAATTTCTTATTTATTTCATCAAGTAAAGTATCTTCATCTATTTTCTTAAATTCATCAAGAGTTTTACCAACAAGTTTTTCAGTTAGTTCTTTATTTAAAGAACTACTTACAGAACCGGTTCCATCATCAATTACCAATTTTACTCTTAAATCTTGTTTACCTTTAACCTTGCCATGGATACTACATTCATTATTTATCATAGCACGGTTGCATTCAGGGCATCTTAAAATAATACCAGAACCTGGTCTGATTTCTATTACAGTTCCTTCGATTTCCACATCAAGAGCTCCTCGTTTTTCTACTAACATGAAAAGAGGCATTTTATTTATCTTTAAATCACTCTTTGGAATTTTACTTTTGTCTAACTTTTTGACCGTTGCTTTCTGATCAAATGTTAATTGTGGAATACCCTTCCACGACTTTACATATCCACCTGTTATTTGTAAAACATCTTCTTCTTTAAACTTGAAATCATGCCAAGAAGTAAATTGGGCCTTACCAGTTTCATCTGCAAGGGTTCCAGAAAATACTTTCTTTATCTCTCCATCAACCTCAGCCTCTCGTTCATTTATCTCCAAAATTCTTGCAGTAACATCAACTGCGCCAATACCAGATCTTAAGTCCTTAATTTTTAAAGTCCTAGGTTCAAAGGCACTTTCAGGGAGTCTATCTTTATCAGTCTTCTTAATGTTAACTCGATCACCAAGATTCAATTGTACGGTTCCCTGCCATTCCCGTGTATATGCATTTGAGATTTCAACAACATCTCCTTTTTCTAAATCAAGATCACTATTCCAAGCTGTAAAAGAAATAGTACCACTTTCATCCCCTAAAATACCATAAAATATCTTGCGACTATCACCTTTGACAGTTATCTCCTTTGGATTTACAGCAATAACACGACAAAGCAAGTTCACACTACGCTCATTGGGTTGAAGTTCTGAAATAAGTTTTCGTTCCGATGATTGCCCAGACGAAGTAAATACAGCCTTTCCACCATACTTTTTGATTAAGGTCTGTTTAGCTTGATCGATTGGAACTCCATACTCCATGAATTTATTGAGCTCTTTTTCAATATTTTCCCTTTTTACTTCTATTTCTGAATCATCACCTAGAGCATTTAAAATATCATCAATATGGTCATCAAGATTGTCCTTAACCACAAGCATAGCCCCCTAAAAATGGAAGGACTTTTTGATATATCAATGTATCCTTATTTTTATAATTTAGTATAATCCAAAAATGTTTCCTTTCTCATCAATATCAATGCTTTCTGAAGTTGGTTTCTTAGGAAGACCAGGCATTGTTGTAATCTTACCTGTCATTGGAACAAGGAATCCTGCTCCCACCGAAAATTTAATCTCTCTTACAGTAATTTTGCATCCATCTGCTCTGCCAAGGCATTCAGGATCGTCTGAAAGTGAATATTGCGTTTTTGCTATACAGATCGGGAGTTTATCTAAACCAAGTTTTTCACAAAGCTTAATGTCTTGTTCAGCAGCAACAGTATAAACAACAGCCCCTGCACCATACATCTTCTTTGCAATAGTGTCAATCTTTTCTTTTATTGGTTTGTTTAAATCATACAAATATCGGAATTTTGGTTTAGTGTTATGTATAAGATTAACTAGTTTTCCAGCAAGTTCAATTCCCCCCTCACCACCTTGGCTCCATATATCAGCCACTGCAACTGATATATTTTTTTTATTACAATAGCTTTCTAGTATCTCGATTTCTTTATCTGTATCATCAATGAAATGATTTACTGCAACTATAACAGGAACTCCATAGAATGATAGATTTTCTAGGTGTTTTTCAAGATTCATAAGACCCTTTTTAATATCTCCATATCCATTTCTTTTCAATGCTTTCACACTTACAACCAGAACAACTGCATCAGGTTTTAAACCACCTATTCTACATACGATGTTGAAAAATTTCTCTGCACCTAATTCAGAGCCGAAACCTGCTTCTGTTACTACATAATCTGCTAGCTTCAATGCTATTTTAGTAGAAATAAGACTGTTTGTTCCATGAGCAATATTTGCAAAGGGGCCTCCATGAATAAATGCCGGAACACCTTCTATAGTTTGAACAAGATTTGGTTGTAATGCATCCTTTAATAAAACAGCCATTGCTCCGACAGCTTTTAAATCACTTGCTTTTATTGGTTTATTATCATAGGTATAGGCAACGATAATTCTTCCAAGTCTCTCTTTTAAATCCTTGAGATCTTTTGCTAAGCAAAGTACAGCCATAATCTCAGATGCAGGAGTTATTGCAAACTCCTCTTCATGAGGAACTCCATCCTTAGGACCACCTAGACCAACAACAACTTTTCGAAGGGCACGATCACTAATATCCAAGACTCTTGGCCAAACAATGTATCTGGGATCAATATGAAATGCATCACCATGATGAATATGATTGTCAAGAAGACTTGCAAGCAAATTATGAGCACTTGTAATTGCATGCATATCTCCAGTAAAATGAAGATTTATATCCTCCATTGGTAAAACTTGAGAATAACCTCCACCAGTGGCACCACCTTTTAATCCCATGATAGGACCAAGAGATGGCTCTCTTATACATAAAATAGTTTTTTTGTTTAGTTTTGCAAGAGCTTGTGCAAGACCAATAGTTATTGTAGTTTTTCCTTCTCCTTCAGGAGTTGGATTTATAGTTGTTACAAGTATTAGTTTTCCATCCTTTTTACCTTTAATTCTATTTAGTATATTTAGAGAAATCTTTGCTTTATAAGCTCCACATGGAATTACTTCATCTTCGTTTATTCCAGCATTTTTAGCAATACAATAAATATCTTCCAGTTTTGCTGATTTAGCAATTTCTAAATCTGATTTCATAATAAAAAACCAAGAGCAAAAAACAGGTACTTATAGATTTGCAATTTATATCTTACTATTAACAATTTTCAGAATTTCGCTAGTTTTTTTATCAGCAGCATTTTGTAATTTAGTTAATTCAGAAGAAATTTTCTTTACAAAATTTTCATCTTTAATAGAACCAAGATTAATCTTTACATTTAGAATTGCTGATTCAATACCTGCTTTAGCCATAATAGCTGATACCGCTGAATCTGTAATTGAGTTCTGGTTACCTTTTTTAGCAACAATTTTGGCAACTTCAAATATTTTTTCACAAATCTCAGCTGTTTTAAATGGAACCTTTGCAGCATTTTTATAACCTTCTTGGATTGCTTTTCTTCTTTTCTCTTTTTGATTTTCTGATTCTTTTGGCATTTTAAATGCTTTCATAACGTCATTGAAGGCTTTGGTATCTTCGTCAATAAGTCGAATTAGATTTTTTCTTATTTTTTCACTTTTCTTCAGAGTCTCTTTTATTTCATCTAGAACATCAATATATTTTTCTTTTCCAATTGTTAGGTTACAAACCATTGATGATAATGCTGCTCCAAGACTTCCAGCAAGTGCAGCTACACTTCCACCACCTGGAGCAGGAGATGAAGAAGCAAGCTCTGACAGAAAACTGTTAATTTTCATAGAAGCAAGAGGCCCAATTTCTTCAACCATATATTCTATGACCTTTTCTTCAGGTTTAAATGGATAAAGCTCAGAAAGGCCTAATTTTTCAATTGCTATTGCAACTAATTCCTCTTCATCTGTAACTTTTTTGCCATCTCTTTTAGAATAAAATTTACCTGCCAGAATCAAGGACTCTTTTGGTACTAATCCAACTATTTCGCTACCTGTTACCTTTGTACCTAGTTTATTTGCCTCTTCTTGAACTGCTTCATAAACGTCGTGTAGATTTACTTCACGATAATCAAGTAGATTCATAGATACCTGAGCGATATTTTCATCATACATCATTCCTCCAGCTTGAACACCTTTAAATCTTCCAGGGATTCTTACTGGTTTTCCTTCAGAATCAAGTATTTTATTTCCATCTTTATCCTTTTTAATAACACCACTTGTTCTAATCTTACCGGAAATTTTTGATGCAATAGATTTATCGCTCGTGGCTAAATTTATATTATAAGCAAGAAGTATATCTCGGCAGCCTGTAGCAGTGGCTCCACTTTTTGGTATAAAAACTGGTTTACCATAATCAGGTTTAAAAGTTGGAGCTTTAAATTTTTCCTCAAGTGCCTCATATTCACCTTTTCTAATATCAGGAAGTCTTACCCTTTCAGGTTTTTTGGCAGACTTTGCATAAAGAAACACAGGAATTCCAACTTCTTTTGCTAAAAGTTCACCAAATTTTTTTGAAAGACTTATACAATCATCATTTGTAACTCCTTTAATTGGAATAAAGGGGCATACGTCAAGTGCACCCATTCTTGCGTGTTCACCTTTGTGCTTTGTCATATCAATTAAAGCAATACCAATCTTTGCGCCTTTAATTGCTGCCTCTAAAATAGGTTCAGGTTCGCCAACAAAAGTATAGACAGTTCTATTAAAATCCTCTCCAGGATCAACATTCAGCAGTTTTACTCCATCAACTGACTCAATAGCTGCAGCTATTGCATTAATTATCGACTTATCTTTGCCCTCACTGAAATTAGGAACACATTCCACAATCTTATCCATATACTCACACCGAAATCCTTAATCTTAGTTTTTCTTTTAACTGTTTGGGATTAATAATATGGAAACAGTGGATATCCTAATAAAAAATGCAAATGAACTTATTACATTAAAGGGTAAAAACAAACCAAGAATCAAAAAAGAAATGAGCAATTTAGGAATTATCAACCGATGTTCTATTGCAATCAAGGATGGAAAAATTTTCGATGTAGGAAAAAACATAAAATACAAATCTCTAAACGTAATTGACGCAGAAGGGAAGTCAGTACTCCCTGGTTTTATTGATCCTCATACTCATCTTGTTTTTGCAGGTTCAAGAGAATTTGAATTAAATATGAAACTAAAAGGTCTTAAATATATGGACATATTGAAAAAAGGAGGAGGAATAGTTTACACAGTGAGTATGACTAGAAAAGCAACAAATAAAGAATTACTAAACCAAAGTAAAACTCGCCTTGACAACATGCTAATTTACGGTACTACCACATGTGAGGGAAAAAGTGGATATGGTCTAGATACAGAAACAGAATTGAAAATATTAAAGGTACAAAAAAAATTATGTGAAATTCATCCAATGGAGATTGTTTCAACCTTTTTAGGTGCTCATGCTGTTCCAAAAGAATATGAAACTAATGATTATGTTAATCTAATAATAGATGAGATGCTTCCAAAAGTAAAAAATTTTGCATCATACTGTGATGTATTTTGTGAAAAAGGTGTTTTTTCTGTCGGTCAATCAAAAAAAATCCTTGAAGCTGGAAAATTACATGGATTAGCTCCTAAGATTCATGCTGACGAAATTGTTGACACAGGTGGTGCAGCTCTTGCTGCAGAAGTTGGTGCAATTAGTGCAGACCATCTTCTAATGTCAAATGATTATGGATTGAAGCAAATGGCAAAGAAAGGAGTAATTGGTGTGGTGCTTCCTGGAACTCCATTTTCACTTATGATGAAAGATTATGCTCCGGCAAGGAAAATGATTGATATTGGGATTCCTCTAGCCTTAGCAACTGATCTTAATCCAAATTGCTGGAATGAAAATATGCAGTTTATAATTCAACTTGCCTGTCTTAACATGAAGATGACACCTGCAGAAGCTATTACTGCAGCAACATTTAATGCAGCATGTGCTATTGGGTTAAATGATAAAGTTGGAAGTCTTGAAAAAGGTAAACAGGCAGATGTAATAATACTTGATTGTCCAAATCATAGGTTTATTCCTTATCATTTTGGTATTAACTTAGTGGAAACTGTGATTAAAAAAGGTAGAATTATTTAATTCCTATTTTTTTTGGCATCATCTGGTTTTTAAGGAAATATCGATATATTTTTAACATTTTTTACTTATCATTATCACGACATTTTTATCTATTCATAACTGTGATATATTGACATCCTTTAAAATTTTAAAGATAGTAAATTTTATATTACAATTCAGATTTCCCGTCAAAGGGAGATTTTATGAGGAGAAAAAATGAATCAAAGTAGGGTAGTACATAAAAGGGATATTATAGTACTTATCTTAATACTTTTTTTATTCTGGGTTATATTAACATTTAATTTTTCATATTTTTCATTAATTTTGGGATTATGCGTTTCGATTTTAATTGGTTTAGCTACCACGAAGTTAGTAACTACTGATGTAAAAGGCAGAAGAAAAACATTTAAGGAATACTTTTATGCAATTGAACACTTAGTAGGCATTATAACTACAACAATATTTAGAGTAATTATTGCGAATGGCCAATTGATATATCAGGCAGTAACATTAAAGATTGATCCAATAATTGTACGGGTAAAGGTTAATTTGAGATCTGATACTGAACTAGCCTTAATCTCACATTTAATAACACTCACCCCTGGAACACTGGTTATTGATATAGACGATGCCGAAGATGGTAGTTCATATTTATATGTTCATTTTTCGTATCTTAAATCTAAGCATTTGGAAAATTATATTGAAAATACTATTGGACAGTGGGACGAAATGATAGGAGCATTGTTTAAATGATGATTTTTGTTTATCTATTATTGTTTATCGCGATACTATCTTCGTATCGATTATTTGTTGGACCAACTATACAAGATAGGCTTGTTTCTTTAAGTTGTATTTCTGTTATATTCATTATTATACTAGTAATCCTTAGTGTTAACTACAACCAAATATTTTTTCTTGATATAGCCATAGCGTTTCTTTTGCTAGATTTTGTTGGCGTGATAGCATATACAAAGTATCTAGGACAGGAGGAGATAAAATGAATGTGATTTTAGATTTATTGTCTCTTATATTTATTTCAGCAGGATGCATTGTTATGGTGTTTGCTGCCCTTGGTTTGTATCGATTTCCGGATATTTATATGAGATTACATTCAAGTACAAAAGTAAATACTGGGGGTGCAATGTCAATCCTTTTTGGATTGATCTTAAGAAGTGGTATAAGTGCTCTTTCAGTAAAGATTTTTATTGTAATTATATTAATTATTGTTATAACCCCATTTGTTTCTCATGCAATAGCTAGATCCGCACATTTACAAAAGAAAACACCAATATTACCTTTTGAAACTCATCCAAAGAAAAAATATGATTATCATCATGCTTTTTTAAGGAGAAGAAAATGATTGAAGAAATTTTTTTAATCTTATTAGTAATATTCTCTATTCTAGTTGTAACATCAAAAAAATTATTAAAATCTTTAATTTTTCTATCAGCTAGTACTTTACCACTTGTTATACTATTATTCCTTTTCCAGGCACCAGATGTTGCAATAACCATGGCGGTTATTGGTACTGGTGCGACAACTGTCCTTTATCTAACAGTATTTAAAAGAGTAGGAGTATTAAAATGAAAATGGAGACTCTAGGTAAATTTGCAGTAGCAGGTATTTTGTTGCTTTTTGGGATCATCTTGATTTCATTAACAAATCTTATGTATTCAAATGTTTTGACTTCAAAGATATCCGAATATTGTCTAGAAAATTTATCGCAAACTGGTGCAATAAATGTTGTTAGTGCAATACTATTAGATTTTAGAGCATACGATACTTTGGGAGAGATTTTGATTATATTTGTAACCATTTCTGGAGTAGTATTGTTAGTTGGGAGAGAAAAATGACATCAAGGATCGTTATAACAGTGTCAGGAAGGCTTTTTCCTTTTATTTTACTATTCGGGATATATATTGTGTTATTTGGTCATTTATCACCAGGTGGTGGTTTTCAAGGAGGCATTATCTTAGCAATGGGTATACTATTAATAATTTTAACATATGGATGGAGCAATTTACAAAAATTTATTCCATACCTATCATCTATTGAAACTTTTGGTGTGACCCTATTTGTAATTGTTGGAATATTAGGAATTGTTAACGGAAAGCAATTTTTAACAAATCTAGGTACAGTTCCTTTATTAAATATTATTATTGGATTAAAGGTATTAGCAGGCCTTGTCTTAATGTATCTTTTACTTATTAAATGGGAGTTAATAAATGATTAACGGATTAAACATAGGAATCATTCTATTTTTAGTAGGATTATATGGTATAATCACAAATAAAAATATTCTTAAAATCGTTATGTCAATAAGTGTAATGGGAAATAGTATTGTGTTATTTTTTATATCTTTAGGTTATGTTATAGATAGTAATGCTCCAATTATGTTGTCAGGAGTAGAAAAAATTGTTGATCCATTACCTCAGGCACTTATGTTAACTATGATTGTAATAAATCTTTGTCTTACAGCACTTGCTTTAACTATTGGAATATGGCTATATCATGAATTTGACACTTTGGATATAGGAGAAATGAAATGATAGAACATTTTCCAATATTTCTATTAATTACACCGCTAATTTCAGCATTGATTATTGTTTTAATTTCTTTAATTATAAAAATGGAAAGGATACAAAAAATTATTGCCTTCATAGGTTTATCTCTTCCATTTTGTTATTTATTATTCTTATTTGAGAAACTATCGGAGGGGGTAATAGAATATAATATTGCTGGATGGTCCAAACCATATGCAATATCTTTAGTTATAGATAAACTGGCGTTTACCCTAATATTTATTACATCAATTATTACATTTTTAAGTTTTATTTATTCAATAAAATATATGGGTAAAAGAGATGGAAAATTCTATTTTTTCTTTCTACTTATGACTACTGGTTTGTATGGAATTTTTTTAACTGGTGATATTTTTAATCTCTACGTTTTTTTTGAGCTTACAGTCATTAGCAGTTATATACTCATAACATTTGGTTATAAAAAAGTGTCATTAAAAGCCTCTTTCATATATCTTATAATAGGAAGTATAGCATCCTTTCTTTTTTTACTGGGAATTGGATTGGTTTATATTAAAACAGGTTTATTAAATATTGAATATTTATCAATAAATATTCATAATATTGATACTAAAACACAGATGGTTATATTCTCATTGTTTTTAGGGGCAGTAGGTATTAAAGCTGCGATAATACCATTTCATTCATGGCTAGTAAATGCTCATTCAACCGCACCTTCCCCAATTTCAGCTATTTTATCAGGAATTACTGTAAAAACGGGTGTTTATATATTTATTAGAGTTTTTGCTCTTGGTTTTACATTACATAATCTGAATGAGATGATTATGATATTAGGAGCTATAACAGCACTTGGGGGAGTCATCGGGGCTTTAGTGGAATGGGATATCAAACGGTTATTAGCATACCACACCGTTTCACAAATAGGCTTTATTATTGTAGGTATTGGGGCATTTTCATCCATTGGAGTAGCTGGTGGAATATATCATATTGTAAATCATGCTGTTTTTAAGGGATTATTATTTCTATGTGCAGGTGCGATAATTTACAGAACTGGTACTAAGGATATTAGGGAGCATGGTATAGGTAAAACAATGCCTATTACTTTGATAACTTATATTATTGCTGCATTAGCTATTTCAGGTATTACGCCATTAAATGGATCTGTAAGCAAATCAATGATTGAGTCTTCTGTTTACAATTATCCTATTTTGTGGCTGATTTTAGTTTTTGCGTCTATAGGAACTGTAGCACATTTTTCAAAGATTTTATACTATTCTTTCTTAAAATCTCCTAAGAAATATTCTGAGAGAACAAAATTTAAGGAGGTGCCATTCTCTATGCAACTCCCAATGCTTGTATTAGCATTCTTATGCATCTTATTAGGGGTATTTCCAAATTTATGGTTAGACAACCTTATAATGCCATCAACATTTTCTATAATAGGTGGATACAGTACCATAGAAATGAAATTTTTTGAACCTCTTCTTATTCTTAAAGAATGGATAATTGTTTTACTTGGTCTCCTTCTTCTAAAAGTAATTATTGTACGATCGAAAGATATTGATAATTTAAGAAATTTAATCTCAAAATTCAATCTTAATATATGTGTACTCTTAATGGTTATTACATTAATCCTTACACTTATAATTCTGAGCATATTTAATTAGGAAATAATATAAAAAATCATTGTACTGTATGACTTTATAATTGCTGAAAGTAATTATACTTCATTTTTATCTATATTCTTTATTTACCCTCCTCTTCAATATTTCTATAATAACTTTTTTCCTCACATATAGGATTCATTTATATTTTATTTCTTTCTATTGCTTTTTCAATTTTTCTTAATTGAATTTTTTCATTTTAATGAGTTCATCAAAATAATTATAATAACTTTCCACTGCATTATAAAACCTTGATTTTTAGAGACTATAATAGTATTCCCCTTCATTTCTTTGTTTTCTATCCATAAACGATTCTGGCTTGTTCACACGTGGTCTATGGGTTTCCTCATCTCTTCTAAATGTTATATCTACATCTTTTAGAAATCGATTCATACCCTCATGTAGACTAAAAGGTCCGCAACCTTTTCCACTTTTACCAGGTTTTCCTTCAAATACAATTAATGCATCACTTATCATATCAATGAAATATACATCATGATCAACTACCATTGCTGATTTTCCCTCTTTCTCAATTACCCTTCTTACAGTTCTTGAAGTAATCATCCTCTGTTCGGAATCAAGATATGCAGAAGGCTCATCTATTAGATATATGTCAGCATCTTGAACAAGACAATTTGCAGTAGCAACCCTTTGTAATTCTCCACCAGATAGAGTATCAATTTGTTTATCAAGAAGATACTTTAAGTTAAATGAATCAAATATTTCTGCTTTTAAAAAAGAGGATGTAAACAATTGTTGCGCATTCGACTCTAAAAAATCTCTAACACTGCCCTTAAAATCTGGAGTGATATATTGTGGTTTGTAACTTACCTTTATGTCATATTCAACATTTCCAGTTGTTGGTTTGATATCACCAGCAAGCATTTTTACAAATGTTGTTTTGCCAATGGCATTAGGACCAACAATACCAATAATTTCACCTTGTCTGATAACACCTTTATCAATTTCAAGTGAGAATCCCTCAAATGTCTTGGTTAAATCTTCATATGAAATAAGTATTTTCATTTGCTGTCTCGGTTTTGGTGGATGTTCAAAAAACTCAATCTTTTCTCCAAATCTAATATTTTCTTCTTTTAGATATCCTGAAAGATAAGTATTTATGGCATGCCGAACTCCTCGAGCATTGGTAATAACTCCATATGCTCCTTCATCTCCATAAACAAGATGCACATTGTCGCATAGAAAATCAAGAACTGCTAAATCATGTTCAATAACAATTACTTTTTTCTTTTTGGATAATTCTTTTATAATTCTAGCTACCTTAAGTCTTTGATAAATATCAAGATATGAGGAAGGTTCATCAAAAAAATACAAATCTACATCCTTTAATAGTGCTGCAGCAACTGCCACGAGTTGTAATTCACCACCAGAGATTTCTCTTTTTTCAATAAATTTATTTAATATATTTACTAATCCAAGTTTTTCAACAATAATATTAAAGTTACCCGAGTTATCAGCTTTTTTCAGTACATCTCCAATTTTACCCTTCATAATTTTTGGTAATCTATCAACATATTGTGGTTTTACAACACTTGTTATTTCGTTATTTGCAAGACTTTTAAAATGCTCATGCAAATCCGTTCCTGAATAATAATATAAAATATCCTCCCATGTTATCTGCTCATCATAATCACCAAAGTTAGGCATTATTTGTCCAGATAATATTCTGATTGCTGTTGTTTTGCCTATTCCATTTGGCCCTAAAATACCAATGCAAATTCCATTTTTTGGAACGGGTAGTCTAAAAAGTCTAAACCCATTTTTTCCAAACTGATGAACAAGGTCGGTCTCGAGCTCTTGAGCAAGTCCTATTATCTTTATTGCATCAAAAGGACACTTGTGTATACAAATTCCACAACCAACACATAATTGCTCGGAAATTATTGGTTTTCCCTCACCACCCATAATTATTGTTTCATCACCAGCTCTAACTCTGGGACAAAATTTGATACATTCTATCGAACAGTTTTTGGATTTACATCTATCTTTTATAAGTACAGCAATCCTCATGGGTTAAAAAGGGAGAAGATAAAATTAATTAAAAGGTTTTTTATTCTAATCAGATTCAATTTATATAAATACGTTTACATATCGGTTAGATTATTATATTTTTTCCTATTATAAATATCTAAAATATCTATATTTTTATGTCAAAAAGAAAAGAAGAAAAAGAAAAGTATAAGATATATAAAAAGATATACTATTGCTAAAGTGGATGAGGATATTATGGATAAAAATGAAAATATTCACATTAAGCTTGAGATAAGTAGAGATCCAATGACCGGCCATCTAAATCTTATGACACGGTTTGATCCAAATGCTCCAAATTTTGTCAAAGATGAAAATGGTTTTAGTTGGTTGCCTACTAAAGAGGAAAGAGAGTTTCTTAATGAAGCATTTGATTTAGTACTTAAGAAAAAATAATATCAATTTCTTTCTCAATTTCAAATCTTAACTTAAACCTCATTTCTAAATTAATGAATAGATATTTTCAATATTTAAAATATAGAGAAGTTCATCAATTCTTTTATTATCTAGTTTAATATTTAATTTATTTAACATCTTGTGTGTTTTATAAAAAATTTGTTCTTCTTCAATAACACCATTAAGTATTTTTTCAATAGCACTTTGATATATGCATTTGCATATTAAAATTCCATCTTCAAAGGTTAATTTCTTTTTCATATATTACTCCCCACTAAGATAATAATAAAATAATTTATAAATTTTTGTAATTTTATATTTTATATTAATTTAAAATCACAATATTGATGCATAGAGCAATTTTTACATTTAAATAAATCATTATGATTTCTAGTAATTTTTCCAGTTTTCATTATATGTCTCATATCTTTAATACTAGATTCAAATTCAAACCTAATTTTCGGATCAAATGGGATTTTATGTTTAGAACTATCAGAATAAATAAGAATACCATAAGGTACAAAACTTTCAAAATTTTCTTCTAATAATTGGCAATAAGCAGCAAGTTGTAATATATGGTTTTTTTTAGGTTCTTTATAGACGCTTGACTTTACCTCAATTGGTATATAACAATTATTGATTTTAACAATATAATCTGGTTTACCTGAAATCCTATATCTTTTTGAAAAAAAAGGTTTTGCAATAATATTTAGGTCCTGGTAGGTAATTTTTCCACTAGGGATGTTATATTTATCCTTCAATTTTTCAATTTTTCTTTGGATTATTTTTGATATAATAATAAATACAAATGATATCAATATTAATATGATTCCAATTGTAATTTGAATTTCTATAATAACACCTCAGATATTAAAATATAAAGACCAAAAAATAATATTATATATCCAGCTATTCTAAAAATTTTTAATTTTCTACTATTTTTTTGTGATAATTCAATTATTTTACCTAAGTCTTTATGCTTTTTTATACCACTCTCAATAAATGGAGATTTTGGTTTATAACCACATTTTTGTAGATACCAAGAAATTGAGCAAAAGCAATATTGACCTATCTCTGAAGCCCTTATAATATCTAAATCTTTAAAATATGTGTTTTTTATTTGTTTCATAATAAAGAAAAAAGATAAATTAAGTTTTTATTCTTTGATTGGGGTTTATTGAAAGTAAAACATTATTTAGAAAGACATTATAAGAAATATTTATTTTTGGTGATTGATGATAATGACAGGAGATATAAAAGTTTTAATCAGAGAGTTATCAGAAATATATGATAATGATAGTGAAAATACCTTTGTCAGCTTATATGCAAATAAAAATACATATAGGAAATTTATTGATCGGAGAATACGAGTTTGCAGATTTATATTAAAAGGAAATATTCTTAATAATTTTAATAAAACAATAGAAGATATTGAGAGCATTTTAAAAAATTTTTCTTCAAGAAGTATTGCAATATTTGCATCTAATAAACATAATTTTTTAAAATATATTTCTCTTTCACAAGAATTACAGAATTCATTAACTGTTGATTCCTCACCATACATTCGCCCATTAGCCAGAATGCAAGATGAGTGGGAATCATTTACTTTGTTAATAATTAATTCAAATCATGCAAAAATTTTATCTGTTTCTATTGGAAAGATAATAGACATAAAAAAAATCTCAACTGAAATTATTAACAAACATAAAAAAGGTGGATGGTCCCAAGCAAGATTCAATAGAGTAAGGAAAGGGGCCATAAATGCATTTTTATTAGAAGCTGTCGAAGCACTTGAAAAAAAAGCCGATGAATCAATAATAATTTCAGGACCGGGTACTATAAAAATTAGATTTATAGATATGCTATCAAAAGAATTGAAGAATAAAATTGTTGATGTTATTGATATTAGTATAGACGATGAAAAAAAACTTCTAAGAGAATCTTTTCAATTAATTGCTAAAAGAGAGCAGAGAAAAAGTCATGAGGCAGTTCAACAACTAAAAGAAGAGATATTAAAAGATGGTTTAGCAATCTATGGCTTATTTGAAACCTTGTATGCTGTAAAAAATGGACAGGTAGATTTACTTATTGTTGAGAAGGATTATAAAACACGTGGATGGATATGTGAAAAATGTCAAATAGTTGAAGATGGAATTAAAAAAACATGTCCTTACTGTAGTAATAAAACTTCAGAGGTAGATATTATAGAAGAAATTCTTGAATTTGCTGAAAGAACAAATGCAAATATTGAATTTACAGATAATGAGGAAATTAAAAAACTAGGACATGTTGGTGCTATTTTAAGATTTAAATAATCTGAAACCTCTCACAATATATTTAAAATGATATAAGATGACGAACCTTCAGTGATTACTATGAGCTTTACTCTAGGTATACGCCGAGAAGATAAAAACAAATGGGAAAGACGAGTTCCGATTATACCTGAACATGTTAAAGAATTAAAAGAAAAATTTGGTATTGATTCTATTATTCAACCTTCTAATATTCGTATATTCCAAGACAATCATTACAGAAATCATAGTGCACAAGTAAATGAGAATCTATCTTCTGATGTTATCTTTGCAATAAAAGAAATACCTATAAATCTTTTTGAATCAGGTAAAACCTATGTGTTTTTTTCACATACTGCTAAAGGTCAAAAATACAACATGCCTATGTTAAAAAAAATGATAGAGCTCAAATGTAATTTAATTGATTATGAAAAGATTGCTGATAAAAATGGACGTCGCCTAATATTTTTTGGAAGATATGCAGGACTCGCAGGAATGATAGATGCACTTTGGGTATTTGGTCAAAGAATGAGATGGAAAAATGTTGACAACCCATTTGCTGAAATTAAACAAACTATCAATTATAAGAACCTTGACGATGCTAAAGATAATATCAGAAAAATCGGTTTGAACATAGAACAAGAAGGTATACCTGATTCTTTAACACCTTTTGTTGTTGGATTTGCAGGCTATGGAAATGTTTCAAAAGGTGCTCAGGAAATTTTAGATATCTTACCAGTACAAGATATAAATCCAAAAAAAATTAATACATTGCAACAAAATCCTTCAAACAAATTAATTTATAAGGTTGTTTTTAAGGAAGAAGATATTGTAGAACCAATTTCAAATGAAAAAGAGTTCAATCTACAGCACTATTATAATAATCCACATTTGTATAATTCCATTTTTCATAAGTATATAAGTAAGCTATCTATTCTTATGAATTGTATCTATTGGAATCGTCAATATCCTCGTCTTATTACCAAAGATTATATGAAAAAGAACTACAACATTGATTCTAAATTACAAGTAATAGGTGATATCAGCGTTGATATTAATGGAGCAATTGAATTTACAGAAAAAGTTACAACACCAGATTGTCCAGTTTTTTTATATGATCCATGTAGTGGGGAAATAATTGATGGATACGCAGGTAATGGTATTGTTGTATTGGCAGTAGACAATCTACCTTGTGAATTACCAGAGGAATCATCAAAAGCTTTCAGCAATATTCTTTTACCTTTTATTCCTTCTATTGTTAATGCGGATTTTTCTGTTGATTTTGACCAATTGAGTTTGCCCTCTGAAATAAAAAAAGCAGTTATTTTATATCATGGAAAGCTTACACCTAATTATTCCTATATCAACAAATTTTTATAGGCTAGTCTTCTTCGCTGCTTAAGTCTTATCATCGGAGGCATTTGCTAATGACATATAATGTATTAGTTCTTGGGGCGGGTATGATGTCAAAGCCATTGGTTAGATATCTATTGGACCATCCTACTTTTTCTGTTACAATGGCAAGTAGAACAGTTAGTAAGGCTGAGAAAATTATCAATGGTCATAATTTTGGAACTGCAATCGCTGTTAATATCTCTGATAATATTCTTGTTGAAAAATTAATTTCTAAGTCAGATTTAACTGTTAGTCTTCTACCATATAATTATCATGTAAAGGTAGCAAAACTATGCATTAAACATAAGAAACATTTGGTGACAACATCATATGTAAGTAATGAAATGAAGTCTCTTGATAAAAAGGCAAAAGGGGCAGGAATTATCCTTCTAAATGAATGTGGCCTTGATCCGGGTATCGATCATATGTCTGCTATGAGAATTATCCATGAAGTTGAAAGAAATTCCGGAAAGATTATTAGTTTTAGATCTACAACAGGTGCTCTTCCCTCTTATGAGGCAAATAACAATCCATTCGGTTACAAATTCTCTTGGTCACCACGTGGTGTCCTTCTTGCTTCTCGAAATTCAGCAAAATGGCTTGAAAATGGTAAAGAAATATTTGTTCCTGGTGAGCAACTATTTGAAAATTATATTTTACAGGATGTTCCAGGTATTGGAACTTTTGAAAATTATCCAAATAGGGATTCAATACCATACAAATATATCTATGGTTTAAAACATGCAAAAACTGTTTATCGTGGAACATTTAGAATGACTGGTTGGTGCGAGACATTACGAAAAATTGTTGCAATAGGTTGGCTAAATGATAAACCTGTTAAAGGATTCAAAGGTAAAACTTTTGGTGATTTAACAAGGTTTCTTGTTGGTGCAAGAAAAAAAGATAATCTAACAGAAAAAACTGTAAAATTCCTTAAACTTGATACATACTCTACAGTTATAAAAAGACTTGAATGGCTTGGTTTGTTTAGTGATGAAAAACTTCCAGAGGATAAAGACAACCCATTAGATTATCTAAATGTTTTAACTTTAGGTAAAATGACTCTTAATAAAAAAGAAAGAGATATGGTAATAATGTATCATGAGTTTATTGCTGAATATCCCTCTAAAAAAGAATATATTACTTCAGCTCTTGTTAACTATGGTATTCCTTATGGTGATTCGGCAATTTCAAGGACTGTTGCTTTACCTGCAGCAATTGCAGTAAAGATGATTCTACACGGACTTATTGATCTATATGGGGTTCATATTCCTGTAATTCCAGATATTTACAATCCAATACTCAATGATTTACGAGAAATGGGTATAAAATTTAATGAGAATATTGTAACATTATAATTCCTTTATTTCAAAATTGATATTTTTAAGGAGTATTTGTTTGGTTTTTCCCGAACATTTTCAAACCATATATAAATCATTATAGATATAAGTAAAAAATAGTGGCCCTATGAATTGCAGAAATTTACGACCTGGTAGAATATTATTTGCATACATTATAATAATTGTAAGCTTCGTTTATGCAGTCAATATTCAACCTGCTGTCATAGTTTAAAAATAAGCATAATCTTGACGATTAAATTGATAAAAAATGTGTGGAACTGGTATAAACGGCAATAATTGAGAGAGGGGGCGCATCCCATTCCATTTACTCCCTCTTCCATATATAACCTCCACACCCCTCTCTCTTATTTTTAAATTTTAGTTCTACCGATATCGTTTTATAATTAAGATAGATACCGCTCTAACAGATTATAAAATATAATTTGTGTGGATTAATTTATGAAAATAAAACCTTCTAAAGTTCATGATACATTATCAAAGTACATAATAGTTGATGGTTTAGACCTTGTTTTGGATTTAAAAAAAAGTAAAGGCTGTAGAATATACGATTCAAGATTTAATAGATATTTTCTTGATTGTTTTTCATTTTTTGCAACCTCTCCTTTAGGTTGTAATCACCCACAATTAACTTCACAGGATTTTATACAGAAAATCGGTGAAGTTGCTATAAATAAGCCGACAAATTCAGATGTCTATACAGTAGAAATGGCAGAGTTTGTAGACAGCTTTGCTAAACATGCAATGCCAAATAATTTTAAGCATCTTTTTTTTGTTAGTGGTGGAGCACTTGCTATAGAAAATGCACTGAAAACCGCTTTTGATTGGAAAATAAGAAAAAATTTTGATAAAGGAATAAATGAAGAAAGAGGTAAACAGATTATACATTTTAAAGATGCATTCCATGGAAGAACAGGTTATACTCTTTCAATGACTAATACATTTAACCTAAATAAAATTAAATATTTTACAAAATTCAACTGGCCTAGAATTACAAATCCAAAAATTACATTTCCATTAAATAAAGAAAATCTTGAAAAAGTAAAAGAGCTTGAAAAACAAGCTGTCTCTGAAATTGAACAAGCTGTTTCAGAAAATCCAGATAATATTGCTGGTCTTATAATTGAACCAATTCAAGCAGAGGGTGGAGACAATCATTTTAGAAAAGAGTTCTTCCATGAACTCAGAAGATTATGTGACAGTCATGAGATGATGTTTATTTTAGATGAGGTACAAACTGGCGTTGGACTTACAGGTAAAATGTGGGCATATCAACATTTTGATTTCAAACCTGACATCCTTGCTTTTGGAAAGAAAACGCAGGTTTGTGGAATAATGGTTGGTAATAAAGTAGATGAGGTTAAGGACAACGTGTTTGTCATTCCTAGTAGATTGAATTCTACCTGGGGCGGAAATCTTGTTGATATGGTTAGATGTCAAAAATATCTTGAGGTAATTAAAGAAGAAAATCTAATTAAAAATGCCGAGGTCCAAGGAAAACATCTTTTAGATGGTATTATAAAGCTTTCACAGAAATACCCAAAAAAAATATCTAATGCCCGCGGACTAGGTCTAATGTGTGCTTTTGATCTTTTAACACCTGAAAAAAGAGATGAACTTGTAAAAAAGTTGTATGCAAATGGATTAATTATTTTAGGATGTGGAACAAAAACAATTAGATTCAGGCCACCTTTGATAATTTCTTCAACCGAGGTTGATGAGGCATTAAATATAATAGATAAAACCCTAAATGATTTTTAAAAACTAATTTTTTCATTTATAAAAGAGACCACTTCTCCAATTTTTTTCCTTATCTGTTTGGTAGTATCACGGTCTCTAATTGTAACAGTTTTGTCATTTATTGAATCATGATCGATAGTAATGCAAAATGGAGTTCCAACCTCATCCATCCTTGCATAACGTCTACCAATAGAGCCGCCATCATCATAATAGGTCTCTATTCCTGCATTCCTTAAGTTTCTATCAATCTCATCTGCAATTTTTACTAATCTTTCGTCATTTGTAAGTGGAAGGACTCCCACCTTGATTGGAGCTATCACTGGATTAAACTTGAGAATTTTATAATCCTCACCTTTTTTCTTACCTTCAAAATAACTATGTTCAATAACACAATAAAGGATTCTATCAATTCCATATGAAGGCTCTATTACATGCGGAACAAACTTTTCACCAAATTTTTTCTCCTTGGTTTCTATCACTTCATAACAATTTTTAGGTATCTCAACTTTTTCACCATCAATATCAATTATTATCTTATTTATGTATTTTAATTCAATATTATCAAGAATAGTTTTTATTTTTCCTGCTTTACCCTTAAAAAGAGGACCAAGTAAATCCATTTTTGGAATAATTTTTTTTACTTCTACAGTTTTTGGTTTATCATATTTTCTCAAAGCATACATGTCTTTTCCTGACGATTCTATATGTGATTGTAAATCATAAGCAGATCTATCTGCAATACCAACACATTCTATCCATCCAAATCTTTCACTGAATAATTCTGCATCCCAACATTCAGTGGCATAATGGGCAAGTTCATTATCTGCATGCTTTCTAAATCTAAACTTTTTAGGGTCAACCCCTGTATTAAAAAGAAACTCTTGTGTTAGATACATATAATATGCAAGAGCTTGATTATTTATTATTTTGGAATTTACAGCTTCTTCAACTGATAATTTCATCTCTTTTTTATTATCATAAAGTTTTAATTGCTTATTTTTTATATTATCAAAATTAGGATGAGTTTTTTTTCCAGGATCAATAAAAACTTCTGCTTCAGCCATAGAAAATTCCCTTAATCTAATTATACCTTGTCTAGGTGAGACTTCATTTCTAAATCCTCTACCAACTTGAATAACACCAAAAGGAAGTTTTTCACGAGCATATCTATACAAGAGATGAAAATCAATAAAAATTCCTTGCGCTGTCTCAGGTCTTAGAAAGGCATCTCTAGCATTTCCAATTCCAATTTTTGTAGAAAACATTAAATTAACAGGATAGGCATCTTTTAATTCATTACTACAAATAGGGCATTTTATTTTATTTTTTTTTATGGCTTCATCGACACTAATGCTATCTATTATGTCCTCAACTTTATAAGATTGTTTACATTTTTTACAATCTACTGTTAGATCAGTAAATTCATTAACATGTCCTGAAGCATTTAAAACTTCATACAAAGTTATAATTGGAGTATTTATCTCGATACAATTATCTTTTAATACGTAGAATTTACGCCATAAATTTTCGATATTTAGTTTTAGGCGCGCCCCTAAGGGCCCATAATCATAAAAACCTGCAACCCCTCCATAAATTTCAAAAGAAGGATAGATGAAACCTCTTCTCTTAGCAAGCATCATAATTTTATCATAGACATCCTGAGGCATAAATTGAAGTCTCCAATTACTAAACTGAAAAGTAGAATGAAATTATGGGATTTAAATCATGCAGGCCATTAGATCAATATCAGTTACCATACCAAGAAGTCTATCATTTGCATCAACAACAGGCATATGACTAATTTTATTTTTTAACATTTTTTCTGCTACTTCATTTACAGGAGTGTTCTTGTATGCTTTTACTACATTAGAAATCATAATTTCTTTAACTGGAACCGGTGGTAAGGAAACTTCTAAGGTGGAATAATGTAATCTTACAGTATCTCTAATTCCTTCCCAAGTCCATGCATCTTCATCTCCACCCATCCCAAGATCTGTCTGAGAAACACTTTCACGTATATGACTAAGTTTAAACAAATCTCCATCTGTAACAATTCCACATAATTTCCGTTCATCATTTAATACTGGAAGAGCGTTTTCATGTGTAATATTTACAATTTCCATTACTATATTAATTGGAGTTTCTTGATAAATAGGTACTACTAGGTTAGTAAAATATTGAGAAATATTTTCAGATATATTTTTATGTAAATTTTTTAATAAATCAGTTGGGCTTATGATTCCAACTAAATGTTTTCTATTATTTATTACTGGTAAACCGTGTATTCTATGATTGTATAGAAGCTTTGCAGCTTCTTTTATATTTTGATCCTTTTCTACATAATGAAAATTATCACTCATAATCAGTGCTATTTGGTCTTCATCAGGGTTTCTAAAAATATCACTCCTTGTTAAAACACCAACAACAACTTTGGTATCTTTCTTTAAAATTGGCATACCAGAAACATTATGCTTTGCAAGGATCTTTAATGCATCCTTAATAGTACCAGGAACATAACCTACAATCAAATCTTCAGACATAACATCTTCTACTTTCACGTATATCCCCCTTGATCACCAAACTTAAACATACAAAGGCTTTAATGATTTCTTATTTAAGACAACAAAGTCAGCCTTGGAATTTGGACCAAGAATGTCACAATCTAGATTTAAAACTTTCCTTACACCGTAAGTTGTAAAATTTAAGAGTTCCATTATTGAATACTCTTTAGAAATAGATCTTAAATATTTTATTTCGTCTAGAATTACTGGATAATTTAACATTGCATTATCTGTTCCTATTAATATATCAACTTTTATTTTCCTTAATAGTTTGAAGTTTGGTATTAAACCATAAAATGAATTTGCTCTAGGACATATTACTATAGGAATATTGCTTTCTTTTACTCTAACAAGATCAGATTCAGAGGCCTTAATCATATGTACTAAAAAATTTGGTTTCAAATCAAGGATATCATCTATATTTTCTCTTGCCCTTTCACTTGCATGAAGTGCAAATATCTTTTTTTTGTCTTTTGTATCCTTCACAACTTTTTGTATCTCTGAATAATTCCAATCAGATATACTACTTAGAGCAATACCATTAGAATTTTTTAATAATAAATCCAATTCATTCTTATCATATCTAAGAGAGTCAGGTCTTGATAAGATTATGCATGAAATTTTCCATGACTGTAAAGCTACTTTCAGTTGACTAATTCCCAAAATTCCATTTTCTCTAAAATCACAAAAATATTTTATACCATTTTTTATCATAATTTCAATTGATTTTTCCATTCCTCTGATTATATCCTCGTCAGATGCTTCTTTTAATAATCTATGTTTTAAACCATTAGGTGGTGCTACTAGATCTTCGATGTTTTTTGGTAAATCAATACCTTTTTCTTTGATAAATGAATCTCCAATATGAGTATGAGCATTTACAAAAGAAGGTATAATCAAACCTTTACAAATTGGCTTTTTTGAAGGATTTCCTTTTCCAGTTTCAATTATAAGATTTTTTTCAAAACCAATAAATCCTTTTTCCAAACCAGTATCTCTTAATATTTCACCTGATATATATTTCATTTAAACATCATAAATAAAATAATATGTTTAAAACTTGTTAAAATACATTATTTCATTGTTTTGATCCAATCATAAACAGGTTCAATCATTTTTTTTATGCGCTCTTTTTCTTCATTCATAGGGGAAGGGCTCCAGTCATCAGCAGGTTCAAAATGGAAATCTGTAACTGCACCTATACGCTCATTTTCTGGTTTAAATACGATTTTTAAAGGCATATCAAATTCTACGTCCCATGGATCAATGCAATGTAGCTCATTAGCAATTGCCACCTTACTACCCTCAATTACTGCATAAACTAATACTATTGGAAGACGCTTAAGTGAGGATCTACCGCTCCAACCAGCTATTGTCCATGTATGAATTTTTGCTCTAAGTGGCATTTCAATCCAATTAGTTTTAGCCAGATTACATTCTAGATTCCAACAATGCGTCCTAATAGGTACCCAGGTATCACCACAAATTGGGCATCTAGTACCCCATATTTTTCCCTCAAGCAATCCTTTAAAAAAACGACTGTTCCAGCCATGTCTAATAGTATAAAGTTGGTCATAATGTAAAAATTGATTCATAACTTTACCATCATCTGATATTTCATGACCGATAAAAGCAAGCCCTGTCTCACGGACATCATCTGGTCTATATTCCTTTTTTTCAGTAAAAATTGGTTCTTCAGCAAATTTTTTTCTTTTCTTTTTTGTTACCAATAATTGATTTTCAGACATTTTAATGCCTCCTAAAAATAAAATTTGAAATACTCGTACCTGTACCTGCATGACTATTAACAATACCACACTCAACATCCGGTATTTCAGATTTTTTACTACAATGCTTTTTAGGAATCATACCTGAAAGTTGGTAGAAACATTCAATAGCACTCATAATACCAGTTGCACCCACAGGATGTCCATAACCCATCAAACCCCCACCGGGGTTCATAGGTATTTCCCCATGTATATGGGTTGATTCGTTACGCAAAAATTCAGAAATATTATTTTCATCTGCTAAACCTAGTGCTTTATAAATTTGCGCTTCAGATGTAGAAAAAGCATCATGTATTTCACCAAAATCAATATCTTTCAAAGGATCATTTATACCTGCCATTTTATAAGCCTGTTCCGCTGAATTGCGACATGCACCAAATTCAGTCATTTCAGGATAATTAGATCCATATCTCTCAGTCCAACCTGGGAAATTTAATCGATCACCTGCTCTAATAGTACAACTAGATAAACCTATACCATCTATAGTTACATAACCATCTGGATTAACCTTTTTTGCATAATCCTCTGAACAAACAAGAGCAAATGCAACACCCCGGGACATTAGACAGCAATCATACTTTTTTATTGGATAGGATATAAGACGAGAATTCATCACATCATCAACTGTTATATATTTGTGTTCGTTTCTGTACCATTGTGCTTTTGGATTATCCATAGCGTTATTTCTGTTTTTTGCACCAATTGTAGCTACATCCTCCTCTGTTACATTATTATCTTTCATCCATTTATTAGCCATGGCTGCATAATATATCGGATAAATACCACCGACCATAAGCTCATAACGTATATCAGATGCCATAGCAATAAATTCACTGCCCTGGGACTGTGTAACAGAATCCATTGTCTCCCAACCAACTATTCCAACTACATCATGATGACCTGACATTACAGCTAAGGCAGCAGCATATAAGGCCGATCCTCCAGTATTTCCACCATTTTCTACACGATAATGTGGAATACCCACTAGTCCAAGATGATCATGAATAATCCACTCTGAAGCAAGCTGATGACCAAAATGCACAGAAAAATGTGAATAAATCATTAAATCTATATCTTTTAAAATGAATTCTGGAATATCCTCTCGAGTCTCTCTAATACATTCCGCAGCTCCACCTTCAATACTTTCAAATCCTGTTGGGCCATAATCAAAAGGTGTAGTAGCCCCTCCAATAAAACATACTTTTCTGGACATATTAACCCCCTCTTCGGCATGAGACGAAAAAATATAATTTATATCTCCTCTCTCACCAATATTTGTAATAGATAATGGTTTAAAAAATGTTATCGTTTTTTGCCGTATAAAAATATTATTAAATTTAAGAATCCATAAAATAACTATTTTTAAATTTCATTTTCTTTTCATTTGGATTTTCTAATTTCATCTATTGCCTGTGGATTTTCAACAGATGAAATATCACTGATAAATTCTTTAAGATATGCAGCTTTTATAATCCTTCTTACAATCTTTGCGGATCTGGTCTTAGGAAGATCATTTACAAACCTGATATCACGTGGTTTAAGAGTTTTCCCCATAATTTTTACTACTTGATCCTTAAGTTCAGCTCTTAAATCTTCACTAGGTTTATTTTTAGGTTTTAAAACAACAAAACAAACAAGATCCTCACCTTTTATTTTATCTGGAACACCGATTGTTGCAGCTTCTGAAACAGAAGGATGTTCAATTAAGGCAGCTTCTATCTCTGCTGGCCCAGTTCTTCTTCCAGCTATTTTAATTGTATCATCACTTCTACCATGTAGAGACCAAAAGCCATCCTCATCTATTTTTGCCCAATCACCATGGTACCATATGTTAGGCCATTTTGACCAATATGTGTCTATATATCTGTCTGGCTCGTTCCAAAAGCCACGGGTCATAGATGGAGCTGGTTTCTTTGCAACTAGATGTCCCATCTGCCCCCTGACTGGTATTCCATTATCATTAAAAACATCGATATCCATCCCAAGGCCAGGACCTCTAAGGGTACAGGGTTTAAGTTCAGTAATTGGGAGTGGTGATAAGAAGCATCCTACGATTTCTGTTCCTCCAGAGATATTAATAATTGGGATTTTTTTCTTACCAACTTTTTCAAAAAACCAATTCCATGAATCAGAATCCCAGGGTTCACCAGTAGAACCCAAAAATCTTAATGAGCTAAGATTATGTTTATTAATCCATTCATCACCGTATCTCATGAACATTCGAATAGCTGTAGGTGAAATTCCTAAAGTTGTAATTTTATGTTTATCAATAAGCTCCCACAATCTATCTGGTTTAGGATAATTTGGTGCACCTTCATAAATAACAATTGTAGCTCCAAAACTTTGAACACCTATAATCATCCATGGACCCATCATCCAACCAATATCAGTTAACCAAAAAAATACATCGTTTTCTTTTATATCAAAATAATATCCAAGTTCTTTTGCAATTTGTGCTAGAGCACCACCATGGGTATGAACAGTTCCTTTAGGTTTGCCTGTTGTACCAGAAGAAAAGATTATCATAGCATTATCTTCTGAATTCATTTCCTCAGTTTTGCATTTTTCAGATTGTTTAGAAATAAAATCTTCCCACCAAATATCTATATTTTCATTCATTGGAGTGTCTATTCCAAGATTTTTATAAACAATAACATGTTCAATAGACGATACAGTACTTATTGCTTTATCAACTTCTTTTTTAATATTAACTTTTTTTCCCCTTCTAATAGATCCATCAGAAGTAATCAAAACTTTTGTACCTGCAATATCCAATCTTTGAGCAAGTGCATGGCCACCAAATCCTGAAAATATTGGAATGCTAATTGCGCCGATTTTTATTATACCTAAAAAAGCTATTACTGTCTCAGGTACCATTGGCATATAAATACCGACTCTATCACCTTTTTTTATTCTAAGTTCTTTTAATGCGTTTGCAAATTTGTTTACCTCTTTAAAAAGTTCTCCATAAGTTAGTTTCTTTACATCTCCATTTTCATTTTCCCAAATGATTACAATATTATCTTTTCGTTTAGAATTGGCATGTTTGTCAAGACAATTATGAACGATATTTATTTTCCCACCAATAAACCATTTAGTCCATTGAATTCCTTTAGAATTATCTAATATCTTATCATATGGTTTATACCATTCGATATCTAAGTCTTTTAATGCTGCATCCCAAAACCATTCAACATCTTCTGTTGATTTTTTTATTAATTGATTATAATTTTTAATATCGTGTTTTTTCATAAATCTACTTACATTTGCTTTTTTAATATAATCGCTTGTTGGTTTCCAAACAATTTTTCCCATATCTATCCTCCCAATATTTGGTATATTGAATTTCTTTCAAAAAATTTTTGTTTTAATTAAATTCGTAACTCTAAAATAGTGCTTTATATTTATGGTAGCTTGCCAAAATGGGGGTTTGAATTACATGAAAAAAGAATATGAAGAAGGAGATATCAAAATCACAATTGACATGGATAAATGCACTGGCGCTGGAGAATGTATAACAGCTTGTCCAGTGGAAATATTTGAACTTGAAAACGGCAAAGCAGTGTGCAAGAATATCGGCGAATGTATTGAATGTTGTGCGTGCGTCAGTTCATGCCCCAATGAAGCAATTGAACATAGTTCCTGTTAGAATTATTTAAAATTATTAATTATCGAAAACTTTAAATATCCATTTTGTATTACGTGTTAAATTGTAATGATTACAAATTAGTAATTGTTACATATTCATGGGTGAAATATTTGGATAAATATGTAAAAATCCTTAAAAACAACCATATAAAAATTACACCACAGAGGTTAATTGTGCTTGAATATTTAGATAAAAATTGTACACATCCTACAGCTGATGAAATTTATTCAGATTTAAAAAAGAATAATCCTTCATTATCAAAGACAACAGTATATAACGCTTTAGAAACGCTAAACCAACATAGAATTATCCAGTCACTTACAATTTCTGGATCAGAACTCAGATATGATATTGATTATGGAATGCATCATCACTTTTACTGTAAGGCCTGTGGAAATATCATCGATATAGAATTTAAATGTCCGAATATAGAAAAAATGAAACAATTTGGACATGAGATAGATGAGATTCATGGATATATAAAAGGTATTTGTAATAACTGTTTAAAAAAAGAAGGATAGGATAATGAATCGAAAAACACTTCATAAAATATCATATGGACTATATGTTGTTTCATCTATAAAAGGCGATAAAAAAAATGGTCAGATAGCTAACGCATTATTTCAAATTACATCTGAACCTCCAACAATGGCAATTAGTATTAATAAACGGAACTTAACACATGATTATATTGATAAAAGCAAAGTTTTTACAATTTCTATTATACCTGAAAATACTCCAATGAAATTTATTGGAACGTTTGGTTTTAAATCTGGACGTGATATCGATAAATTTAAAGATATACAATACAAATTAGGAATAACAAAAGCTCCAATTATTATTGATTATTCATTAGGATTTATCGAATGTAAAGTAATAAACAAGGTTGATGTAGGTACACATACAATTTTTTATGCTAATGTGGTTGAAGCAGATATTTTAAGCGAAGAAAATCCGATGACATATGAATATTATCATAAAGTTAAAGGTGGTTTTTCACCGAAGACTGCACCAACCTTTTATAGTGCAGTTGATAAAGAAATTAAGGAGGAGAAAAAAATGGACAAATATGTTTGTAATGTATGCGGTTATATATATGACCCTGAGAAAGGGGATTCAGATAATGGTGTCAAACCTGGAACAAAATTTGAGGATCTTCCTAATGATTGGGTATGTCCAGTTTGTGGCGCATCAAAAAAGTCTTTTAGTAAGGAGTGATTAAGCTGAAAAAAATTCAGATAAAGCCGGATATTTACTGGGTTGGTGGAATTGATTGGAATTTAAGAAATTTCCACAGTTATTCCACCCGCAGAGGAACAACTTATAATGCTTACTTAATTGTTGATAAAAAAATAACTCTTGTTGATACAGTTAAACACAATTTATTTGATGAGATGGTTTCTAGAATTAAAGAAATTGTCAATCTATTAAAAATAGATTATATAGTTTCAAATCATGTTGAAATGGATCATTCCGGATCAATATTGAAGTTGCTTGAATTTTGCCCAAATGCAAAAATAATTACTTCAACACGGGGTGAGAAAGGTTTACGCATGCATTATAAAAAAGAATTGAACTTTAAGGTTGTTAGTTCAGGGGAAACACTTAATATTGGAAAAAGAACACTTAATTTTGTACATATACCAATGGTACATTGGCCTGACTCCATGGTAACCTATATCCCTAGTGATAAACTCCTACTTCCAAATGATGCATTTGGTCAACATATTGCTACTGAGGAAAGGTTTGATGACGAAATTGAATGGGGTATTTTAAAAGAAGAAGCAGCTAAATATTATTCAAATATAGTTATGCCTTATGGAGATCAGGTAAAAAAGGCCTTGGAGGCAGTTGGTAGACTCGATATAGATATGATAGCTCCAAGTCATGGAATTATTTGGCGTTCTTATATACCAAATATTATCAAAGAATACAAAAAATGGGCTAATTACGAAACTGAAAACAAAGCTCTTATTATATACGATACAATGTGGGGTTCAACAGAAAAAATAGCTTATTCATTTATGGAAGGAATTGAGGAAGCAGGTATACCAATTACTATAAGAAGCCTTAAAACCACCCACATCTCAGATATAATAACTGATGTACTTACTTCAAAGTATATATTGATAGGCTCTCCAACCCTTAATAATTCAATGCTTCCATCAATGGGGGGATTTCTTACCTATCTTAAAGGTCTAAGACCAAAAAAACGGATAGGTTTTGTTTTTGGATCATATGGATGGGGAGGTCAGGCGGTTGGTGAAATTGAAAAAATTTTAAAGGAATTATCCTGGGATCTTCCTTTGGATAGTATTAATATAAATTATATTCCTGGTCAAAATGACTTAAAAAAGGCTAAAGAAATAGGTAAAAAGTTAGTAAAAATTAAAATAAAATAAATATATGTGAAATATAAAGGAGACAAATAAAATGTGTAAAAGTTGTGGTTGTAAAATATCGAATAAGCCAGTAAAATATGAATGCCAATGTCCAGATGAAGATTGTAGCTGTGGAATTATAGAGTTTGATAAGGAACCAAAGTCTGTACCATACTGTTGTGGAGAACCGATGAAGCGAATAAAATAAACCAATTTATAAAAATTTTCTTAAATGAGGTAGATAAAATATGGTTAAAAAGAAAGAAAAGATAGTAAATATAAAAACTAATAAAGGAAATAAAAAAATTACTGAAAAATCAACTACACCTAGTATTTGGGACCCTTGGAATTTAATAGATAATATGGATAGATGGTTTTGGGAGGATCCCTGGACTCCATTTTTGCGGAGACATAGATGGGGAACTTTAATACCTAGAGAAACCTGGTTTGAAACAAATACTAGAATTACTGCTGTTGATATGGTTGATAATGGAAAAGAATATAAAATTACAGCTGAGATGCCGGGTGTAAATAAAAAAGATATAGAAGTGAATATAACACCAAATAATATAAGCATCTGTGGTGAAATAAAAACTGAAACCAAAGAAAAAAATGAAGGTTGGGTAAGACGAGAACGTAGTTATTCAACTATTTGCAGAAATATGATGTTTCCAGAGGAAGTATATCCAGATAAGGCTGATGCAACATTAAAAAATGGAATATTAGAAATTATTGTTACAAAGAAAACACCTACAATAGGTAAAGGTAGAAACATACAAGTCAAATAGTAAAACAAATAAAATAATAGAGGTTAGATAATATGGGGAAGGTTAAAGTTTTTAGATGTAGAATTTGTGGTGATCCATACATAGGGGAAGAGGCTCCACGGCAATGTCCATTTTGTGGAGCACCAAAACGTTTCTTTGTTGAAGCTCAAAATTGGAATCCAGATGAATTCAATGTAAAATTAAGTAATGTATCAAAGAAAAATCTTGAGGCAGCATTAAAACTAGAATTAGATAATACTGCATTCTATGACTGTGCAAAAAACGCTGCTGAAAAGGCAGGGGATCATTACAGTTTAGCCAAATTTAAAGCACTAATGAAAGTCGAAAGAGAACATGCTTCTGCTATTTCAAAATTCTTGAAAATCACTCAGCCAGAACTTGAAAAACAATCATGTAATCCAGATTCAAAAGCAAATTCTAAAGAGGGGTGGACGAGAGAAGATCGTGCGATTAAATCTTATTCAAAGTTTAGAGACGAAGCAACAGAACCAAGACTTAAAGAGTTTTTTGGTGCTCTTGTCGAAATCGAAACTGATCATCTAGATTTACATGCAAAATACCTTAAAAAGGGGTGAAAAATGGATTTAAGCGGTTTTGAATTGGAGGAATTATTTCTCGCAGCTATTAAAAGTGAATTGGAAAGTAATAAGTTTTATAAAAAAATGGCTAAGAAAACGAAAAATGGATTATTAGAAGACAAACTATTATTTCTAGCAAATGAAGAAGAGAAACATAGATTGTACATTGAGGAAATTTATATGAATCATTATCCTGAAAATAAAATAATTCTTCCAAAGATATCACCTGTTCCACTTCCTAAAATAAAGGTATCAGAAGATCTACCTTTAAGCACTCTACTAAAGGAAGCCATGATTGTAGAACAATCAGCAAGTGAATTCTACAAATCTCTTGCAGATCGTTTTGAAGAAGGTACAAAACTAAACAATACTTTGTTGTACTTTTCAGATATGGAGAAAGGACACTATAAGATTCTTGAAATGGAAAAAGAAAGCATGGAACGTTTTGAAGAAGGTGATGTATACTGGCCTATGGTACATGCAGGGCCATGAATTGGATAAAAAGGAGGAAAAAATATGAAAAGTTTAAAAGGAACACAAACAGAAAAAAATCTCCTTGCAGCATTTGCAGGAGAGTCACAGGCTAGAAACCGATATACCTTTTTTGCCTCAAAAGCAAAAAAAGAAGGATATGAACAAACTGCAGCGATATTTCAAGAAACAGCTAACAATGAAAAAGAACATGCTGAAGTCTTCTTTAAACATCTACAAGGGGGAGATGTAGAAATCATGGCTGCATACCCTGCAGGTGTCATTGGGACAACAGCTGAAAATCTACATGCAGCAGCCGAAGGCGAGAAAATGGAATGGGGAACTCTATATCCAGATTTTGAAAAAACCGCTGAAAAGGAAGGTTTTCCAATGGTTGCTCATAGTTTTAGAGAGATAGGAAAAGTTGAATCTTATCATGAAAGAAGATATAGAAAATTACTTGAAAATATAAAGAAAAAGCAGGTTTTCAAAAAAGACAAGGAAATAAAATGGAAATGCCGAAACTGTGGATACATTTATGAGGGAAAAGAGGCCCCAGATGTATGTCCAGCATGTCAACATAAACAAAGTTATTATGAAATTTGGATTGAGAATTATTAAAACTGGTGAGAATTAATGCCTAATTTTGAAAATGTAAAGGATGCAATTAAAACTGCCATACAAATGGAAAAAGATGGATATTCTTTTTATCAAAAAGCAGCAGCTCAAACGTCTAGTGACATGGGCAGAACTATATTTAAAAGTCTAGCCGCTGATGAACTGTTGCATCTTGAAGTTTTTGAAAAATTATTCAATGAAAAAGTGGGAAAAACAGAATGGTTTGATCTTGTTAATACAAGTAAGAAATATATTGATATTCCTGTATTTCCAAAAGACTTAGAAAAGATTGAAGGAGCAAATCCTGATACAAATGAAATCGATGCTCTACGTATAGCAATGGATAGTGAGTTAAAAGCTATTGAATATTATACAAAAATTAGAAAAGATTCTTCTAATAATGAAGTAAATAAAATCATTGATGAAATCATCAACCAGGAAAAAAATCATTATAATATTTTAGAAGGGGAATTTCATCATATAAATAGTACAGGTTATTGGTTTGAACTTGACTATTTGGGAACATAATTAGAGGTGTAAAAATTGAGTAACGAGATAGAAGCCGATGCTGAGCTGGACTGTGTTGGATATTTTTGCCCAATGCCGATTTCAATGACAAAAGAAGAAATTGATAAAATTGAAATTGGCCAGGTTCTAAAGATTGAAGCAGATGATCCCGCTGCTGAGGAAGATATAAAGCGTTGGGCAAAAAGAACTGGCCATGAAATCTTAAAATTTGAAAAAGAAGGAACAATTTTGACCTTCTTTATAAAAAAAATGAAATGAGGTATAGTTTGTATGAAAGATGAAAATTCAATATTATATGTACAAACAACTGACGCACCTGAAAAACAATATTCACCATTAGTTCTAGCACAAACAGCAAAGATGATGGATCTTAAACCAACAGTTTATTATCTTGGAACTGGGTTGAAAATATTAAAACCTGGTGAAGCCGAGAAAATTAAACTTGGAAGTTTTCCAAGTGTTGCTGAGATGCTTAAAAAAACTATTGACATGGGAATAGAAATTTTGGTTTGTGAAGCATCAAAACAAATGCTTGGTTGGGAAAAAGTTAATCTTATTCCAGGAGTAAAAATTGTTGGTGCAGCTACCTTAAATGATATTGCACTTGAAGCTGGGGCAACTATGTGGTTTTAAAGGAGCCAATATGGAAAGAATATATCTAGATCATGCATCTTCAATGCCTGTAGATTTACGGGTAATTGAATTTGCTAAACCTTTTCTTGCAGAAGAATTTGGAAATCCATCCTCACTTTATTCTATTGGATTAGATGCAAAAAGTGCAATTGATGAAGCTAGAAAAAAAATTGCAGAATTTATTAATGCAGAAAATGAAAACTCAATTATATTTACAGGTAGTGCAACAGAATCTAATAATCTCGCAATTCGTGGAACCGCATTTAGAAATATAAAGGATGGCAAACAGGTAATTGCAAGTGCCATTGAGCATATCTCTGTTCTAAATCCTATGAAAGACCTTCAAAAAAATGGTTTTACCTTTAATATAATTCCAGTTGACTCATATGGAATCATAGATTTAAATAAACTCGATAAGCATTTGACCAAAGAAACTACAGTGACATCAATTATGTATGCAAATAACGAAATTGGAACTATTGAGCCCATTAAAAAAATTAGTGAAATTGTTCATAAAAAAGGTAAATATTTACATGTTGATGCAACAGCTGCCGCTGGACGAATACCTATTGATGTTCAAAAAGATGGAATTGATCTTTTAACATTATCATCAAATGATTTTTATGGACCAAAGGGTGCAGGAGCTCTATATATAAAACCAGGTATTAAAATTCAATCAGTTCTACCAGGCGGTGGACAGGAGCGTGGTTTGAGATCAGGAACTGAAAATGTTTTTGCTATTGCAGGTATGGGTGAAGCAGCAAAAATAGCAAAGAATGAAATGAACAATGAAAGCAAAAGACTTAGTGCAATACGGGATAAGCTTATTCAAGAAATTTTAAGGATTGCGGATACATATTTAACAGGTCATCCTAAACAGAGACTTCCGCATCATGCAAGTTTTCGTTTTAGTCATATTGAAGGTGAGAGCATATTACTGAATATGGATATGTCTAATATCCAAGTGGCAACAGGATCTGCTTGTTCTCATAAAACATTAGAACCTTCACATGTTTTAATAGCAATAGGCTTGAAACATGAAGAAGCTCATGGTTCAATGATTATAACTTTGGGTCGATTTAATAATATGAGTCAAGTACCATTTATAATAAAAGCGGTGAAAGAAACTGTAAATCGATTAAGACAACTTTCACCCTTGGCAAAATA
>SMTZ1_10000430_pt1 | contig 51983 bp, 59 predicted proteins | sample DeeMarSWOR136_30_FD_25667 | JGI IMG/M metagenome (IMG submission 25667) | reverse complement strand
GCCCAACCCAATTAACACATTTGCAATCCTTGATTTGAATTCCTCAAACCTATCTTCTTCTCCTATTGTTGAAACATTAGGTATCTCTGGTTCAAAGTTTTCATATCCATAAGCTATTGCTATGTCCTCTGCAAAATCTATCTGGTGTAGGATGTCTGTTCTGTAAGCAGGCACCAATACTTTTTTGTTTTTATAATCATAACCCATTCTTTCCAGTAGTTCTTTAATTTTACCTTCTGAAAGTTCAAGACCAAGCATTTTATTAATATACTTTATGTCTAAGTTCCACTCAACAGGCTTTAGGTCAGGACTCACAACTTTCTTTTTTCCATACACTAATTCCATTTCATATATCTCTCCTCCCATATCTGCAAGCGCAGTTACTAATATATTAAGACCCTTTGATAGGATATCATAGTCAAATCCACTGAACTCAATGAACACCTCCTTTGTCTTCTCTGATATTTTTCCTGTTTTGTGAGAATTAATTATTGGTGGCATTGAAAGAATCTCGTTCTTTGTATCCATAAAGATAGGGAAAACTTCTTTTCCTTCGAGCAGATGCGCATAATCCTTTCCTGTCGGATGCTTTTGCAAGATTTCTAAACCGTTCATCTCTTTATCTGATTCTAAAGGAACAAACCTAATCTCTTTTGGCTTCTTTGCAGTATATGTGATTGGAAGAGTGATTTCCTCAAGGGGATAGATACCGATAGCAAGCTTCTTACGATCCCTTCCCATGCCTATGTGCAGCTTTTCCTGTATTTGTATGATTTCTCGTATTTTTTCATCATCAAATTTTAGGTTCGTTACAATTGCACAAGCAGTGAAAGGCCTTACTTTTTTTACGCTCTCATTAATAATAACTTTATAATTCTTTTCTCTTTTCCTAACATTATACTTTCTCAAACCTGTTTTTACACCGATAAAAGAAGACAAGGCCCGTGCAAACCCTTGCTCAGAGAGCATGTCAGGCCTGTTAGGAAACACCTCAACAACAATTTCATTACCCTCAATCTTTTCAAGGTCAGTGCCAAGCATACTTATACGGTCTTTTAACTGCTCTAATGCAAGCTTTTTTCCAACCAGCTTCTCCAGCACATCCTTGTTAAGGGTTATTGTTGGCATAAAATTACCTCAATTTTATGCCTCAAAAACATTTTTGTTTTTGTTGGCATTTTTTTCTTTTTTTAGTTTGCGCGACCGTCGTTGCCTGCAGATGCAACAACACCTTTTTTGGTGTTTTGCATGGCACGGCGGAGCTTTTGCGAACTTTTGCGAGCAAAAGCGGAGTAGGGCGCGCAAACTGTTATTATCTCATCCACTCCTTTATCTCTCTTACCTGTTTAAGATCATTCTTATACAACTCTCTAATATCATTAATATTGAAAAACTCCATTATGATTCTGTCAAAGCCAGGACCCCATGCAAGCACAGGCACATCTATGCCTAGTAAGGGCTTTACAACTTCTGGTCTGAATATGCCTGCCCCTCCAAGCTCTATCCACTCCTTTTTTACAGGATGAAAAATATCTATTTCTATACTGAATTCTGTGTAAGGAAAATAACCAGGCCTGAACCTGGCTTTTTCATAACCCATTTTTTTAAAGAATTGTTTTAAGTATCCTAAGAGGTGTCTGAAATTTGCATTCTTGTCAACAACTATGCCCTCTGTTTGGTTAAATTCAGCAAGATGAGACCAGTCAATGGTTTCATTCCTAAAACACCTGCCTAGTGCAAAGAATTTGGCTGGCAGCTCCTCTTTTTTTAACTTTGTAAGGGTTTGAGCTGACAAGCACGTTGTGTGTGTTCTTAACACATTCTTTTTTGCTTCTTCTTCATCCCATTTGTATTTCCAGCCTGTGCTTCCTGTTGTCCAACCAGTCTCATGGGTTTGCTTTACTGTTTCAACCAGTTTTTTATCAGGCAGTCTTCCTCTTGCAGGGTTCTTTATGAAAAAAGTGTCTTGCAAATCCCTCACAGGATGGTCTTGTGCTGTGAACAAAGCATCAAAATTCCAAAAAGAGGTCTGTACCAAGGTTCCTGTCATCTCTTTGAAACCCATGTCAAGCCAGATTCTCTTTGCATATTCTATTGCTTGGTTAACAAAGTGCTTTTTGCCTCTGATTATTCTTGGAACGTTTATCTTAACATCATAAGCCCTGAACTCCTTGTTCTTCCAAGAACCTGTTTTGAGCATTGCAGGTGTTAGTTGTTCAATGGTCTTCTCTGGTCCAAGATTACTGGTGACTAATTTTTTTCCAGTATTTGTGAGTATAACAAACCATTCTTTTTTTATAACAGGTTTAATCATGTCTTTTCGTTTTTTTAGGTTTTCAAATGCAAATTTTTCTTCATCCTTTAACTTGCTAACATCAACTTCTTTTCCAGAGATTTTTTTCAAAAGCTTTTCTTCAAAGCTTCCTCTTTGCAAGAGTTTTCTGCCATTATCATTAATACTAACAACCAGGCCCTTTCCTATATGGATGGATGCTTTGCCTTTTAAAAGACCAATACAGGCATTAATCTCTTCTTTTGAGAGTTTGGTTTCTTCTCTTATCTTATCCAGTAGCTTTGCCTTGTGCTTAATAGAGTTAAGAAAAACCAGTTCTGGCAAGCCTGTTTTCAAGGCCTTTTTACCATTCTCTCCTAGCACAAGCACTTCCTTAACATCCTCTTTTATTTTCAGGACTTGCTTGTTCTGCATCCATTGCAGAGCTCTCATAACCTCAACATCCTTAAGTCTGCTTTTCTTTACAAGCTCAGAAAAGATAGCGGTCTGCCTAAGCAAGGGAGCCACTCTTCTCTCAAGAGGATGCAAGGTCTTGATTAAGTCCTTGATGTCGTTCATAATAACGAGTTGTTATTCGAGAAAGTATTTAAAAGTATTGGTTAAATTTGATTAGCTTTTATCTATACATCAAGACGCACTTCATAGAGCTCAAGTAGGTGAGGAATCAAGCATTTGCTCCAGGTTTCATATTTCTCAAAGGCTTCTTTGTCTTTTATCAATTTATCAATTGGCATCATGCCTCCTGAGATAAAAGAGTCTTCTTTTGGCACCACTTCTCCTTTAACATTTATAATAAAGATCAATCCAAAATGTACTCTATCAACAGGTTTGTCATATGCCATTAGGGTTCCTGCTAGTTTTGGCTCAGAAAAAGTGCCTTTTATATCTACTTCTTCTCTTATTACTTCTCGTTCAATACAGTTTTTTATGTATTCAGGACCATCTGTTTTGTTTATATGCCCTCCAACACCAACAGAGTACTTACCAAAGAGCCTTTTATCACCATATTTTTTTATATCCTTGGCTCTTACATATGAAAACACGCGATTATTATTATCAAATAACGCCACATAAGGCACGGGTTGCAGGATTAGTTCATCAAATTCACAGTCATATCTTGACTGAAAGAACCCGTTTTCAATGACTTTGTAAAGAGCAGGTACTTTACTTGATTCTAAGAATTCAAAACCAGATTTGCTGGTTCTAAAGCGATTTAGTATACTTGCGTTTTGGACCAGAACCAGTCTGTCTAGTTTCCTGTAGTTTCTGGCTGCAAAGTTGAAATCAAAGGGTTTAAAGAATTTTGGTGGGCGAGGACCGATTTGGTCATAATAATTAGAGCCTATTGAAGAGCCATATACTTTGTCAGGCATAGCAGTTCTATAAAAATCTAATTTGCTTATGGGCATCTCATCAACTAGCTCCATGCTGGATAGCTCGTCAGATCTTACCTCAAACACAAGGTCGCCTTCAAAACCATTATCTATAAAGCCTGCGAAATGGAGAGGACCTGTTAAGCCTATGTGAGAATGACTTTTTAGTTCAACATTTAGGTGGCTTGGTATTTTTAGAAGTTCTTTTGAGCAAAATAAATAGTATTCTCCTCTTTTAATAGTAATTTTCTTATCGCTTTTTAGGGGTTCAAAAAACTCTTCTGCTTCATATTCATGTTTTTTTGCTAGATTAATTGGTTCTGGATTGTGCCTTGCCCTGAGCCCTATGATTCCTCCTGTGTATTCACCTCTAAAATCAAGATGTATTTGAAGAGTATCAGTTATCATGGGTGTTGTTGGAACCCTGGCTTTTTCTTTTTTTAAGTAGAGTAAGGGTGTTTTCTTAAATTCTTTTATAAGAGTTGAAGGACTCAAGGGAAAGGCGTGTCCTCTGAAAAGACGTATTTGGTTTAAGGAGAGCCCAGGATGGATGATTGCATTGAAGGCAAGGGGTTGTACCAGTAGCCACATGCTTAGCTCAGCATCTGTTTTGTACTGGGAGTTTATCTCATCAAAACAAGGATTATAATCTGCTAGCATGCGCGTGTTTAGAAATAATCTTCCAAAACTGCTTTTGGGTGAGGATTTCACGTGTTCTCCTTTTTTTAGAATTATTTTTTCTTCTAATGGGATTAGATAGGTAAAACCTTTTTTTATTTCAAAACCAGCACTAATGTTTTTTTTGCGTCTCTGTCTACCTGGTAAGTTCAAAAGGGTTTCATATATGCTCTGGTTCAATTGAGGTCTAAAAACTCCTTCAACCTCTGTGTCAAGGACAAATAATTCCTCTCCAATAACTGGTTCAAAAGAGGAAGGCTGTATTCTATCCTCACTAAATGAAGGCACCAGAAGGGCGGGTTTCTCTGATAGAATCTTCTTTCTAATCTCCTGTGAAGTCAAGCAGGAGCCAAGCTTTTGTTCTAGACTCATTAAGAAGGAGTATTTTAGATTATATTAAATATGTTTCTATTACAGGGTAGTCCTGAATCTTGTTAAGAATAAAAAAAGAATAAGAAAAAGTTTAAAAAAATAAAAAATTATTTACTTAAGCCTTAGCCTTCTTCTTCATAGCCTTCCATGCCAGTTCAAACATTTCTTCAAGTGCTTTTGCAAAGAAGGGCGTATTTATCCAAATACCTATGTCATAGGTTGGGTGTACGTCTGAGTCATCCATTATCATGAAAATCAGTTCTTTGCCGTCTACTATCACAAACCTAGCTTTTGAGTTGGTGTGTCTTACATCTGCCACGCCTGATAAGTCTTTTGCTGCTTTTTCTGCTTCCTTGGTTGTGATAGGCGCAGCAACCCTTATCTTTACCCCTCTTTTTTTTATTTGTTCAAACACAGGCTTTAGTCCTTCAACCTTTCTTACCAAGCCCTGGGCTGTGGTCATAATGGTTACTGTATCTTCAGCATTTCTTATGGTTAGTTCCAGGTGGTTGTATAGGTTATGCCTGCCTTTTAATGAACCTGATAGGTCAGCAGGTTCTATTAACTCAACCCCTTGGGTGTGCAGAGAATTAAGCTCTTGGATAACATCAGTCTTTTTCAGCTCTTCTAGTCTATTCACTCTTTCCTCTGCTTCTACCTTCATGTTCTTTTTTACTCGCTCTACCACTTCTTTAGGTGACACAGCGATATATTTTATTGGTTTGCCAAGCTTCATCACTACAAATCCTTTTTTCTCTAGGCTTTCTAATATATCGTAGCTCCTGCTTCTTGGCACATTGGCTATGTCGCTTAGCTCGCCTGCAGTACTCACCCCTCTTGAGAGAAGAGCAGTCCATATCTTAACCTCATAGAGGTTTAGCCCAAAGTATCTTCTTAACTTTGTCAGAAACTCCTCTTTTACTATCATTTCACTACCTCCCCAAAGTAGGTTCGATCACCCCTTTTTGATACAGAAAACCCATAACTACTATTTATATGTTACTATTTTTTACACTCATTCGATAGTTGCAAATTCAGGGTTTTAAATCATAGTAGAAGAGTATACCAAAATGTATGTTTATTTGGTTAGAACATAAAAGCTTTCGCCTGGTATCTCAAAAACCTTTATCTTAAAACCTATTTTTTTTACTAGTTTTTCAAACCAAGCCCTTCTATCCTTATGTATAGCCTTCTTACCTCCTATGCTCTTGGTTGAGAATGAGACAACTATATCTTTTGCTTTAATATTCTTCAAAATTCGCTCACTGACATTTCTCTTAACAGTTTCCAAGGAGTCAAGGGTTTTTAATAATAATACCAAATCATCTTTTTTTATAACCCCCTCAATCTCAAAGAGATTGCTCTTAATTAAATCTATTTTTTTTATTTGTCCTTTTATTCCTATTATTTCAAAATACTCTTTTATAAACTCCAAATCTTTTTCAGCCAAGTCACAAGCAATATATTCTGGTTTGCATCCAAGATAAGGATAGCTAAAAGGGTTTAAGCCGCAAGCCAAGTCAATAATTCTTTTTGGTGTTCCTATTATTTCAAAGATTTTTTTATAAACAACAAGATAATATGGAAGCCTCTCCTTGGTTGATTTGTGCAGCGCTAATATTTTATTATGATTCTCTAGAGAAGGATTTTTTTTAAGCTCATCTAATAGCTTAGGCAACTTGTCATAACCCTTAAGAATAAAAACCCCGTATATCTCTCTGAGCTCTGCTCTTATATTCTTGATTAATGCCTTATACTCCTTGGAACGCCGAAGGCGCACATAAGCTTCTTTTTTTATTTTTTCCCTAATTTCCTTATGCGTACCAACATACTTCCTTACTTTCTCCTTTACAAACTCTTGATTCAAATTTCTTAGCTCTTTTTTTGCAAGAACATCCTTAACTATCACGCCTGTTACGTCTTCCATCTTAGAATACCAGCAATCCCACCTAAACCAATAAGTTTTTTCTCAGCTTCTTCTGTGCTAAGAATATGCACTTTGGCCTTCATCTTCTCAGCAAGCTTCATCAATCCTTCTACTTCTTTATGCTTATTTTTTTCCCTGCATTCATGCAGGAATTCATAGCTCACCAGCAGCTCTTTTACTGCTCCTACCTCTATCTTTTCCTTGCAATCAGCTAAACCATAGCAGGCTTCATCCTTTGAAATGGATTTTAGTAATGTCTCAATTATTCCTAACTCTTTGGTTGCTCTATCACTCTCAAGCACCTTGAAGAGCTCAGGTCTTTGCAGTACTTCCTGAATAGCAGTCTCCTTAATATCTGAGCATGTTGAAAGAGTAATTTTTTCTTTTAAATCCTCAGACATCTCCTTCATTAAGTACTCCTTCCAAAAGCTAGGGCTAGCTACAATTATGTTCTGAGGCTCAAACCTCTTATTATATTCTTTTAATTTCTCAATTATTTCTATATAAAAATTTTTTTTACCACCACTCTCAACACTTTTCTTAGCAACCTCTCCTTTTAGAGTTGCCAACACCTCATGGCCTTGGTGTTTTAGCATGGCAAAGAGGGCTTCTTCCCTGTCCATCAACACCATCAAGATTTTTGTTTTTAACTTTTGGGTTGCTTCTTTTAACTTTTCAAGCTGATATCCCAACCACTCCTCTTTTTTAATGGTTATAATACTGCCTGGCTCAACATTAAAGGTGTGATGAGAGCCTCTTGGCACATCATCAGGGCCCTGCAGAATAATTCCGCCAATTCTTAGGTTGTCTGAGTATTTATGAAACTCAACCTTTTCAACCTTAACCTCTAAAAAAACACTTTTTCTAGTAACTGCTTGTTTTCTCTCACCCTCCTTACCAATCTTAATTTTTCTCTCAGTCTTGCCCTTTACACTATCATCTACATTGATGACCTGGCTTAAAAACCAGAGGTCTTCTGGATTATTAATTTTAACTGTTACTTCTCCCTGACGCAGATTTTTCTTTATTATTTGCATGTTCTTATTTAGGTGCTTTTTTAGTATATATAATGTTTTTTGTTTTCTAGAATTAGGTTTCATAACAGTTATAGATACAAAGACCCTTCTTCTTTTTGATTAGAATGGGTGAAAAAGATTTAAGATTCTTTATTGTGGCTGATAAATATGATATTTGTTTAACATTGATAAGACCTATAAGAAGAAAGGATGAACTCTTAACAGGTTCTTTAGACCAGGTTTTAAAATTTGTTAGTAATAAGGAAGTAGAGACCTACTCTACAGGATTCTTTTTTTATCACTGGCTTGAGCTCTTAAGCAGGGATGTTTTTAATACTGATCATGAGTATGGATTTGCAACAGAAGAATTAGCAAAGCACAGGCAAAACCTTTCTCAACCCTGGTTTATGGTTTTTAGCGATGGTTCTAAGTCTAAGGATCCTCCTCCTCCTTTTCAAATACGACCATACTTTTTCGCAGATGAACTGCAAAGTTATTATGCCAAAATCAAGGATGGAAGGATTTCTAATCTTGTAGAGTTTTACAGGAAAATAGGATATGTACCTTAAAATTGAATAATGCCTTTTCATCTTCTTAAATGTGGAAATTGTTGAAATTGTTACTAATTATAAGTTCAAATCTATTAGGAATAACCAATAAATTTATATATCTCAATTATTAAGAAGGTGATTATGAGTAGATGGAAATCTAGGCGAGGGCAATCAGCTACTAATGCAGGCGTTACAATTATTTTAATAGCTGTTGTTATTGTAATGTATATTCTGTTTATCTCTCCTGAGGACAGGGCAAAGTTGTTGGGTGAGGAACCTCCAGGCCCAGGACCAGGCCCTACTCCAGGGGTTAAGCAGGTGCTTTTGTCTAGCACTCCAGGCAGGCTTTATGCTCCCGGGATTAATATGTTTGAGCACACCATGCCTTCTTTTATGGTGTTCACAGTTACTAATGCTGATGAGCTTAAGAGAGCAGAATCCTTATATATCAAGAACTCTGCTTTTAGTGACAAGTCTGAGGAATTAATCTTTTTTTATGACCCTATTACCACAGCTGATGTAAAGCTTTCTTTTAATGTTAAGAAGTTCTCTGGCAGATTAATTATTTGGCTTAATGAATATAAATTATTTGAAAGCGAGGTAACAGATGCAAGTCCGCTTCCGATTAGTCTGCCAAGAGACTATCTAAAAACCAAGAACAGCTTGGTGTTCTCTGTTTCAAGTCCAGGCGCAGCTTTTTGGCGTGTTAATGAGTATGAGTTGAATAATATATTAATATCAGGCAAGATTACTGATTACTCTGGTGCCATGGCAGAGCAGCACTTCTCTATTGGTGAGTCCGAGTTTGAGAATCTTGAAAGAGCTGTTTTTGAATTTATTCCTGACTGTGCTCCTAGAGAACAAGGAATTCTGTATTTACACATTAATAATAGGTTAATATTTACCAGCCCTCCTGATTGCGGTGTTAAGAGCAGCATTGAGATTAGTAAGGAGTTTCTTAAGCCAGGAGATAATGTGCTTGTAGCCTCAACCAATACAGGCGCTTTTCTTATAGATATGCCTAAGGTTACTACTTTCCTTAAAGAGATTGACCAGCCTCCTTTTTATTTTAATGTTAATCCTGCTTTATATGACGCCATGTACTTTGGTGAGAGAGGCATTGTCCTTACGCTTAGATTCACTGATACTACAAGTGTTAAGCGCGCCACAATCGAGATTAATGGTTACAAAACCTTTTTTGAAACCCAAGACATGATTTATCAGACTTTTATAGACCCAGAGTTCCTAATGATAGGCCCGAACTCAGTTAAGATAGTCCCTCAAGCAGATCCTATTGATGTTGTTGAGCTGAGAATAGATGTTGTTTGATTATTCTTTATCATTGAAAAAAGAGGATTTTAATTGTTTGAACATAATAGTGAAGCTAGAAAATGACTCCTCCTAGGCATGATGACGGTTTAATGACAGGGCTTGCAGGCAGGGATTTAGATGATGATACAGACACAGGAAGAACCTCTGACAAAAATTATCGTAACCTAAGACTCTTGTTCTTTATTTCCATTCTTGTGCAAGTGGTGGATGTTTTTTTGTTCCAGTTTGATAGAACTATTTTTCTTCAAATATCCATTGCTATGTATCTATTCCTCACTATATTGGCTCTAATATTTTTTCATAAAAAAGGCGAGTTTATTAATTTCAAAAACATTATTGTTTTTACCTTAATCTCTGCCTTTTATATCATTATTCCTTTTTTATTATGGGCTGTGCCAGATATAAATGTAGTTGCAAGCACTACCTTGGCTGACTGGGTTCATTTCCTTATTGCCATCCTACCAATCTGGCCTATATATATTGGCTTAAAAGCACGCATTCCCTTTGTTCATAAATATGTTAATTTCTGGATATTATTCTTATTCATTCTTTTTATTTTTGGTGTTGGTTTTAATCTTAGTATTGGTTCTCTGCCTTTTACTAATCCAACCTTTCTTCAAGCTGGTGTTGTTGTTGATTATCTTGTGCAAGAAACACGCGAGGTTGGTGTGAATGTTTGGAATGCTGTGACAGGGGGTTGGACAGTATTTGTGAATCAGAGCGGTATGGGTTGGTACACTAGCCAGATTGAGGGCAATGAGAAGGCACATATAGGGCTTTATCTTGATAATGTGCGTCTTATGAGCAGATATAATTATGTTGGTGCGCCTGTTGTTATCTGGGCAGATATTAGTGGTCAAAGCTTTGTGGATGATATTGTTGTTACTCCTAGTTGTTTTATTGACAAAGTTGGTCCTGGAGAGCGAGACCGTAATGTCCTATACATTAGGGGTTTGCAATATGATTCTTTTTCCTGTACTTTTTATGATTTACCAAAAGGCTCTTATTATGCAAGGGTAGGTGCTAATTTTAATTTTGAGACCTGGGCTTATGTTACTTATACTTTTGTTGATAATGAGTTTATGAGTGCTCTTGCAAGGCAGGGAAAAAACATTAACTATGAACTAGATATTGACCCTTATTTAAAAGCAGTTTGTACTAATGGTCCTGTTGTGCTTGGAATGGCCTCACCTAATCTTCAAATGCCTATAGGTATTGATACTAGGTATAATCTTTTTGAGCCCATTATTGGGTTTTCGCTTACTGATAGACCGGCTGGTAGTTGGAGTGAGGGTAAGATTGCCGATGTAGAGGAAATTATATTAATGGTGCCTAATGTTTTTAAGCTGGTGGACTGTGATGTTTGGCGTCCTGATAAAGAGAGGCCTCCTTTTAAGACAGAGGATGATATTGATTACTACAGGTTTGCTAAGGAAGACCTTATGGATCCTAGGCTTGAGTTTAATTCAGTTACCTGCAGATTGCATATAAAGGATGATAAAATCGATACCTTTCTTGCAGGAGCTGAAAAAGTGCAAAAGACCTTTGTTGCTCAAGCGAAGTATACCTATAATCTAGAGAAAGGGGTGAGGTTCACTGTTAGGGAATAAGGTTTTTAAAAAAAGAAGTTTTTGTACAGGTCTTTTGGTTATTCTAATCATTAGCATGGCTTTTTTCTTAACTGGTTGTCCTCCAAGGAATGGGAGGGATGACCTTGATTTTTTTAAAGGAAGAGAGGGTTTTGAGCTTGAATTCTTAGAGCAGGCTCCTCCTGATGAAATATTTGAGGAATCAACCTTTGGAATTAACCTTTTTGTTGAGAACAGCGGAGCCTTTGATGTTATTGACTATAACTATGCCATCCTGTCCATTGGCTTTGACCCTTTTTATATTGATGCCTCTGAGTTTCAGAGCACCACGGCTCTTGATGTACGTGATAGTAGTCTTGTGCTTAAAGGCATCCAGTTGCCTGGCAAATCAATATACTATCCTAGAGGTCTTGATGCTATCTTGAGTTTTCCTGGTTTTAAGACCAAGAAGATAATGGGTCAGAGAGAGCAACCAGACACTCAAATATATTGTTCTTTGTGTTATCCTTACAAAACCCAGTTTTCTCAGCTTGTGTGCGTGGACTTTAATGTTTTTGGTCAGAACCTTAGAGACCAGGTTTGTTACCAAGAAGACCTTGCCCTGTCTGACCAAGGAGCGCCTGTTGCTATTACTCATATAGAGGTTGAGAATCAGCCAATTAGTGGTGGTAATGCTGTAAGACCAGTGTTTACTATTCAGGTTAGGAATGTGGGCTCTGGTAATGTGCTTAGTCCAATATATAATGCTGCTGAGCTTGAAAGAGTGTGTTCTTTCCAGAATTTGAACAGAGAAGATTTTAACACAGTTAGTGTGCGAGCTGTTTTATCAGCTACCAAGGAGCTTGAGTGCAATCCTAATCCTATCCAGCTTTTTCGTGAAGAAGGCTTGACGCGTTGTCAGGTGCGTGACCAAGACCTTGCGCTTGGCTATCAGAACTATCAGACTCCTCTGAGTATTAATCTATCCTATACCTATCGCACATCTGTATCAAAGGATGTTTCTATTAAGCGCTTGGATGTTTATGGTGGGCCACCAGGACCTGCTCCTGAGTGCCTGCCTTCAGAGGTGATGGTGGGTGGCAGGTGTATTAGTAGGTGTTATGCTTGTGGTGAGAACCCTACCAGTGATTGCCAGCCTTCTAATTCCAAGTATCATATTAATTTCCAGTCAGGCTTTGCTTGTCAATGCACCTTTAGTACTTGTGATAAGCTTTATCCAAAGGGTTTGTGCGTGCCTTTTTCTGGTTATTGCCCAGGAACCAGTTATTGTTGTATACCTGAGTGCAGGTCTTCAGAGGTAAGAGACCCTACTACTGGTAGGTGTTATTCCAAGTGTTCAAAATGCTCTGCTGCTAGTCGTGATTGCGCTTGTGGCACAGATAGCATTGGTTATAATATCATTAGCGCAGGTAAGTATTGTTGTACTGAAAACAAATCACCTTATAATGATAAGGCTAGTTGTGAGGATGCTTGTGCATCAAGTTCAGGTTAATAGATGTTGGATTTAATTTTCTTCGCGCACTTAATACAAAAAAGAACTAAGTTTTATTCAGTAAAAAAATCAAGGGCTAACTCTTAAAACTTTCCTCCCAAGGATGTGGAAGCAAATCTTTAAGTTTAACTACTTTGTTTTTCCCAATAATGATTTCAGTATTCTGATAATTTTTTTCATCAATTTGATGTATAAACTCCCTGCATTTTCCACAGGGAACCAGAATTGTTCCATCTTTCCAAACAGCCACGAGTTTTTTGATTCTGTATTCGCCGTGTGTGACCATACTTGCAATAGCGCTTTGCTCAGCGCCAAATCCACCAGCGGCAGCAACATCTATGCACACACCAACATAAATATTGCCTTTTTCTGTGACTAATGCACAGCCGACATCACCTACAATACATCCATGCTTAATCTTTTTTGGTTTTATTACAGATTTTGCTTTTTCAATTAATTCTTCATTAGTTATTTGTACCATAATGACGAATAAAGCATGCCTCTTTATTAATTTTATGGCGTGCTCAGAAAACTTTCTCGCTCCGCAAGGTTGGTGCCAGGCTTGCATGGACGATTGTTTAGTCGAGTAGCGACATCCCCGTAAGTGCCCAAAAAAAAAAAAAGAGCTCTGCTCTTTTGATGGGGACAACCCCCTATCGCTGATCTTTGACTTTTTTTGAGTATGCTCACAAATTGGCATCAATCAACCTTACCCCCCAACATTACAACTTACTTTTTTTAACGCAACTATCTATTAGGAAAAACTTTATATACTCTTAACAACAAGAGTGATTTAAGAATGGATATGAACAAGAAAAAAAGAGGTCTTCTTATAATCATTGCCTTGTTATTAATCTCTTTGATTGTGTTAAATGCATGTGATGGGGTTAATAGGAGAAGGCAGTCTCCTTTTGTGCCTTTTGAAGAGAACCAGTATTATCAGGGTTTTAGAGGAGTGGAGATGGCCTTTATTCCTGGTATGCCTCCGAACAGGATGTATTATTACAGGGATACTTATGACAATCAGTTTCATGTTAATGTTGAGGTTGCAAATATTGGCTCTTCCTTTGCTCGAGGCGCTATTTTTTTAGCTGGTTTTAATCCTGATATGTTTGAGTTTATTGGGATTAATCCTGGAAGGACTAGTGGGAAGGCTTGTATTATTGATATTGGTAATATTGGTTTTGGTGAGTTTGGTGGCACCCTTAGGTGTGAGGAGTTTTTCCTTGGTATTGGCAAGGGAGGATACTTTGAGATTGGTATATTAGATTTGTTTGGTTCTGGTGGTCCTTATGCTGGCAGATTTGATCTAGATAGATTGTTTGGTGGAGTTGATGTATATTATAAGAAGACAGCAGGAGATCAGCAGAGATTTAGTATTAATTTTAATAATCCTAGCATTGATATTGATTATGCTAATCATGGCAGATTGTTGATTGCCTTGTTCCAGGGCATTGATTTTACTCGAGGCTTTGGCCAGGAGTACTTGCTTGCAGGAGATACTTATGAGTTTCCCGGTGGTGAGCTTGCCTTTATTGATTTTGAGGGTAATATTGTGAACTGGCCTGCTGGCTTAGACCAGACTCCTGTCACTTTCCAGATTGTTAATTGCTTTTTGTATGCTACATATGCTGCTCCTACTGTGTGTATTGACCCTGCTCCTTACTCAGAGGATAAAAAGGTGTGTTATCCCAAGCCTTACACAGGCACCAATGGTCAGGGTGCGCCTGTTGCTGTTACTTATATTGAACAGGAGAACACTCCTAGGCAGGTGATGTTTTACATCCATATTAAGAATGTGGGCGGTGGCAAGGTGTATGACCCTGGTAAGCTTGAGATGTGCAGCCCTTACTTTCCTGGCAGGGTTTCTAACCAGGACTTAGATGTTGTTTATATTGGTGATATACGTGTATCTGGGGATTTGCAGAGACTTGACTGCACGCCTAATGATTTTGTAAGGCTTGACCCAAAAACAGGAGAGGGCATTGTTACTTGCGTTTATAATATTCCTTATGCGGGTGTAAGATCTGCTTATCTTGCTCCTCTTGTTGTGGAGTTATGGTATGGTTATTCCAGGGTGGCTGAGAAGACTGTTATTGTGAAGAGGGCTATATAAAACAAAAATATAAAAAAGGTAAAGGTTATAATTACTAAAATCAGAAATATTAAATATAATTAATACAAAATAAGAGTTTGGAGGTTGATTAGAATGAATTGGATTAACAAAGCAATGGTTTTTATAGTTGTAATAGCAGCTGCTTTTTTTCTTACAGGCTGTCCTCCTGAGGATGGGGGCCCTGGACTTGGAGATCCCTATATAGGTGGAGCTGTTGGTCTTAACACCTATCTGATCGAGGGTATGCCTCCACCTATGATTCATGATTCTGGGAATTTCCCTTTTGGCATAGGCATTGCTCTTGAGAACCTAGGTGAAACAGATGTTGGTCCTAGCACAGAATGCCCTTATGTGCTTGTAAGGCTTGAAGGCATTAATCCTGAGCAGTTTGGAGTAACTGACCAGGACATAGAGGCTATGCTTGATGTCCCTCTCAGAGGAGCTAAACGTAACTTTGATGGTTCAATATTTCCAGGAGAGATAACAGTAGTTGCTTTTGATGGCTTGAATTATCTGCCAGATATTCATGGTAACACTCAGTTCACTATTAGAGCGGTTGTTTGCTATGATTATGAGACTTTGTCTACCACTACCATTTGTATTAAGGATGATGTGTTAGAGAACATCCAGGATACTAGCATCTGTACTCTGTCTGGTGAGAAGTTGCCTCAGAACAGCGGAGGTCCTCTGCAAGTAACCAGTGTGGTTCAGAACGGTATGGCTAAGAACAAGATTCAGGTGAACTTTGTTATTGAGCATGTTGGTATTGGCGAGTTCTTTGGAATACCTCAGAGCGGTGATCCTGAAGAGCGCTGTAGTTTTAGTATTAGGAACTTTAACAAATACTATGTTGATGTAGAGGTTGAACCTTTGGTAGATTCTGGTATGCATATTGAGTGCTCAAGGTTTAGTGGCAGTAATAAGGGTAGAATCAGGCTTTATCAAGGAGCGCCTACTACTGTGACCTGTACTATTATTCGTGATAGGGGCAGTCAGCACAGAATCTACCAGGACCTGCTTAATATTAAGCTTAGGTATAGGTATGGCCAGTTTATTGAGACTGGAATTATTGTTCAGGATGTGACTAATTAAAATTTTTTTATCTTTTTTTATACATTTATCTTTAATCAGGAGGTTTTTTTATGTTTAAGCAATCCTTTTTTTTAGTTTTGTTAATCATTAGTTTATTTTCTGGTGTGCTTTTCTTGTCCAGTTGTTATCCTTCTTCTCCTTATGCTCCTGGCTATAATGAATTGCCTGGTTTTGTTGGGGGCACTATAGGCTTGGCTGTGAATGTTTTAGATGGTGCTCCTCCTAGTGTTATTCAGGATTATGGTTTGACTCCTTTTTCTTTTGTTATTTCTTTGGAGAATGCTGGTGAAGCCTTGGTTGGGCCTGGCACTGATAATCCTCTTATCTTGGCTCGTTTAGCTGGGATTCCTCATAAGAATTTTGGTTTAACCCAGGAGTCTGCTGCTCAGGTTCTTGACCATGTGCTTGAGCCTGCTAAGAGGAATTTTGATGATTCTATTACTCCTGGGGAAATTAGTTATATTAGTTTTGATAATCTTGTTTATAAGCCTGATGTTTTTGAGTCTCTGGCCCTTACTATAAGGGCAGAGGTGTGTTATGATTATGAGACTTATGCTACTGCTCAGTTCTGTATGAAAAAGGATGTTTTTGATAGTTTTCAGGATGCTAGTATCTGTACTTTAAAAGGGTATAAGCCGGTTGGTAATAGTGGTGCTCCTCTGCATATTACTGCTGTGTGGGAGGCTCCTATTAATGAGAAGACTGTTCAGCTTAACTTTGTTATTGAGCACCTGGCTAATGGGGTTTTCTTTTACAGGAGCGCTTATACTGATTTATGGGATGCTTGTGTTATTGATGATATGAATCCTGATATATACAAAATCGAGGTGTTTGTTGAGCCTGTTCAGGATAATGCTTATTCTCTTGATTGCTTTAGGCTTGATAATCCTTTGCCTGGGGGTGGTGTGTCTGGTAGTGTTAGAATGTATCGAGGCGCTCCTATCACTATTAACTGCTTTTTAACAAGGCAGACCTCTACTAATGTAAGGATTTATCAGGATTTGATTAATATTAAGCTTAGATACAGGTATGCTGAGTTCTTGGATGTGCCTATTCTTGTGCAAGGGCATCCTTGAAGAGTTCTTATTTAATGTTAAACATACTGTGCCATTAAAGCAGAAGTTGATGGCCAGCTAGCATTTCTAGCATCTGTTTTTACTTCTTTCTCTGCATTAAGTATCTTTGAATAAGGACTATGAAATTGTAATGCCTCTTTGATTTTCTGAATATTTCTGCTTTGTTCCAAATTATAGTTCTCTTCTTGCCATGCTTTTATAACATCGTAAAGGATGTGCTTTTCCCCAATATTTCTCCTTGTTATATATCTGCCATAAATATATTGGTGTCCTATACTAACTGGTTTTCCATTATACTAAAAAATAAAGTCATGATTAAAATAAGGCACTTTTCCTTTTTCTAACTCTCCTGTTGGTTTTGCTCTTATTGCTGTTTTTTCAAAGGCGGGACTTTTAGAGAAACATTGAATTACCCAGTAATAACAGGCTCTTTCTGAATATGGTTCTTGCGGGTCTTCATCACAACCTTCCAACCAGAACAGCCCCATATTTGATAATTCTTTAGGTTTTGGAACCGCATAGTTCATTTTAAGTTCTTTAGGACCCAAACCTAGTTCTCTAACAGTAATTCCAAGAATTTCACCAATACCTCTTCCACTTATGGAAGTGAAGTACAGTGGTAAAATAATTCCATCAAAGGTTTTTTCTTCCATTGTGCCTTTAAGGAAAGAGTTTGTTTTATTTAAAGATTATTATCAAATCAGCATTTCTAGTTTATTTTTATCACTTCTCTGTGATTAAAAACCAAAAACTTTATAAATAAACTGTCTTTACTTTAAGGTAGCAATTATCTTAATTTATAGGAGGAGAAGAGCAAAATGAAAAAGAAAATACTGTTGCTCGGCTTAGTGGTTCTAGGCATGTTGCTAAGCATGAGTTTAGTGTCAGCCTACACATACAGCCCGTACTACTACACACCGCGAACATACGAGAGACTCGGCTGTACTAACTGCGGAACAATGCCTAGGCCAGTGATAGGAACCTCTCCTGACCCTTATGTAAGGATAGGGGGTGCCTTTGGAGCAAGCAGCAACTACATCATAGGCTTAAGGCCAGGAACCTACTACCAGACACCTTGCGTGCAAAGACCATCCTTCTACTACCAGCCCTGTAACACTAGGACCAACTGGTTAGGTGGATACGGAACATATGGTGGTTACTACGGCTCATGGGGAGGCTATGGTGGAGGCTACACCTACCCATACTATGGTACGCAGTACTCAAACATTAACTACATTTACAGCGGAATCTTATAAAAACTATTTTTTATTTTACTACCACAAAAATTTATTAAACTAAAATGAAAAATAGCCATATAACCCAAGGACTAATTCTGAGCTTAATGATTTTTCTCTTAGGATTTGGCACCTTACTATACAGCTACAGCAGACCATCCTATTATGGACAGTATAATTATAGATACAATTATGCATACAATCCTTATGTACCTTATTATGCTTATAGAGGAGCAGGACCTTATCCAATGCCAAGCACATGCAGCACATGGAATGGCTGCGGAAACACCTACAACAGTTATATATATGTGCATAATAAATTGGATTATACTTATTACACCAATCCCTGGCTATTAGAGCCAAGAAGAATGAGCAATCATCAATGGATGATACCAGGATTATGGCCAGAGAGGGCGTGGTATTGAGGATGATCATTAGACCTTATTCTGAAGATGATTTTAGAGGAATAGTAGCTTTAGTTCATAGCATTCAGGACACAGAGAGCTGGCCTATTGTTTATCCAGGCGGATGGGATAAAGAAAGAATAAAACAAGAATTTGACCCAATGAAAGAGTATAAAGATTCCTTATTCCTTGTTTCTGAATCCCAAGGCATAATAACAGGATTAATTGCAGGTCATGACTTAGAACCATTTATTAGTAATGAGATGCTTCATCTAACTAACAAGTTTAAAGAGCTAGGCTTAACTAATTCAAAATTTTTTTATCAAAGAGACATAATGATACATAAAGATTTTCAAAGAGGTTTTCTAGGATTCAGGCTTTTTAATGAGTTAAAAAAACATGCTATAGAAAAGGGTTATAATAAACTAGTCACAAGAGCACCTCCTTTAAATAAGAGAGGAATTGATTTTTTTGTGAGAGTAGGATATACAGAAATATTTAAAGATGATAATCCTAAAAGAGTTTATTTTAATATGAATTTATGAATTAATAAGAACAAACTTACTCAGCAATGCTTCTAACTGTATAAACTCATCACTGCCTTCTACCATTCTGAACTCTGCTTCTCCGCACTCTTTTACCATCTCTAGTTTTTTCTTGTTATCAACCTTTTCTAAATGCCAGATTTCCTGCTGAATCTGTTTTATAACATCAAGACCTGCTAAGCCATGGTTAAGCATGGTGTCAAGCAGTTTATTCTTTGCACCTGAGAAATCTCCTTTAACACATTTTTGCAGTACTTCACCTATCTCTTTGGGATGAGCAGCACTTGCAATGCTATAGATTAAGTCCTCTGATATCTTGTTCTTAATAGCAGCACTGCTCTGCATAATGTTCTCTAATCTTCTGCAGTCTCCTTGGCTTATCTCGTATAATGCTTCCTTGGCTTTTGTATCTGTTGTTAGTTTTTCTGCTTTTGCTATGTGGTCAATAATCTTATTGATATCCTCTTTTGGCAAAGGCTTGAAACGAAAAACACTGCACCTTGATTGTATAGGGTCAATAATCTTGCTTGAATAATTGCATGAAAGAATAAACCTGCATGTTTGAGTATAGTTTTCCATGGTTCTCCTTAGGGCTTGCTGAGCATCCTTGGTAAGAGCATCGCACTCATCAAGATAGATAATTTTAAAAGGAACATCGCCAATAGCCCTGGTACGCGCAAAGTCCTTGACCTTAACCCTTATTACATCAATGCCGCGCTCATCACTGGCATTTAACTCTAAAAAATTATTATGCCACCCTTCACCAAACAATTTTTTAGCAATAACCAAAGCCAGGGTTGTTTTACCAACACCAGCAGGCCCAGCAAATAATAAATGAGGCATGTTCTTCTTCTTAACAAAAGCCTCTACTCGCTTGACAATTTCATCCTGCCCCTTAACCTCATCAAAGTCCTTAGGCCTGTACTTCTCAGTCCAGATGGCAATGTCTTCTGGCTTCATATTAGAAAAATAAGAATTGTGTTTGGTTTAAAAAACTTATGTTAAGATAAGTAAGAGAGCAAGAAACAAATATTTTTATACAATATCCTCCTCTGCTACCACCATGAAGTCTCCTATTGCTATTACTGCGCTAAAAGGTATGAGTAATTCTCCTTCCTTGGTTTTTTCAAGCTCTAAGCGCTCTGTATAACTAGTAGGGTTCTTAAGCACCATATGGATTAACTCTCCAGAGCCTGTCTCAAAGACAATATCTCCTACCTCTCCAAACCTTTTCCCTGTCTTAGAAACAACAGTCTTGCCAATTAATTGTTTTGAAAACTTTTTATCCTCCTCAGCCATAATCATCCCTCCAAATAGGTTATCGTGAAAAAGTTATAATTTAATGAGTTGGTTGTAGTATATAAAGTTTTTGCTCTGGCTAGCTTTGTTGGGTTGAAAATGATGGTTATTACCCTTATTTTTAGAGGAGACTTATGAGCAAAAACCCTTTTTAGCACCACTCTGAAGGTAAAATTTATATAACACCACTATCATAAGTACTAATATGAGCACCTGGTACGAGCAGCTAGGCTTTAAAGACAACCCTTTGGATGTGAGGCCCAATCCCTTACTTGTCGGATTGGAACGCCAGGAAGAAATACTGGTTAATCACGTCCTTAAAGGAGAGATATGTTTTCTTAATGGCTTAACAGGCAGCGGCAAGTCTTCTTTGTTGGTGAGGGTTCAGAGGAATCTTAAGAATCATAAATTTGTTTATCTTGATGCACAGGAATTGCCTAAAGACTTTAACCTAGAGGAAGAATTGAAAAAGAAGAGGAGCTTTTTTGATAGAATAAGATTGAAAAGTCATCCTACAAAAACACCTGTGCTAATCATTGATGAGTTCCAAGCAACAGACCCTGACCTTATACTAGAGGCAAGGGCTAAATGGGAGAATCCTGAGGAAAAAAAGATTAAGAGTATTATAATAGCTCAGATAAGCAAGTATCTTAAAAATGTGACTCCTGCTTTCAAAGAACGCCTGGGTAGCAGAACAATTCTCTTGCCCACGCTTGATGATGAGGAGCTTAAAGAGGTATTAAAGCTAAGATTACAGGTAAAGAGAAACATCAATTATTATAACAAACTACACAACGAAGCAATCAACCTGCTGGTTGCTTGTGCTGACGGTAATCCTCGTAAATTATTAGAATACACTGATATGATTTTTGATTTTCATTACAGGAAGTTCAGGTATAACAATCCAATGCTTGTTAACAAGACGTACATGGTCACTTATTGGGGTGCAAAAGAGATTCTTGAGTTAAAGGATGTTAATGTTAATGCTTATGTTTATCTTGAGAAAGAGGATAAGAAGAGAAAGCTGCAAGCCTTTGAGAAGAGATTTACCAAGCAGCAACAAGACTGGTTAGTATTCTTAATGACAGGTTCAAAGTCTTTACAACACATGGCCAGGCATTTCAAGATTTCTGAATCAACAGCTGCTAAAAAGCTCAAGGAGCTGAAAGACAAAGGAGCAGTTGTAAAATCAGGTAAAAGAGGAAGAAAACAGTTATGGCAGGCTAGTCCTCATGTTAAGAGGTTAAGGGTTAAGGTCTGAGTTAAGGTAAAAATGAAGTTTCATTTAATATCTGTTTTAATAGTATTAATCTTACTTGCCAGTTGTTCGGATAATATCTCTCGAGAAGATCAAGCTGTAAGTAAAAAACAAATATATTTTGATAGGGATTGTGATAATAAAAATATCTCTTTTGTAACAGATTATAATATAAAAATTAAGTCTCCGAGTACAGGCACTACAGGAACGTCTACTAGTTATAAAGATATTTACGCATATTTTACTTTTAATGACACAGTATATGTCCTTTATATTGGTACGATTGGTTCTGCTGCTAGCAGATATTATCCTATAGGAAAAGAATATTACGCGTATTATGACGGTTCTTCTGTTTATGTAAATGCAACCACAAGAACTCCTGTCGAATTTTTTAGACAACGCTATGGAAGGGAACTGAATGTTTCCGGAACTTTCCATTGTAAATGGAATTTAGGGAAGTTTAGTACAAATGGACTTAACTTTTCATTAGGGGACTTTAATAGAAGTATTGAGGATAAGAAATTTGCATTTGAGTACTGCTCTCTTTTCGTACAAAACTTTAGGAGTGGTTCTTTAAAAGATAAATGTTTATTATATTATTATAACAAAACCTTTAATAGAAGTATTGAGGATAAGAAATTTGCATTTGAGTACTGCTCTCTTTTCGTACAAAACCTTGGGAGTGGTTCTTTAAAAGATAAATGTTTATTATATTATTATAACAAAACAAAGGACATCATTTTTTGCCGAAATATGGAGCAGCTAAATTATGCTTGCATATTAAAATTAGTTATATTGGATAAAGATTTGAATTATTGCTATAAAGTTAAGCATAAAGGCGAGTGTTTCTTTATATTTGCTAATATATCTAAAGACATTCAAGTTTGTGATAAATGTGACGACGATCTCTGCAGAGAATCATGTAAATTTTTATATATACTTGAAAATCTAAACTATGAAGATTGTGAGCTTTTGAATAATGAAATTGGAAAAAAATATGATTATCTATACAAATGTTATATAAATTTTACATTAATAAATCAGGATGAAAAATTATGTACAAGAATAGAAGATGACTTAAATAAGTGGCGCTGCTTTGAGAAATTAGCTTTGAAGACACATGATGAAACTCTTTGTGATAAAAGTAAAGATATTTTTCCTACAAATGTTGCTTTGAGAAATTTAGGAAGGAGGTGTGTCAATAATGTGGCTGTTGCGAAAAGAGATATTTCTTTATGTTTTACTGAAGAAAACACACTTGGTGATTCTGAGTGTATTGATAATATTGCTGTTGATAGTAAGGATTCTGAATTTTGTGATTATATAAACTATGAAAAAGGTCGTTTCTTGTGCTTATGGCATGTTGCAAAAGAAGTTGGAGATATCTCTATCTGTAATGAAATAAAGAATATAGAACTTTATGACTTCTGCATTAAAGATGTAGTGACTGAATTTAAATTAAACAGGTCTGAAGCATGTGATCAGATACAAGATGAATATTTGAATTATCTGTGTCTTTCTGACGTGGCTTTCAACTCAAATAATTATGATTTTTGTTTTAAGATAGAAGATGAAAGTAAACGTGAAGTTTGTTTGTCAAAGATGGCAATAAAACTAAATAATGTAGATCTGTGTATTATGATTTCTGATTCTGATTTACATTGTTATTGTATTTTACAGTTGGCAGATAAAAATAGTAATGTTTCGATATGCGATTTTATGATTAAAGAAAGCAATACTTGTTCAAAAAAGAGTTGTATTGATCTATACCCTTTTATTAGGTTTGATTCATAAAGAAAAAGAATCTATAATTATAATAATTAGAGATATCTCAAAGCTAAGTTATAAAACTCAACCTATCTTTTCTGCAAATATTTATAAATTTTGTTCTAGTTCTCATCTCTATGTACAACCCTATTCAGTTATCAGGAGCTATTGAAAAAATTGTTTCAAAAGAGGATAAGAGAAAATATTATCGTTTCAGACCAGCCAGGTATTATGGCGGCATCTCAACTGCTGATTGTGTTGGGTGTAATCTTAGGTGTCGCTATTGCTGGTCATGGAATGTTGTTAATAATCCTGGTAAAACAGGAAAATTTTATTCTCCACAAGAGGTTGCTAATAAATTAATAAGTATTGCAAAGAAGTTTGGTTATAAACAGCTCAGGGTTAGTGGTAATGAGCCTACACTTGCAAAGCATCATTTGCTTAAGTTAATTAGTTTGATACCTAATGATTATTTATTCATTCTTGAAACCAATGGTATTTTAATTGGTCATGATAATGAATATGCAAAAGAGCTAAGCAAATATAAGAATCTGCACGTAAGGGTTAGTCTTAAAGCTAGCAATAAAGAAGAATTCTTAAAACTAACAGGCGCAGAGCCAGAGTTCTTTGATTACCAGTTAAAAGCCTTAGAAAATCTTGAAAAAAATAAGGTAAGTTATCATCCTGCTGTTATAGAATTAGCAAAAGATATTAATGGATTAAGAAAAAGATTAGAAAAAATAAATAATAATTTACCAGCAGAACTAGAGATAGAGCCATTAATAGAGTATCCTGCTGTTATGAGTAGGTTGAGGAAGTTAGGTAATAAAATTTAAGCTTGAATTTTTTGTTATAAAGAAATATGTTTGGTTCAAGCAGGCGAGAAATTTTTTATTTTTCTTTAATATCCCAGTATTTACTTAGGTAATCACAAATGTTTTTATCTAATTCTGTTTTTAATCTAAATTCTATTGTTTGCTCTGCTACTCGGATTATATATTCTTCTATACTTCCTTTTGTTTTTGGAAATCTATCTGTATCAGTCAATATTCCTAATATGGTATTTCCTTCAACAATCATATCAAGATTTAATCTATATTTCTTTACTTTTTCCAGAGTGTCTTCTTTTGGTTTTAATATATAATGTGGCATGCAACAAAGTATTAATCTAATATTTATAAACATTTCTTTTATAATTATTTGAAAATAGTATCTATTAAGTTATAAAATTCAACCCCAGCTTCTCAGCATACCCCTCTGCTTCTTCAAACTCTTCTCTTTTTAATCCTCTGTTAATCTCAGGGTAGTATTTTGCTTTAAATTCTGGTCTGTACTGGTCCATTAGATTCAGTACTGCCTTATCCTTAAAGTTTTCTGCTATAAACTCAAGGATTGGCTTTGTACAGCACTCAACATGGTTAGGTAGAACAAGATGCCTTATAACAAGCTCTGCGTCCTTGAATGCTAGCAAGTGGTTTCTCATAATAACATCCATGTAATTATCAATCTTACTCAGTCTTTTTGCACACTCATCATTGCCATACTTAAAATCACTTAGATAAACATCAACAACATCTTTGAGCAAGTCCATGCTTTTCTCTGACATGTAAAAGTTTGAGTTCCACACAACTGGTATATTGCTCTTGACAAAGGTTAAGGTCTTTAAAATAAAAGGCAGATACGGAGTTGGTTCTCCTCCTACAAAATTAACATTTCTGCAATGCTTATACCTATCAATTATCTCTGCTAATTCTTCTTCTGTAAATGTATGCCCTATTTCAAAGCCTTGGCTAATGGTCCAGTTCTGGCAGAACTGACACTTAAAAGTACAGTTCATAAAAAATATGGTAAAACTAGGCACCAGAAAAGGCTCTTCTCCCATGTGCACAAAATAGCTTGATACATCAATCTTATTACCAACACCACAAACACCGAGTTTTCCTTTTAACCTGTTAACCTTGCATTTATGTTCGCATAACTCACACTTTGCAAGCAGCTTATAAGCCTTTTTTATTTTTTCATCTAATAATTTCTTATTAAGCTTAAACCTAGGCTTTTTTTCTTGGTCAAGAATCTTATCATAAACAGGTAATGCTTTTCTTATCTGAGGGTTTAACATTTTTTAAACATATTTCATGTTTTTCTTAACAATTCTATGCGCTATGTGCAAGGGTTCTGGCATTTTATGAGGAGGTTTAATACATTTCTTTACTATTTCTACACTCTTATCAAGAGAAAGCTTATGACCAATAGATACAAAAAGAGGCTTTGCTTTTTCCTTGGTAAACACTTGCTTTCCAACAACCTCATCATCCAGAATAATAACTTCTCCTTGTACCTTTCCACACAAAGGCTTCTTTGTAATCCCAATAGTTGCTATGTCAAGCACAACTCCGAGATGAGAAGCCAAGCCTAGGCTTCTTGGATGCATTATTCCACTAGCATTTACTAAGAGTATGTCAGGCTTTTGCTTTAATTTATTATAAGTCTTTACCATGATATCCAGCTCTCTCTGAGCCCTAAAATTAGGAATATAAGCAAGCTCACACTCTTCTATCATGCTATGAGTCTCTAACACTTGCATATCATTATAAGCACACACAACAACACAGCAAAAGCTTTTATTAAACTTAAAGCCAGTCTCTATGCCGCTAACTAACTCTAGTTTTTGAATAACATCTTTTTTCACCACTTTTTTAGCAAGCCCTAGTTGTACTTGCTCAAGCTCTTTTAGATTCATTTTTAGAGAGATGGGCCTGGCCGGAGTCGAACCGGCGACCTCCACCGTTCTCAAAAAGCCCTGCTTTTTGGACGCCCAGCAGAGCTGTGCATGTGAGGGTGACGTCATTAGTGGAATCACTTTAACCACTAGACCACAGGCCCAAACAATTCATATCTCTTCAAAGTCAATTCTTGATAATATGTTCTTTATTTCATCAATTGTTTTTTGTTGATTGTTTTTCTTTGACATTGCTATGAACTTTATAAGCATTTCTTTTATTTTTTCTTGGTTGAACAAATTTAATCTGTTTCCATCAAGAACAAAGTAGAATCGAAAGCTTTTATATTTTAATTCCCGTATGCTTATGTGTCCTACATGACCAAGAAGTTTTCCTTTGTTAAGGTTGGTTTTCAGCTCCTCAATCAACGAGTAGACTTTCAAGGAATCTTTTTTGAATTTCTTAAAAATTTCGTTTCTTAGACTATTCAGTATGATAATCTTAATCATTTTTTCAGTGCTTTTATTTTGAGCTTGGTCCATTCTTTTGCTTCTTCCAGTGTTGAGTATCTTGATTCATCCACAAATTCCCTTATTTTTTCCTGTAGTTTTATTTGGTTGTACATTCTTCTTATAACTTCATCATAGCTCTCAGATTTTTTACCAAACTCTTGTAGCAAGCTTCGTGTATCTTTTGAGATTGCAATTGTTGTATCCATTTTTATCACCTATAATAGTTATATAAAATTATAATTATATATAATATTTAAATCTTTCTATATTTCAAGAAAGTAGAGACATTCTATGATTTATAAATTTTTCATCAAAACACTTTTTCTTTAGAGGGCAGGAGTTACATTTGTTCTTATTATCACAGAAAACAGGGATTTCTTTATTTTTAAACAAATTCAGGACAGCATCTCTTGTGTCAAGCACTTTTTTCTCTAAAAAAGGATTCATAACTACTACTCGCGCTTCATTAATATCAAGGTACTTGACAAAGGCTTCTCTGACAAACATCTTGTTCTTCTCTAAGAGCATCACATAAGCGCCTGTTTGTAATTTATGCCCAGGCCAGACCCCTTCTTTAGGAGCAGAACCTGTTTTTAACTCATAAGGAACCACTTCCCTGACTAGCTTATTCTCATATATCTCTAATTTGTCAATCATTCCTTTGAGTTGCAAATCCTCTGATTGCACATAGTACTCTGTTTCTATTTTTGGGCTGAGCTCTTTCCATAATTCATCTCCATAAATCTTGTACTTTTTTATGAATGTATGAACATTAAAAGCTCTATCCTTACTTTCCTCTAATACAAGAGGCCAAGTGTTTTTAAAGAACTCTAATAAAGAAATCTTAAGCTCTGCAAGTTTGTTCTTGTTCTTGATAATGCTCTGCTTAAGAATATCTGAATGAGATTTTTTATAACCATCAAGAAGCTCTTTATGACTAACCTCTTTTTTAATGCTCTTAACAAAGCTTTCCTCTGCCTTGCTAATCTTGTCGTGCACTTCGTGTCTAATGCTGCCCTTAACAACAACGTCTCGCGGAACAACAACTAATTTTAAGACTTGCTCTAAGAAGAGCTTTCTGGCGCAGTAATCATAAGCAGAGAGCAAACTAACACTAATCATAATAATAAGAAAACTAAACAAGAGTTTATAAGGGTTACGGTGAGGTGTCCAGTGCTTTACTAAAGGCGTATTTCATTGAATTCATTTGGCTTAATTATTTTAATTCCCCTGATCTTTTTTAGTTTTAGCAAGTGTTTATCCTGCGAGACTATATAGTCTGCTTTTCCGGCAATCGCAGCTTCCAAGAACATGTTATCCTTTGGGTCGTCTTTTACCAAGCAAACCTTTTCAGCAGGTTCAACCATTAAAGAATTTCTTATAATCAAACTTGTCCATTCATTAATAAGTTTTTCAGGGAGTTTTATTTTAAAATCTCTAAGGACTCTGGCAATCTCAGAGATCATGCTGAGAGAACTGATTAACACAAACTCTCCTTTTTTCCATGAAACCAGCACTCTGTTCGATTCTCCCTTCCAAAAAATTCCTGAGATAAAGACATTTGTGTCAATCACAACCTTCATCTTCTTGCTTTTTTCATAGCGGCCTCAACATCTGTTTTGGTTATTCCCTTGTTTTTTGCAAACTTCTGTGTTTTTTGAAGCAATTTGTCGAAATCTTTGAAGGAAGGCATGCTTATCCTCTTTAACACGACAGTGTCATCTGCTCCTATCACAACGAACTTTTCCCCTTCCTTAAAACCAAGTTGCTCCCGGATATCCTGCGGAATAACCACTTGGCCGCGCGAGCTCATGCTCGTAACCTCGATTTTGTCCATTCCAACAACCTCTTAATAAGTAATTCTTATTAGTAAGATTAACTTATTTATAAAGGTTACGGAATTTGAAGATAAACAAAGCACAGCAATATAAATCTTACGCAGGGATGTCCAGTGCTAGATAAAATATATAAATGTATCCTCTTTTGCAAATTTTATGAGCAAAGAACAGTATGATAAAATAGCTGATGAATACTCTGAGATGCTGAACCTGACTAAAAGATATGTTCTTACTACGACCTTTAAAAAGATTATCGGTGATGTAGAGAATAAATCAGTTCTAGACCTTGGATGCGGAGCTGGTTATTTTACAAGAATTCTTGCCACCCATAAAGCCAAAGAAGTAGCAGGAGTTGATATATCCCCAAAATTAATTCAAAAAGCAGTTGATCATGAAAATCAGGATCCTCTAGGAATAAAATATATTATTGGAAATGTGTTTGAAGTAAAAATAGAAAAGAAGTTTGACTTGGTTACGGCTGCTTACTTGCTTAATTATTCTAAAACAAAACAAGAATTATTTGAGATGTGTTCTAGGATTATTGGTTTTCTGGATAGTAAGGGTAAGTTTTGCGCTTTAACCACAAATCCTACGCTTAAACCTATGAAGGAATTTGAATATGAGAGAAGATTTGTTAGTGTTGATAAAAAAAGTTTTTTTGAAGACGGAGACAGGATAAGATGTGATGTAAGAGAAAAAGGCAAAAAACCTTTTGAATTCATAAGCTATTATTGGTCTAAGGAAACCTATGAAAAATGCTTAAAAAAAGCAGGTTTCAAAATGATAAACTGGGTTGAGCCAATAATCTCTAAGGAAGGGATTGATAAGTATGGAAAAGAATACTGGGAGAAATATCAGAGAAATTCTTCTTCTATTGGCTTAATTTGCATGAAGTAAATTTAAATTAACTTTAAATACTACTAAAAATTCCTTTTCTCTATGACATCAGAAAATCTAGTTCAAAAAGTAAAGAAGGTTCAAAAAGAAGAAGCTCGTTTGTGCGGTAACTATGAATATAATCAGGATCTTTTTAAAGCAATAGATGTCTTAAGAGAAGCAGGGTTCAGGGTTTCTGCAGCACCTGTTTTGGGCATGATTGAACCAGAACTTAACTATGGCTCTTTTACCTATTACGGGTTAGAAGAAATCAGGGAATTTGTAGAGCACTATAAAGAAACAGGAAAGATATTGCGCCCCAAACCAAGGTATGAGTGGTGTGATTAAATTAACTTTAAATACTACTAGAAAATCCTTGTTCTCATGAAACTCCCGCAAGTAAAAAAATATTTACTGGCAAATAAACTAGATGCAATCATTCTTTTCAACAAAGACCCTAATTTCAGGTATTTTGTTAAAGGTGATTTTGAGCATGGAATCATGTTTTTGACTAAGAAAAATAATTATTTGTTTCTTTCTCAGCTTTATGCTCCTAAGTTCGAGGGTTTTAGAGTGGTTCAGTGGAAGGATTTTAAAAAGGATTTCAAGGCTTTTGTTAGGAAAAACAGGATAAGGAAGATAGGTATTGATAATCAGGAATTGCTTGTCAGGCAAAAGAGTTTTCTTAGAAAGCATTTCAAAACAAAGGATGTTAGCAAATTCTTGCAGAATTTGAGGGAGAGTAAGACTAAAGAAGAGGTTGCTAGGTTTAGAAAGGCTTGCAGGATAAGTGATGATATTTTTAAGAATATTATAAACAATTTTAAGTTTAAGACAGAAGCTGACATTGTAAAGTTTATTAAGGTTAAGGCTTTAGAATCTGGTACAGAGATTGCCTTTGAACCCATTGTTGCTAATGCAAAGAATGCTGTGGTTGCTCACCATGACTCTGGTTCAAGCTTAAAAAAAGGTTTTCTTATCTTGGACTTTGGGATTAAGTATAAAGGTTATTTATCAGATATGACCAGGACAATTTATCTGGGTAAGCCAAACAAACAAGAGAGGGGAATGTATGAAAAGGTTTTGAGCATTCAAAAGAAATGCATTGAGAAAGCAAGGATTGGTATGAAAGCAGAGACTTTGTACAATTATGCTCTTAAGCTTATGGGTAAAGATGCAAAATATTTTGTTCATGGCTTAGGCCATGGCCTTGGTGTTGAGATTCATGAAAATCCAAGTATCTTGAGAAAATCAAGGGATAAGTTAATCAAAGGAAGTGTTTTTACAATTGAGCCAGGTTATTACAATCCAAGAACAGGTATTGGTATAAGGATTGAGGATGATGTTTATCTTAGAGCTAAAAAAGAGGTGCTGACTAAGAGTACAAAAAAACTGATTTGTCTAAGATTAAAATGAAGAAGCTTGAAGTAGCAGTGCTTGGCCCTCTTTGCAAGGATAAGGTAATACTTAAAGGAAAAAAGCATTATCAGCTTGGTAGTGCTGTTTATTATATTGGCCATGCTCTTTCTTGTTTAGGAGCAGATGTCACTGTTTTTGCTAGTTATGGGAATGAAGGGGATAAATGGCTAGAGGATTTTAAATACCAAGAATTAGTTCATATACCTGCTCAAGGCACAATAAGGTTTACCAATGAGTATCTAAACAAAGATGATCTTGAAACCCGTATACAAAGAGCAGAGATGTATAAGAATGAAATAAGACAAGAACACCTCATGGCTTATGATTTTAATCAGTTTGAATACATAATTTTTGCTCCTTTGTTTCACGACAACTTTTCATTACAAACTATTATGTATATAGCTGAAAACTCAAGGAGCAGTGCAAATATCTTTTTGGCTGGTCAAGGCATGATAAGATACCTTGAAAATGATAAAATCGTATTTAGAAAACCTGAAAACATAATCAACACTTTTCCTTTTATTGATTATTTGTTTTTAGATGAAAACGAATTAAGGTTTGTTAGTCAGGAAGAGGATTTATCAAAAGGAGCACGTCATTTGCAGGAAAAAGGAATTAATAATGTCATTGTTACAAAAGCTAACAGGGGTTCTGTGCTTTTTCTAGGAGACCAGTTTTACAAGATAAAGGCTTTCCCACCCCAGGTTCATGAAAAAAGAATTGACCTCACAGGAGCAGGAGATTCTTACCTGGCTGGTTTTATTAAGGCAAAGGAATTCTTTAATCATCCTCAGGCATGGGGGGAAACAGCAGCAAAGGTAGCAACCATGGCTATAGAGAAGAGAGGGGCTTTTAATAAATCTTGGAATGATGTTTTAGCAAGAACATTCTGATTATAAAACCACAACCTTTATTAATTCTTCTCTAATATTTTCTTTTTTATGAAGTACAATCTCAAGGCTTTTAACAACGCAGTAAAGTATTATGAAAAATACTTGAGGAATTTCAAAGGCAAAAATATATTTATAGTTCTAGATACAACCAATGAAAAGGCTTTTTTTTCTATTCCTCCTCTTAGCAGGGCTGCTAGTAATCTTGATATAGACATGGCTGTTAGGGTTATTCAGAAGACCTCAAAGGCTCTTGATGCATTAATAGATGTTTGGAATACTTTTGATGAGCTTAAGAAAGGGCTTAAGAACAAGAAGACAAAGGCGCTTGATGATTATATAAAACTTGTTGAAAAGAAGACTAAAGGTGAATTTAGAAAAATCTTTGAAAGACCAGAGGTCTATATAAGAGCTAGTAATAAGGAATTCATATCTAACCAGGGCTTTAGAATGAATTTTAAGCCTGAATGGTTCAAGAGATACAGGTGGGAGGACTTATTAGCTACGGCAAGGATTATCTGGAAGCAGCTTTATAACCTTAAGAAGAATGAGAAGGTTGGTTTTGGCTTTGAGTTGATTAGAAAAGCCAAGGATATGTGGTATCCTCTAGAGGACTACCTTGACTCTTTTGCTGTTGTTAGGACTATGTTTCTTGCCTGCCCTGCTATCAAAAAGACTCTTAGTGCTTCTCCTTCTAGAAAGACTGTGCTTGAAAACAGTGAAAGAACCAGTGAACTAGCAGCTACCTTGTTTGGGTGTGAGCTTGAAAAAAATATTGATGAACCTGTTTTTAAGGAATTTAAGGTATTGTCAAAGCTTTTGCATCTTAACAGGCTTGAGACTAATGATGCTACTTTTTTTATCAAAGGAGAAGGTTTTCCTGGCAAACACTTATTTGGTGAAACCATTGGCTATCCTACCCCTAATAAAAAGTCAAGGTGGGGTTCTCCTGGAGGAATAATCTATCAATTACCTTGGGATCCCCAGACAATAGTTGATAGCAGGGCTCCTCTTTGCAGGATTGGTTTCACTGACACTTTGCCTATTGTCGTCTTTATTGAAACTAATCATATTGACTGGCTGGCTATGAAGAAAACAGATGATGCTCTTATAAGACAGGTTAATAAATCAGATAAAATAATTGTTGATTCTGATAAGACTAAGCTTGAGGTTTTCTTAAAGGATAAGAAGGGGTGTAGAAGAGAGCCTCTTGGTTCTGATGTTGATGTTAGGCACAAGCTTGATCCTAAGTACTTAAAAAAGGGTATTAAAGCAGGTACTTATGCTAATATTCCTGGCGGAGAAATGTTTGTAACACCAGAGTACATGAAAGGAATATTCTTTGGCGATGTGGTTATTAGTGTTGATAAGAGCTATGTGCTTAATTCCAGAAACCCCTTGATTGTTAAGTGTGATGAAAAAGGCTACAGGATTATGGGTGGTCCTAAGAAGATTATTAACAAGATTAATGAGAAAAAGAAGGAAGCAATGAAGGTTTTGTTAAATCAGGAAAAACATAAGGCTCTGCCTGCTAAGATTATTAAAATGAAAAAAGATAATTTCAACAAAATCGGAGAATTTGCAATTAATACTAATCCCAAAGCAAAACTATGCAATTACTTGATTGTTAATGAGAAGATTGCAGGCATGATACATATTGCTCTAGGCTCTGGGTTTGAAGATGACAGAGCCAGTGTTTATCACTATGATGTTGTTATCAATGCAAAAGAGCAAAAGCTTGATATCTATGGCTTAAAAGGAAAAAACAAACTGTGGATGATGAGAAAAGGCAAACTAGTTGTGTAATTTGCTTTTATTTTTATAAATTTTTTAATTAATTTTTAAATCTTTTTAAAATAATTTTTTGCAAATTTCTCGTAGAGAAATTTGAGGTTTCGACGAATTTTTTAACAGTAAGGTTTATAAACTAAACAGTATTTCGCATTTGTCATGGTGAGTAGACACGATCTTAAACGTTCTTTTTTTTCTTATACTACTTCTTCTAGTGAATTAGAAGAAGAAAATAGATTGCTAAAAGAAACCGTGTCCCAGCTAAGAGAAGAGCTTGAACGCTTCAGAAGCCCATCCTTAATGGTAGCAGAGATAGTAGATGTTTTAAAAGACAACGCCATAATCTTACTTCCTAATGGCAATAAATTCTTGGTTCAGATATCAAACAATGTTAAAGACCTTATTTCTGGAGAAACCGTGCTTGTAGAGCAAAGAAACCTTACAATTGTTGACAGGGTGGCTGCTTCAAAACACTTTAATGTTGAAAGATTTGTGATAATGGAGAAACCCAACGTTAAGTGGTCAGAGATAGGAGGCCTTGATTCTCAAGTGCGAGAGATAAAAGAGGTAATAGAGCTACCTCTAAAGAACCCAGAACTTTTTAAAAAAGTAGGAATTCAACCACCCAAAGGCATTCTGCTTCAAGGAGCGCCAGGCACAGGCAAAACCCTACTAGCAAAAGCAGTGGCTGCAAGCACGCACTCAACATTTGTAGAAATTGTAGGTTCAGAACTAGTACAGAAATTCATTGGAGAAGGAGCAAAGCTGGTAAAAGAAATCTTTACTTTGGCAAGAAAAAAATCACCAAGCATTGTATTCATTGATGAGCTGGATGCAATAGCTGCTAAAAGAGTAGATGTGGGTACTAGCGGAGAAAGAGAAGTGCAGAGAACCTTTATGCAATTCCTAGCAGAGATAGACGGATTTAAGCCTTTAGCTAATGTGAAGATAATAGGATGTACCAATAGAATGGACATCCTAGACCCTGCAGTTATAAGACCAGGCAGACTTGACAGAATAATAGAAGTGCCCATACCTAATGATAAAGGCTTGAAAGAAATATTTAAGATACACACCAAGAACATGACCCTTGAAAGAAAAGTAAAAGTAGATGCTCTTCTAAAAAAGATGAAAGGCTTCTCAGGAGCAGAAGTAAAGGCTATGTGCACAGAAGCAGGCTACTTTGCAATCAGAAGCAACAGAACCAAGATTACTCATCATGACTGCTTATGCGCGATAGACAAGATAAAGAAAGAAGAAGCAGAAGGAGATGAGTTTATAAGGATGTTTGGTTAAATGGGTTTTTTAGATATTAATTCTTGAAGTTTAGAAAAAACATTAAAATCATAACAAATTCTTAGTTTATATGAAGAAAGGATTGAAAATATTGTTAATTATTCTTGGAATCATAATAGTTCTAATATTAGCTTTCTTTATTGTTCCTATAGTGAGTCATCCTAAATGCTATCTTGGAGGCGGAGTTTGGGGAACGTGTCCAACCACTTGTGGTGACTATTGTAGTGCGATTGGGAGTGTTTGTGGTGCATTGCTTACTGCTTGTTGTGATTGCGGACCTGAAAAATGTTGGGATGGAAGTAAATGCGTTCCTAATCCTAAGAAGAATGAAACTATATACCAAACAAAAGAAGATAAGAAAAAACTGATTTGGTTTGTGAATGAAACTGTAGATAATAGAATAGAAGAACACATAATTTATGCAAAAGAAAAGAAGAAAGGATACATATATGATATTCTACCTGTCAATAATACGATTTTGAAGAATCAATCTGCTGTTTTTATATTAACAATCACAAATGTATACACTATTTCTAATGGAACAGCTCAAGATGATTATTTCATAATTAATACAAGCAAAGAAGGTTGGAATTTAACTTATAAACCTTCCTCTGGTTTTGTTCCTGCCAATAACAAAACTGGATTTATAGTAAGAATAAAACCTAACGAATCCGTTGAGGAAGGACAGGTCTATTTTATTCCTGTAAATATTAAAGCAAAAAGATCGGAGTATTCTGTATTGGTTGAGAACAGATTCGCTGTATTTATTACCCCTCGTGTAATAGGAGGTTAATCAACATGATTTCTTTACTGAACTTCCTGATATGAGATATTATAAGACGCGCTCGGAAGTTACTTCCGCTCGTCATTTCCTTTCGGATCTGTGGGTGTTCACTTCTCTCATAGCGCGCATTAGGAAGAAAGTTTTTAGTTTATTTAAAATATTTGATTTACTTAAGGTATGAGTTTAATAATTCTGACAATTTCTTATTTTTCCTCTTTATTGTGAAATTTATGTGTTTTGCAAATAATTTTATGCTTTCTTTTCTTATAATTCTTAGAATATATGTACCTCTTCCTTTCCCACGCTTGCCTTTGATTACAGTACTTTCGATGTCAAGTCTTTTAAGAAGTTCTTGTATTTGTTTAAGTTGTTCTCCCCACATTTCTATTTCTATTCTTCTTGTTCTATTTTTTAAGTCAAGTATTGGAAAACCTTCAGAATCAAATATTCCTTTTAAAAAATAAGATATTATTTTCTTATTCTTACTCTTTTTTATACACATTGGAACACACCAGTCTTTGGTTTTCCATTTAAATTTTTTTGTTATAAATTTAATTATTTGTTTAGAACCAAGTCTTACTGTATATCGTTTTGAGTTGCTTCTTATTACTTTTCCATATTTTGTTCGATGATTGCTGATTCTTATACTTTCCATCCAAGTAGGTGTAAAACTACTCCATTGTTTTAATGTTTGATAGAACTTTTCTGCAAAATCTTTATCTGTTACATGTAATGCTATTCTTGAACTATAAGGACTTATTTCAATACACCCATCTCCTATAAGAACACCATAAATATATGCGAGTTCTGGTGTTAGCTTCCTTGATTTTGATTTCATTTGTCTTTGTTGTTTTTGTGTTGCATATACTATTCTTGGTTTTCTTGTTGTTTTTACCCATAGTTGCGCAGTTGTAGATGAAATATTTACGATCTCAGCTATTTGATTATATGAATAGCCCTGTTTTCTTAGAGAAATAACTTTATTATAATCTTTCATAAGGTATCTTCGATTCTCTTTTCCTTGAGAATTTTTTTTGCTTTTTTGATTAGTTAAATTCATTTTAATCACCGATTTAAATTAAATGGCGAAACTATGTTAAATGATTTCAACAAAGAACTTTGTGAAATTATAATTTCATAGTTGAGCATATGTTTGAGGGGATTAAAATCTTATGACATACTAATCAAAAAAGAAGTTCTTTAAGTATCTTACGTGAACATGTCCAGTGGATATGATTATGTTTTTGTTATTTTGAATTCTATACAAACTCTAAAGACGTGAGGCGCTTGTTGACCACACTTTTCAGAATTAATGATTCTGCATTCAATTTTACGTTTCTTACAGATTTCTTTTATTTCTTTTTCTCTTTTCTTTATCTCATTTTCATTAATGAATTGATATAAGTGTATGATAGTTCCTTTTTTGGATGCTTTGAATGCAACTTCTAGGAAAGTATGGGCTTGTTTAGGGAGGGGCATGACAATCCGGTCATATTTTTTTCCCAGTTTAGGCACAATATTTCTTACGTCTCCGAGAAAAACACTCACGTTTTCAGCTTTGTTTAATAGAAGGTTCTGAAGTGCATAATTATGCGCTGTAGGATTTATTTCAATGCCTGTTATGTGTTTTGCTTTAGTATTTTTAGATATAACCAATGGGTAAACACCGCACCCAGCAAACATCACAAGCATATCCTCTCCTCTTCTTACCTGCTTGTATATTCTTTTTCTCTCATTACTCAATCTTGGAGAGAAATAAACATTCTCAACATCTAGCTTAAGAGTAACATTGTTCTCTTTATATGTTGCTTCCTTGGTTTTTTCTCCTGCAAGCAATTTTAATTTTTGAGTCCTAAAAACTCCTTCATGCTTACCCTTTTTCAACACTGTTTTTATGCTCTTATTAGTTCTTAACACCTCATTTGCTATTAGTTTTTCTTTTTTCTCTAATTCCTTAGGAATCTCAAGAATAACAATGTCTCCAATAACATCCATTGATCTGCGCAAGAACTCTAAATCATCTTTACTTAATTTCTTGGTAAGAGAAGCCTTAAGATCTGCTCTTGGCTTTTTCTTCTTAAGAATCTTATGAACAAACTTATATTGTGTTTTAAATCTTTTTTTCACAGGAAAATAAACACAATCTTTATCTTTCTTAATAAAGTGCTCTTTATCCAACAAATCCTTACTTATTAATTCTTTCTTTACTTTTTGCGCTTCCTTAACAGGGACTTTTATACAGAGCATACTATTACCTTATTATCATTTCTTTTTAAATATTTAGATAAATCATAATATTATTAGCACAGCTCCTATTATCATCACAACACAGGCAAGACTTTTACGCAGAATATTTTCTTCATGAAATAAACCCCCACCTATAATTGTGGAGAAAAGAGCTGATAATCTTTTTATTGGTATCACAAGACTGATAAGCACGCCTGGAAGAGAAACAGCGTATTGCTGAGACAATCTGTAACCAACAGTAAGAACTGCAACTACAAAAACCCATTTCCAGTTCTGCTTAATACCCTTACCAATACCTGTAAAGCCATCATGGAATAAGAGCATCATAACAATAAGATTAATGGCTAAGAAGAAGTGAACCAAGGGCATATATGTTAGCACAGGTATGCCTAGACCTCCATCAGCAGGGGTTCCTAGTATTTTTTTATCAAGCACAGCACTTACACCATAAAGAAGTAGAGCTATGAATATGTATCTAATATATTTTGATTTAAAGATGTGCTTTAAAGGCTCTAACAAGTTTTGATGACCATGACTCTCAAGAGTATATGCTCCTATGATTAACACAGCTATTCCTAAGCCTTGTACAAAGGTTAATCTTTCTCCAAGCACAATAGCAGCTATTATTGCTGTGAACAAAGGACCAAAAACAAGGAAAGGACTGGTAACAGAGATAGCAATGTGCCTTAAGGCTTTTGCAACAAATACAAAAGCTATTGAGCTACAAAAAGCAGCACCATAGATAAAATAAATCGCTGTAAGGCTTAAAGCATTAATATCAGCTATGAACCATAAAGGAAAGGTTATTAGAGCTGCAAATATGGCTAGTATAGCTGAGAACTCCATTGCATGCTGTTTTCTAAGGGTTTTTTTCTCTACAATACTAGCCGCACTTGCAATGATTGCTGCCAGTAATACAAATATGACCCATGCAGAGTTCATTTTAATCTCCTCACCACATCATCACACCAAAAGATTAATAGCACCAATAATGAATAATACTATTAACAGAACAGCAATGAACTTGTTAATATATATGCTGTATTCTGGCTTTCTCTCACCCTTCTTTTTTGCACTAATAGCCATTAGCACAACAAGAATGCCTATGAGTGCACCGCTTACTATGCCTGTAATGTTAAGAATGGTTGTGAAACCAGCAACCCTACCTAGTTTTATAACTAGGAATAGTAGGAAAGGAATAAAACAGGCCAGCAACCAAGAGGTGTTCTTTCTAAGCCCATAATCATACCAGAATAATTCTTTAAGAGCAAGCCCTATTGCAAGGAAAGAGGTTGTTAAAGTGAAAAGAGCAAATAAAGCTCCTATAAAAGCCATCTTCTCTCCAAGAATAGCTGTTAATCCAAGAGCACCAATCTCTTGAGTGCTAACTCCCATTACACCAACAACAGCGATTGCAAAGAGGATATATATGATTATAGGAATGGTGCTTCCTATGATAACTGCTCTTTTCATCTCCTTTTTATACCTGCCAAGCTCTTCTCTCATCTCAGGAATAGCAACAGCGCCTAGATAAGCAAAAAGCACAACACCATAAGGAGCCAGTAGCTTTGGAAAACTAAAGCCAGACAGGTTTATCATATTAATCCTTGGCAAAGCCATAAAAAAGATTAATAATACAAGGATAATGACTATGGGTATCACAAAGGCCTCTGACTTCTCAATAGCACCTAAACCGATATATATTAACCAAGATACAACTCCAAAAAAGATTACACTGCAAATTAAGGGATCCCAGCCAAGCATACTAGCAAGAGCATCACCTGCTCCAATAGTGTAAGCAATAATAGCACCATAGATACCTATAATCATGCATACAAACATGAAGTACTTACCAATCCTGCCTGTGTATTTCTCTGCATAACCTGTTAACTGATGCTTGCCCTTGGTTCTAAGAGTGATTTCACCTAGGTATAGGTTGATGAGTAAAATAATAATTCCAAGTCCTAATATATTGATTAAGCCTGTAATAAAGCCGGCCTGGGAAATAACATAAGGAATACCCAGAATACCAGCACCTATAACACATCCTACTAAGGTAGATATTGCTTCAAACACCCTCTTTTTTCGCATGAAACTGTTTTTTATTCTTGTTTTTTTAAACATTTTGTTTTCGTTGCCCTAAAAGTAAGTTCATATTTCAGCAAAGCAAGGGTGGTTGGTGCCATTATTTGCGGAGGCAACTTCTACTAAACAATTGTCCGCGAAGGAGGGGGTTGCCCCATCCGGGGAGACAGAGCCTTCTAAAACATAATCAGGCCGGAGCCTGGCACCAACCCTTGCTGAGCAGTTGTACACCTAAAATAAGTTTTCACATAAACTCCTTTCAAAACCCTGAAAAGGTAGAATTCGAGACTTCTAAGAAGTTTATGTGCAAGAAATATGGGTAAGTTGCATAAAAAGTTATTGGAGTTTTAGGCATGGCTGGCAACAGGTCATACGCTCACATTCACAACAGATTCCTTCTTCACAACAAGTAGCGTTTTCTCTCCAACTCTTACAATCTGAATCTGTAGAGCAATTCATCTCTTCATTAGTAAAACACATTTCCTGGCCACATTCAGGCGCAGCAAAACAATGTAAAGATACATGAGAGCCATCCACTCCAAACACCATACTGCAAGCACAGCACACACCACCCATCCTCCATCCTGGGATTTCAAATGGCCAACTCATGATTGGCTCTATTTTGGTTATAGCATTAGTTGGTTTGCATACATCACATTTTCCATTTGGATAATTGTTTTCTTCCATGTATTTCTTTGCAAACAAGAATGCTTCTTCTTCATTAGATATAGGGAAGGTTATTGGGTGTGGATTTAATGCTTTTTCTCTTCCTTTACAAACTCCTTTATCACAGTATGCTTCTTCATAATAAGAAAAATTGCATTCAGGATGTTCCCACCAGCACCACCATTTTTCATAACCTTCTACAATAGTATCTGAACTATACATAATTTCAGCCATTTCATCTGATTCTTCATCCTCAGTACAATTAGCTTCTCTCCACTCAGCTCTTCTTTCCTTAGTTTCCCTATTCACAACAAAATTACTACAAGGCATGTAACAGCAACTGTTTTCAGGGTAAATTTCTAAAACACAGTCATTATCAAAGTCGCAAGAGAGAGGACTTTTTTCCTTAGCACAACTATTTATTAATAATAATAACAATACAAGACTTATCGCACAGATAATGAGCTCTTTTCTTGACATCAAAACCCAGTAATCATTTAAGGTGTTTAAAACATATGGAAAAATTATTCCCCTTGATTATCTCCAATGATTTATGTATGAAGCTTCAATAACCAGCAAATATATAAAATTAGTAAAAATACCTGTTTTTATGAAGCACAACAAACTAGTTCGTGACAAAATCCCTGAGATTATCAAGCAAAAAGGAAAGACTCCTATAACTTATATAGCCAAAGATGATGAGTTCTGGATTAAACTAAAAGAAAAGCTTCTTGAAGAGGTTAATGAGTTTGTTGAGAGTGAGAACCATGAAGAACTAGCAGATATAATGGAAATAGTGTATGCTATTTGTGATCATAAAAAAATTGATATAAAAGAATTAGAGCTGCTCAGAAGAATGAAAGCAGAGGAAAGAGGGGCTTTTAAGAACAAGATAATTCTTGATGAGACTAAGGGATGATTAAAAAAAGTCTCCCAACCCTTTCTGATTCTTGTCTTTGCTTTCTTCTAACCTTTCAAGACTCTTCTCAACTCTTCCCTTGCTAAAATCATGCTCTTCAACAAGCACTTTGATAACTTTTTCTTTATCAATTCTTTCCCATTTCAACTTGTATTTATCTGTAACTTTCATGTGCTTGATTAGATTAAACACGTCTTTCCAGCTAAAATCAAAGAATTCACTCCATTTAGCTTCTTTGAATAGCTTATCATAATCATGCTTGTACTTTTTAATCAATCCAAGCGCTTTTTTAGGCCCAATCCCTTTAATACCACCAACATTGTAATCAGTGCCTACAAGAATACCAAGAATTATTAACTGGTCCTGGTCAATCTTTAACTCTTTAAGCACATGTTTTAACTCAATGACTTCTGGTTGTACTTCTTCATAAACAATAGCGCCAGGCTTTTTTCTTTTACCACTAATAGTAAGGTTTTTAACTAATTTTGGGGCTTGGAACATAAAGCAATCAGCATCTTGGCTAAGCACATAATCAGCATCTCCTTTCTTAACAATATAAGAGGCTTGGGCTTCTCCCTCACTAGGAGCCATTACAATGCAATGGCCTAAAGCATTTATTAATTCTTTAGCATCCTCTATCATCTCTGGCATTAACCTGCTAGTTCTGGCAGCATACTTTTTCATTTCTTCCAAATCCTCTTTTTTCTCTGCTTCTTTGAATTTCTTCTGTGCTTCAATCTTTAGCTCTTTTCTTCTTTCCCTTTCTTGTTCTTTTAGCTCAGGCACTTCTCCGTCAAAGCAAAAAATGAACTTCATGTTATAAGTCATTAACCTGGTTATTCTGTTAAAAAGGCCTGTGAGGTGACTGGTAACACGCCCCTTGCTATCAGTTAAATAAGAGCCATCCCTCTGCCTAATACTGCTAAGAAACTGATACAACAAGTTGTAAGTATCAACAGCAAGGACTTTGTTCTTTAAGTCCTCTATCTCAATCTTTTCAGGAGTTAAGATGTCAGTAATTGCAAGGCCCATGCATATAAGAATGATTTAATGCTTAATAATTTTTTTGGTTTACTCAATCATCTCCATAATTCTCTCAGCAAGAGGATAGAGATTTATTGTGTCCTGTCTATTGTACTCTATTAGGTTATCAAGAAACTTTTTATTGCCTGTCTTCTCATATTTTCTCCACATCTTTGTAGATGTTTTTCTCTTATTCTCAACCTCTTCTTTTCTGAAAATTTTGAAAGTTTGCTCAAGGGTTTTTAGCCCTGTATCCAAGTCAAGTTTTTTGGCAAGCAGGTACAAATCAATCACAGGGGTGTTCTCTGGTATCACGCCTGGAAACTGTTTCTTTATTTCAGGAACATCATAGTTGGTTCCATTAAAGGTGATTAGTAGTTTGCAGTGTGCAAAGGCTTGCTTTAGGTTATCAAGAGTAAGATTTTCTCCTTTTACAAAAGCTGTGTAATCTATTTCTCCTTCTTTAGGCTTGTACACTCCAATGATTGATATTGGCCCGTTCCACTTGGTTGCTTCTACATCTATGCACAGCGCCTGGTGCTTGAACTTATTGTACAACTGCTTCCAATATGATGGTGGGAGGACCATTAATCCTTATCTTTTTTCTTGTGCTTAATAATTTTTGGTTTTTGAACCCCAACCTTTTTAAAGGATACCTAATCTTTAATATATATAAATAAAAAAGGTGGTTTTAGTGGTAGTTGAATTTAGTGAATTCAAAGGCAATAAGATGATTGTTTTAAAGAGAAGCGAGGAAGACCCGTTTCCTTTTAGGTTTGGGAAGAACAAAGCCAAACTTTTAGTGGAAAATTTTGAAGCCGTCAAAAAATTCGCAGAGGAAGAAGAAGACTGATTTCTATATTTTTTATATCTTCTTCACAATCATACCTTTGAAATCCTTGGCCAGCATATCCTTGGCTTTCTTGGTTAACTCTCCTGTTGTTATGAATATCACTGGCAGCTTCTTGGCTTGTCCTTGCACATAAGCACTGCTCAGGTCTCCGTCATTTATTTTCTTCTTTTTTCTTGCTTTGCAATAGTATTCCTGGCTTCCTATACGAGAAGGAACTGCTAATGTATATTCTATATCTGATTTCTTTCTTTTAATCTTGTACTCAATTACTTCTATATCATTCTGCTTGCAATAATTCCATACTTTTCTAAAGAAAGCATCTTTTTCTTTTTCCAATTCTTCTGCCGGCATTCCTAGTTCTTTTTGCACTTCTTCTTTTTCTCTCGCGAGCTCTGGGTGAGCGAGCACCAAAGGTTCTTTTTTAATTTCTTTTATTTCTTCTTTCTTTTCTTCTAGTTTTTTAACCTCTACTTTCTTTACCTCTTCTCTTATCGGCATCTTTGGCACAGGCTTTATCTTCTGCATTATCATTTGCTCTGCTTCTCTGATCGGCACCATGTACCATTTCCAATAGATTTCTCTTTGCCCTTTAACACTTACCTCTAATGGCTTTGCAAAGTCTCTTATGCTTCTTAGACTAACTCTTACAAGGGGACTTAAATCACTGTCTTTTAATATCTTTTTTTGCCTTAACAACTCTGCTGTTCTCCTATCCTTCTCATTCAAGTACTTCATTAGATTCTGTAGCCTTACCTCTGTTCCTATGGTGTAATAAGCAGGAGTGCTTCCAACCTTGGTATGAGTTACTTTTACTTTGCCTTCTGTTTTTAGCTCTGCTAGGACAGCTCCTAATAACAGGGTGTCTCCTGCCTTGATTATTTTTTTTAATTCATTTGGTATTAGTGGTCCTCTTATCTGCACTATTTTAAGAATTTCTTCTTTGTTAACCATTTTTTAATATATATTCTTTTAGGAGTGAATATTTCTAGTATTAGAACTCGATTTATATAAATTTATATTCTTTACCTATAGAATCAGGGCCTCATCCATTTAATCTCATAATAGGTTACATCCCCTTCATCATCTACTATGCCCATCATTAATCTCTTCTTTGTACTGTGCGCCACTCTGTTCTTGGCTGCAAATTCATACCATGTCAATGTCTCGCCTTCGTGTACTGGAAAGATTATCCATCTTGCATGGTCTTCTCCTGGTCTTATTCCTCTGTCATAAACCCTAAAATCTGCTCCAAACTTTAATGCTGTTTTGATTATGTATCCTCTGTTCCTCATATCCTTGAATACAGAGTATCTTATCCAGAAATTAGGCTCTACTTTTCTTGCTTTTTTTATGAATTCCTCTGAGCTTATTGCTTTTTTTCTTTTATCTGTTATGTGTAATTTGCCTTTTTCTAGCAAGTATAAGGCTTCTGGCAGTGAGAGCTGTACTTTGCCGTTTTCTAGTACCTGCCCATATGCGCTTTTGTTGTACAGGTTTCTTGCTTCATCGCTTGCTTCTGTTAGCACTCTTTCTCTTGCTAGGATTGCTTTGATTATTTCTTTTTTTTCCTCTTTCTTTTTTTCTTTTTTCTCTTTTTCTTTCTTTTCTATTTTTTCCTCTACTTTAACTTCTTCTATACCAACTTTTTTCTTGCTTTTCTTTTTCTTTGCTTTTTTCTTCTTTGCCATGCTTGTTTCTTAGCATTAGTGTTTGGTTTATATATTTTTGTAAAACATTTTAACTTTCTATATAGAAAATAATTCTTCTTTGAAAAGTGTTAAAAACAATACAGAATACCTCTTTGATATGATGGAAATAACAATCTTAGGCACCAGTTGCATGGTGCCAACCAAGGAAAGAAATGTGCAAGGCATATACCTAGAATACAAAGGAGAAGGCATCTTAATAGACTGCGGAGAAGGCACTCAGAGACAGATGAATATTACGGGAATAAATCGTAATAAGATAAGGAAGATTCTAATCACGCACTGGCACGGAGACCATGTATCAGGTCTTATTGGGTTGCTTCAAACCCTAAGCAACAATGAGAATCCACAGAAAGTAACTCTATTTGGACCAAGAGAAACCAAGGAAAGAATATACCATCTGCTCAAAGCAGTGAGTTTTGAGCATAACAGACTAGAACTAGATATTAAAGAGCTAAACCCAAAAGGAGTAGAGAAGGTGTTTCAAAACAAAGACTATTGTATTGAATGCGCTTATATGGATCATAAAATGCCTTGCCTAGGTTACAGCATAATAGAGAAGGATAAAAGAAAAATAAATATGAGTCAAGCAAAAAAACTTGGATTAAAACAAGGACCAAACATAGGTAAACTACAAAGAGGGCAAACCATAACTTTTAAAGGAAAAACCATCAAGCCAGAAGATGTGTCACACATACAAAAAGGCAAGAAACTAACCATAATCCTAGATACACTTCCATGCACCAATGCTTATGAACTAGCCAAAGAAGCAGATGTGTTGATAGCAGAGTCTGCTTATACATCAGACTTAGAAGAAAAAGGAGCAGAATACAAGCACCTGACAACCAAAGACGCAGGCCTGATAGCAACCAAGGCAAATGTAAAGAAACTGATAATCACTCACTTTTCACAAAGATACAAAACAACTAAAGAATTACAAGAAGAGATAAAAACCTTTTTTAAGAACAGCAAAGTAGCGCATGATTTGATGAAGATAAAGCTTTGAATCTTAATCCTTCTTAGGAGGAACTTCTTCTCCATTCCAACAATACAAACATAATTTTTCTCTAGGCAAACCAATTGCTTTTACCATGTCATCAAGTCTTTGATACATTAAAGAAGTAACTAGGGGTTTGTTATTCCTTTTTCCAAGGTTCTTTCTAATAATTTCAACCATTTGCTTATATTTTTTAGAGTCAGGATTAAGATAGTCCCTAACATCCTCTATATGTCTTCCTTCAATTTCATAGATAGCTTTTCTTGCTGCAAGCTCTTCTATAGTTTTTGTAGAGAGATTAAACTTACAAGGATACATTAAAGGAGGGCAGTTAGGCCTGATATGAATTTTACCGAGTTTAACACCTGCCATTTCAGCAATAGCATTTACCCTTTCTAAGTATTTCTTTAATTGTGTTCCTCTTACAATCGAATCTTCATTTATAATCATATCCAGTATTAATAAATCCAGTATTGGGATGAGTTTACGCTTAGCAACCTCATCCCTTACTTCTTGTTTAGTTGGTGTATAACTCCTACCCCAAGTGGGGGTATACTTTATAAAAGGCCTCATAAAAGATGTTATCATTTTGAAAGATTCATTTATTTCTTGTTCTAGTTGTCCAATATCAATTTCTTGTTTTTTAAACTTTTCAAGCGCTTGATGCGCTCTTTCTTCACCCATTTTTTTAGTTTCCATTGCATAACCAAGTCCATGCCCTGTTCCAGAATCAGGAATACCACTAACAAGGTCTGCTTTAACAGAATCTCTTCTTGCCAGAGCAGCTCCTGTTCTATATCTAGCCATTTCTGCATAAATATCTCCGTACCTAGAAGCAGGGAAACCAATGTATATAAATAAGAAGCCACATATTTGTGTTAAATCACTTCCTTCTGCTTTTGTACTAGGACCAAATTCATTAATCTTAATAATCTCCCTTGCTCCAACATTTTTATATAGTTGAAAACCCAGGTTTGGAAGAGCACAATTCTCAGAAGTAACAGCCCAAGCATCATTCTTTTTTCCAATAAACAAAGGAAATCTGTCACTCGCAGCATAAAGCCCTTGTTTTGTAAGCAATATAAGTGATACAGAACCATCAATTCTATCGTACATATACTCAATACCATCAACAATATTCTTTCCCTGATTTATTAGGTTTGCAATAACATCAGCAGTGTTAGGCTTACCATACTCTGTTTTTTCTTCAAATGTAGCACCATGTTTGTGTTTTAATTCCCATGCAAGCTCTTCTGAATTATTAACTATACCGTCGATGCAAATAGCAAAGTTTCCTACTTTTCCGTCAAGAGTAATGGGTTGTTCTTCATCAGGGCTAATAACTCCAATTCCATACTTACTGTCTATTATACCAAAAAATTCATTAAACTTGGCTTTAAACTGGGTCTCACTAATATCTTTAATATCCTTAGAAATATTTCTACCATGATTTTTTAAGTAAGCAATTCCACCATACTGTGGCCCTCTATGCGTTTGATAGTCTGTCCCATAGAAAAGATCTGAGAAACAATTCCCTTTTGAAGCAACACCAAATAAACTCATTTAGGCTCACATAATTAATTATTAGCCTCACCTCTGCTTATTCGCCAGCTTAATATCCCCTGCTTTTACTGTTCTTCTATTAGCATGCCTGCTCAGCTCAATAGCCTCTCTGCTAATCTTATCACCGACATCCTCAAGAACATCTCTAAGAGCCTCTTTAGATTCCTCACTCACTCTATAAGCGCCTGCTAGTTTCAGAATCTTCTCCATAGCAGACAAGCTCAAAATCTTTTTCCCAGCCATAAAAAAGGCGAATATGAAGGTTTTTATAAAGTTATTGAATTAAGTTCAAAAAAGTAAGTGCCAATTTGCGAGGGCATACATTAGCTTTACAGTCCAAGCGAAGTGGGGGGACGCCCCAGTCGGGGAGACGAAGCTTTCCAAAAAGGACATCACGGCCCGAGCCGGCACTTTTTTGAACGTAAAAAAGAAAACAATTTAATAATTGAAATCATTTTCCTTATATCATGCCCATTAGCCACAGTCGTAGAAAGAGCAAAGGAAGCAAAGCAGAGCGAGACTTAATCCATCTCTTCTGGTCTAAAGGTTTTGCTGCTATGCGTGCTGCTGGTAGTGGTTCAACCCAGCACCCAAGCCCTGATGTTATTGCAGGCGATGGTAAGAAGTTTTATGCTTTTGAAGTTAAGTCTTCTCGGGATAAATCAAAATACTTGGAAAAAGACGAGATAACCCAATTAGACTTGTTTGCAAACAGTTTTGGAGCCCGCCCTTTTGTTGCAATAAAATTTGATAATGAGGAATGGTATTTCTTAAGATTAACAGATTTGAAAGTTACGCCAAGGAGTTATGTTGTGACGCTTGACCTGGCAAAGAAGAAAGGGTTGAGTTTTGAGGTTTTGACAGGTAAAACATAAAGTTATTTATACTAAACTTTATTTACTGGATTAATAATGATAAAAGCAGATAAAATAATTAAATTCATAGTTTCTATTGTTATATGCCAGCTAGCAGGCATAATTGGTTCATTCTTCACTGCCAACTCTATCCCTACATGGTATCTTGGCCTAGCAAAACCTTCTTTTAATCCTCCTAACTGGGTTTTTGCACCTGTATGGACAACTTTGTTCATATTAATGGGGGTATCACTTTATCTTATATGGGAAGAAGGCTTTAAATCAGAGGGAGTTAAAACAGGTTTGTTGTTGTTCGGAGTGCAGTTAATCCTAAACATATTATGGTCTATTATTTTCTTTGGATTAAGAAACCCGTTTATAGCATTCATAGAAATTGTGGTGCTCTGGATTGCAATCCTACTGACCATTTTGAAGTTCTACAAGGTTTCAAGAACAGCAGCTTACTTATTAATACCATACATCCTCTGGGTAACCTTTGCAGCAATATTAAACCTGATAATATTTATCCTGAATTAGTAAAGAAAAAAGTATGCGCTGACCGAGAAACACAAGTTTTTTCCTAATCAGGCGTACCTTTTTATTTCGCCACCATTTCTTTCATCGCTGCCTCTACTTTAGAACTCATATTATATCCTTTTTCCCTGCAATACTTCTTGAACTTAAAAGCAATGTTTTTGTCAATTGTGAAGTTTAGCCTTGTCTTGGTTCTTATTCTTTTATCTCTTTCAAACTCCATTAATGTGTCAAATACTATTTTATCTCTTTGTGCTATTTCATGCGCTTTTTTCAGGAATTTATTTGATTGCATCTTTTATCAAGTCCTCAATTTTTGTTATACTCTTAATGTTTCTTAGGATTATGTTCTTTACAAGCAAGACAACTTTGTCATCATAGGTTTTATGTCCTTCATACTCAGCATAAGTTTTGATTAGTAAAGCCGCTGTTCTTTTGTTGCCTTCTTCAAAGACATGGTCTAACAGGATTGCTCTTACAAGCCAGGCCAAGGCTTTGGTCCAGTTCTCTGTTTTCTTGGCATAACTTAAAGCAAAATCAAGGCTTGCTTCATTATGAACAGAGCCATTTTCAAACTCTTTGTTTAAGGCAATAATGTCTTTTTTAGTCAAAGCAAACTTCATTTTAAATACACACTTGTGTGTATAAATGTGTATTTATTTATAAAGATTTCGATTTAGTAAGAAGCTAATAAAAAGAAGTGAATGCGCCGACCGGGCATCACCTTAACTTTAACTGTGTTCCCCTCAAATACTTCTTATCAGGCTTGAATGCAAAGGCTGTATGCTCATCAAAATAACCACATCTTATTCTATCAAGAGGTATGCCTGCTCTTCTGCTCAGCATTAATGAGTAAAAGAATACCTGGGTGGAAGCGTACTTTTCTTGGGCTGCTCTTGGCTTATAATCCCACACCCAAACTTTATCATTATCTGTTCTTAGAACATCAATATGGCCTGATAAAGGCTCTTTGCTATTAAAAAACTCTTCATGCTTTTTGCCTAGTTCTGTTGCTCTTAGCCAGATAGGAACCTCTACCCCCACAGTTGTGTTATCATAGCTGAGCATAAATACCTGCACATTGCTATGAGCATCTGTGTATTTATTCCAGCTAAGCCCTTCTCTTGCTAGCATGGTGACTTCATGATTATCTATTTGTCTTGGTCTGATTCCTAAATCAAATCTGAGCCTGCTTCCTCGTGGGCCTGTTAGGAAAGGCTCTTGCGGGCAGTTCTTAAAAACCCTGTTCAAATATCTGTGAAGAGGATAGAATCCATTATCTCTGAGCAGGCCTAGCTTGGCGTTGTGCAGCCTGTAGTGATAGTACCATCCATGGTCAAGAGAAACGTGTTGTAGCATCGTGAAAACAGTTAATGAGGTAAAAAAATAATTTTAAAGAAGAAATTATTTCTTCTTTTTAATCAGTTTCTCAATCTTTACTTCTTCTGCTTCTATCTTTCTCTCCTCAGCAGCCACTTTCATAACAATCCTTTCAAGATTCAGGTCAATCTTTGCCACTCTTCTCTCCATTAACACCAGAATCCTGAGGCTGTAAACAATAGCTGCTAGGGTGCCAATAATGATTGCGAGTATGACTGCGTCCGTTCCTTGTGCCATTTTAGATAACCTCCACCTCTTTTTTTATTTAAATATCTCTTGTTTAAACTTTATCTTATTAGGTTTATATATTTTTTCTTTTTTACTTTACACAAAGATAAATTTAATCAAAACCTTTATATACCTGTGCCTCTTTATCCACTGCATAAGGATTAAAGGTGGTGTTATATGCTTAAGATGAAAAGAATATCCGAAACCTTTGAGATGAGGGTGTTTACTGATACTGGTGATTATTTTGGTGATGTAGAAGAGGCTATTCTTACTCAGAACAAGGTGTTTGGCTGGAGGGTAAGGGCCACTAAGAACAGTTTCCTGAACAAGGTGCTGGGCAGTGCCAAAGGGGTTATTGTGCCTCATCAGCTGGTCAAGAGCATTGGCGACATTATGATTATTAGCAAGTCAGCTGTGCCTAGTTATGGACCAGAAGAAGAATAAAACAAAATTATTTCATAATTTTGAATTCACAAAAGCAAAGCTTTTGGGACACAAAATCAAAGATTTTGTTGATTTTTCTAAAAAAGAAAAATAAATAAAAAAATATTTTTTCATTGTTTTAGCTTTTTCTTAAAAAATTAAACAAGAGGCTCTACTGTGTGTTTTCGTAATAACCTGCTGGTTTTGTAGTCTTTTTCTAGGGCTTTTAATCGGTTATATAATGCTTGGACAGAAATAAACATTTTATCCCCATCTCTTTTTAGCTGGTATTCTGGTATGTATGGAAACTGTTCTAGTACTCTGGCGTCATTCTCAAGTTCATAGTAGAACACAACCATCTCTCCTATTTTTCCTTCGTAGTTAAGCTCTCCTTGGGTTTTCCATTTCTGTAATGATGTTGGCAGGACTGGTCTGTACTCTTCAAGGAGTTTGATGTAGTTATTGTGGTCAGGAACTTCTGGTAATGCTGTGCTGCCTTTTGGTTTTGTTTTTTGCGGTATAGTGAATAAGAGACTTAGTACTTTACCTTGTTGTCTTCTTGGAGAAGGAATGCTTGTTACTCCGTATATCCAGTCCTCAAACTGCTCCCAGTACTCTTTTGTTTTGTCTGGCATTTCTTCTTTTGTAACACCGCTTCTCTTTTCCATTTCCTCTTTGACTGGCTGTACTGTTTCTTGTTGTACTTCATCATAAAATCTCTTGGCTAAATACCATGTTTTTGCACTGCCTGGCTGTGTTATGTCAAAGCCTTTTGTTTTGGTTATTGGAATAACCAGTTTTTCAAGTTTCATCTCATCTAAATCCTTGGGTGCTTTGATGGTTTCAACCTCATTTACTGCGTCTAGCTCTGTTTTTCTTGAAATCTTTTTTAGCACTCTTGACATTAGGTAATCCCATCTTATAAAAGGGGACTTTTCATAGCTCTTTTCACCATTTTTTATTA
>SMTZ1_10000884_pt1 | contig 52066 bp, 46 predicted proteins | sample DeeMarSWOR136_30_FD_25667 | JGI IMG/M metagenome (IMG submission 25667) | reverse complement strand
TATTTAAATGTTACAATAACTTAAAATATAGGATTATTTGAAAAGAATTATTGCGTATATCCTTTTACCATATCTTTAATTTCAGCTAATACTGATGCTCTTATTGTTTCTTCCATTGAAGCCATTTGTTTCTCCATTTCAGCAATTTTCTTTTGATTCCTATCCTTTTCACGCTCATATTTTTGTTTAAGTATGTCAAATGTTTCAATAGTTTTTGATTCACATCTTCCAAATACTAGTTTTTCTAGGTCTTCCTGGCTATATAGATCATATTCTTCCCTTCGTAAAGAAACAGTTGATAAACTCCAACCGAAGAACTGCCCCATTTCCTTATCTGAGTATATCAATCCTCCATCCTTTGATCTTTCGTGGAACATTTGAGTTGCTCTTGTTCTCCTGAAAGAGTGGATACTTAATGTTTTTTTAATTTTGGTTTTATCCCTTATATCATAAAACTTATGTTGGATTGTAATCTTTTTAATTTGTTTACCTTTTGTTTCTCCTTTGAAGCTTATCCAAAGTGGTTCATTTGGGTCATCACGTTTTGGATGATTTCCTAACCATCTTTCTAGGCATTCAGGATATTCAGCAAGTGGAACCTCTCTAGCTATGGTTTTTGATTTTCTCAGAGCGCTTCATCAAGTCTTCCACCTGAGAGCCAGTATGTTTCAAATAATGCACTCCACATTCCAAAAATATCTGATTTGCATTCTTCTTGAATTTTTAGATATTCTTCTTGTGTTATCAAAAGCTTCTTTTTATCTGGGTCTTTGATCCTATTTTTATTTTTCTTGCTCTTAAATTCAATCCATTTCATATTCTTTGGAATCTGATCCTTATCCAAATCAAAAAGCCATCTGTAGAATTTTATTAATGTAATCCCTTGTAAATTATATGAGCCGAAATTAATTGTATTCATATATGTCCTTAAATCTTTCTCTGTAGCATCTTTATATTGTTTATTTTTTAAAAAATATCCAAATTTCTCTAAAACATATCTATCTGCATAAAGGGTGTTTTTAGATTTACCTTTGTCCCTTCTCAATACAATAAACTCGGTAATTACTTTTGTGTTTTCTTTACTAACTTTAAATAATTTCTTTTTACCTTTCTTTTTACCTTTTTTTGCCATTTCAGACGCCTCAAGTTCTTTTAACAACGATGTTATATTTAAAATTAATGAAAAATGATTTATAAAAAATAACATTTTCAATTATTATGTTTAGAAACCTTTCAATAGCTTTGACTGCTCAGGAAATTTTAGATAAATCGTTTAGGAAAGCAAATAAAGTTCAAATAATTGATAGAAATGCTTTATACAAGAAAAAGAAAACGATTATTTCAAAAACAGAAACTTTTTCAAATTCCGTTATTTCAACACTTGAAAAATATGTAAAAGATTTTCCGTCAATTGATAATTTACCACCTTTTTATAGAGAACTAATAGATATAAGAATAAATATTGACAAACTTAAAAAGGCACTAGGGGCAATTGATTGGGCAAGAAAAACATGTCAAATGATTTACTCTAAACAATCTAGGTCATTAAAAAAATCCCAAAAAATTGATTTTTTATTAAAAAAACAGCAGGAGATATATGGGAGAATTTCAAGCGTGGTTAAACAAATTGATAAAGAGCTTATCTCACTTAGTGAAGCGCAAAACATAATTAAAAAATTTCCAGAAATTTCTGATATTCCTACAGTTGTAATTGCGGGATATCCAAATGTCGGAAAATCATCACTTCTAAAATGCCTTTCTTCTGCAAAACCAAAGATTGCCCAATATCCATTCACAACAAAGGAGATACACGTTGGTCATATTGAAAAGAAACAAAGACATATTACAGAAAAATTTCAGATAATTGATACACCTGGCCTTTTAGACAACCCTTTTTCAAACAAAAATGCAATTGAAAAGCAGGCAGTTGCAGCACTTACCCATCTAGCAGATATAATAGTTTTTTTAATTGATCCAACCGAGACCTGTGGCTATACCCTAAATGATCAAATGCATTTATTATCACAAATAAAAAAAATTTTTGTTGATTCAATATTTATAATAGTTGAAAACAAAGCAGATATAAACAAGACTGATTCAAAACATCTAAAAGTTTCTTGTGAAACTGGCGAGGGAATAGGATCTTTATTAGAAGAAATATTGTATAGTTTTTGATTTTAAAGAAATTGTATTATGCTTTTCTTTTAATCATTTTTCTTGTAATAAAACGAGTAATGAACAAAAATATTACAAATAAAGCTATTAAAAGTATTATCTGATATGACTGTAGCAAGGTTATACTTACCTTTTCTGGTAAAGATTCAACATAGTTACCAGCGTAATCAAAGACCTTTATCCTGAATTCATAGTAACCACTTCCTTCTTCAGCTGTAAATTCCCATTCATATACAGATTTATTTAATTTCTCGCCATACTCTTTCCAATTGCTCCATTTATCATCGTCCGGTGAATATCGGTATTCCAGAATTACATAACCTATGTCTTCATCGTATGGAACATAGGCTTCAATTGTATATTTATCCTTCCAGCCTCCGCCTTCCATATCAGATAGATCCAAATCAACTTGGGTTCCTGGTGGAATTGTATCTTTTATTATTGCAAGTGCTTCGGTATCTGAAATTGTCTGATATTCATTTCCTGCTGAATCAGTTATTCTAAAATAGATATAGTATATTTTATCGTCTTCCATGTAATCCCAATCAGACTCTTTTAGTGTCCATTCTCCAACAAAGGTTTCTTTATTTATGTCATCATCGTTTATATTTATCCAATCTCCACGGAAGCTTAGTCTATATTCCACATCTTTTAATAAATAATCATCACTAAATTCAACTGATAACTCTGGTAGTTCTGCGAATTGATATAATTCTTTCAAATCTGGTTTAAATGGCTTAGTTTTATCATATACAAAATAATCTTCTACCTCGTCAGGTAACTCTTCGATGTTTCCCGCTCTATCAGTAGCAACTGGACATACCTCATAAAGTCCACTAATATCAATATCAAAATCCCATTCATAGGGTGATTCAGCTAGACCGTATTGTGTCCAATTCTCTTGGCCTTCAAGTCTATAATAAAGAGAGATTGTTTTCACACCGCTTTGATTTTGACCAGGATCACTTGCATTTGCCTTTATTCTAAAAGGTTCATTGTATTGCTCCAATAATGTGGATTCAATAAACGACTCTGGTGTCAATGTATCTAATTTGAAATCTTCAGGAAGCTCATACGTGGCTTTGTTACTAGCTAGGTCTTTTATTGATATTTCTATTCTTTTTATGTCATGTTCGGGTTCAATTTTTGTTACATCTGCTGTTACTGTTTGATTGTTTATTGTTCCATTAATACCAGTACATTCTGCTTCGTACCAGGTTGATTTCTCATTATTTTTGTATATCAGACGATATTTTGCTGAGGTTACGTCTAAACCTGGATGATCATCATAAACCTGTATAGTGCACACAGGTTTATTGCTGTTTATCCATCCACCTGGATCTGGAAGAAATGTATCGCCTCTAAATTTCGGTTCTATTGTTTCAGAACTAAATGTTACTCTCCAGTCATTTAGGATTGGAGATTTGTTAGTCATTTCCAGTTCTGCACAAATTTTTATTATTCCTGTGTTGAAAATTTTCGGATTAGATATATCATTATTTGATCCGTTTAAACCTTCTTTTAATATGTTTCCATCTGAGTCAAGTATACTATATGTAATTGTGTTTGTTTTTGTGCTTTCTTCTGATGCTTTAAATTTATTCCACCAAGTTCCAGATTGTACGTGTATTGGAGCTGAACATATCCTTCCATATGAGTTCATATTATATGCTCCAAGAGTGATCAAATGACCAAGATTTTTTTCTCCGATTGGTAACAGTTCAGTTGCACTTACTGCTACTACTCCATCTGTAAAAATAGGAGATGAATAAAAATATAAAAGAAGTGGAAATTTTATGCCCTCAAACTCTATTGAGTATTCAAATTTCAATTCACCATTATTAGCATTTATTGCATATACTTTACCATCCTGGGATGAGATGTATAACGTGTTTCCAACAACTGCTGGAGAGGAACAATAATATGATGATAACAAACCTTTCATTCCTTGTTTTACATCAAAGGTCCATTTTTCTTTACCTGTTTCAACCTCAAATGCATGTAAGGTTCCATTAGGAGCCATTACAAAAACGGTATCACCAGATACTGCAGGGGTTGCGGCTGGTTCTGAGGTTGCGACTAGATTTTGGAAATCAAGCCCTTTTAACAATGTACCTCTTAATAGTGTTGATTCATTACCAATTGTTTTGTTCCAAAGTATTTCACCAGTTTCTGCTCTGAGGGCATAAACTTTATCTTCCCCAGAAAATGATAGTATGTTTTGCTCTCTGCTTAAAACAATTACAACCTTACCATTTTCACTATCTGCAACAACAGGTGAAGATCGTCCTATCATCCCTACGCTTGCTTCCCAGATAAGTTCGCCATTAATTTCATCGAATGCAAATAAGCTTGAACCTTTAACGTTTTCACATCCAACAAAAACTTTCCCGTCATCGACTGCTGGTGAAGAAAGGCTTCCTGCAGGAAGTTCAACAGGTCTTCCAATCTGGCTCCATGCATGATTACCATTTGTTAAGTTTAAAGCATAAAGATAATTATTTAACCCTAACGAATTTCCTAAAATACTATTAACCCTAGATAAAACATAGTAGATCTGGGGTACATCCCCAAATCTTCCACTCCAGGAGGTGAGAAATATTTTATCATTTGCAATGGTAGGAGAAGATGAAAAACAAATTGAATTTTGAGATGTTGGAGTTTTACTCCAAAGTTCTATAGATAGATCATTGGCATCTAATGCAACGATCTTATTTGAATTACTATCAAGTTCGCTTGTTGCTAATATTACATATTCATTACCCTCTGTATCTTTCCCGATTGCAAGAGATGATTCAACATAATATTTATCAAGACTATTGTCAACTGGATTTTGTATCCCTGTATCTGGATCAGCTATAAGATTAAAAGCAGATATCCTATTGTTATTTGAAGCAATATACAGTTTTCCATTGCTCATAACAGGACTTCGGAACCAGCCACCAAAATCTTTATTAATACTTGTAGTCCAATATGTTTTATTGTTCTTTTTATCAGGATCAGGTCCTATATATGATCTTGTATTTCTTGAATTTTTACCAAAAAACGGCCATTCACTATAAAAACTACTAATTTTTACCTGCCCATCTTCAATATTAACTCCTAGTTTTTCCCTAACTCTATATGTAAAATTAAAGCTATCAAAAAATCCATCAATTGTACGCCATAGTACTCCCCAACTATCAATGTATGGAGTAAATTGAGGATTTTCAGATTTAAGCAGTGCTTTTAATCGGATTTCTGTATATTCTTTACCTAAAGATGATAAATCAATAGGAGATGTTGTAAAACCATCTGAATTTCCTTCAAGGGATTCTATGAGTTTGTTATCTTTATCTAAAACCTGTATTTTTAGATTTGTTGCATTACCAGGACTTGAACCTTCCCAAAATATATTTTCCCAACCTTTAAATTTACTACTTACTGGTTTGATAGGATCAGAAATAACAAATCCATTTGATCTGTAACCTTTTGAAATACCAAGTTTTACTTCTATATAATCTGACAATAATCTTGATCGATGAAAGTCTCCAGTTCCTTCAGTTGGTGTACCAACAATAAGAACATCGATGCCTCCTTCTTTGCTAATGTATCTACTTCCGCTAACCTCCTCAGTAATCTGACCTCTTGGGTATGTTATATTCTCACTATCATATTTTATTTCATGGATATAGTTCCATCGAGGTAGTAAATCACCATAACTCCATATATACATTGTAATCTTTTCTAGATTGGCATTTTTATCAAAATCTCCTGACTGCCAACTAATCCAAAAATCATCTATTCGTTCTGTATCTTCATCAATTGTAAATCTGAATAAATTCATTGGATATGATGTGTAATTTAAATTTCTCCACCAGTATGAATAGGTTTCAGCAGCTTCATCATCATTTCTATACTTTATATCTATATAATCTCCTAGTAGAAACTCATAACCTGGTATAAGATTTGGAGTTACGAATTTTGAAAGAAGTTGAAGAAAGCTACCTCCCTCTCCTGGAGAAATTAAAGTATCCTCAATTTTCCATGCTTTAATATTTTCTGGTTTTTCTCTATAATTGTAGGTTAAATTTATTGGTTCATATTTCAAAGTTATAATATATGGTGGGTCTTGTGACAAAGAACAATTGTCCAATAAAACATCATTTCCATTTTTAAAATCATCAAATATTACTCCATCGTCATAAAAAATTTTAAACTCAGCGGAAACATTTAAAGGAAAAATAAAACCGACGATGATTAATAGAAAAACATTTAATGTTAAAAATTTCCTATAGTTATGATTCGATTTCATATTAGGACTCCACGACTATGTATAAATTAATAATTTTTAAATTATATGGGAAATATAGATTTATATACTTTACGGTTTATATATTTATTTAAATTTAATAATTAATTGAACATCCATTACATTGGTTCCTGTAGGTCCAGTATTGAAGAAATCACCAAGATTTTTGAAAAATTCATAAGAATTATTTTCAGATAGAAATAAATTTGGATTTAGCTTTTTTTCTAAAGCTCTCTTTAAGGTATAAGAATCTGCAATTGCTCCTGCTGCGTTTGATGATCCATCTATTCCATCAGTTGCAAAAGATGAAAAAACTAAGTTTTTATCTTTAATTTTATCTACGCTGCTAAGAACCATCTCTTGATTCCTACCCCCTGTTCCTTTGCCTTTTACATTTACAGTGGTTTCTCCACTAGATATAAAAATCATTTTTTTTGCATATGTTTTATAATTTATTGCTTTTTCAACTAAAAACCTACCGATCTTTTTAGCATCTCCATCTAAATTTGTAGTAAGTAGCATTGTTTTATAACCAAGTTCTTCAGCTTTCTCCTCTGCTACATTACAAGCAACTTCATTATTTGCAACAATAAAATTAAACACATTTTTAAAAACTGAGTCATTTTTCTGTGGTGTTTCTGGAATATCTCCACTAATACCATTATTTATTGTTTTTTTAATTGATATTGGTATTTTCATCCACAGTCTATATTTTTTTAATATGTTTTTAGATTGGATATATGTTGTTGAATCTGGATAAGTAGGTCCTGATGCGATGAACTCTATAGGATTACCTACAATATCAGATATAATTAAAGAAATAACTTTACATTTAGCAAATTTGGCAAGTTGGCCGCCTTTAACATAAGAAAGGTGTTTTCTAATAATATTAATCTCTCTTATATTTGCTCCTGATTTTAGAAGAAGGGTTGTTGCTTTCTGAAAATCATTAAGCTTAACTCGAGGTTTACAGAATAATGCAGAGCCACCACCTGATATTAACACGATTAAGAGATCGTTTTTTTTACATTTATTTACAATATCCAATAGTTTGTCGGTAGCAAAAATATTTTTTTGATTTGGTATAGGATGTGACCCAAAAAAAGTGGATATACAATTTTTTTTAACGGTTTTATGTTTTTCATTTGTTATAACTGCTCCGTTTTTAATAGAAATTGAATCACTAACTGCATCAGCCATCCTAATACTTGCTTTTCCAAAGCCAATCAGATAAATGTTGTCATAGTCAGAAACATTAAATTTTTTACACCCAAAAATAATATTTTTCCCATCAAAACATTTTTTAACTACAGTATAGGCATCAACTGCATTTATAGCTGATGTTAAAATATCTAGAACATCGCTTCTAATTTGTTTTAATTCTGCGGTTTTTCCATTTCTTACAATCTGATCTCGATTCTTAAACAACATAATAATATTTAAAAATTTATTTTCCAAACTGCAGTTGCTTCATCAAATTTTTTCTCATCTTTCTGTTTCCAGAAAAACCTTTCATCATCCGCTTAGTCATATTATAATATTTAATTAACTCTTTAACATCCCTGTTTTCAACCCCTGCTCCTCTAGAAATCCTCTTAATGCGTGAAGCACGTACAATACTTGGGTCATTCATTTCCTCACCGGTCATAGAATCCATTATAACCCTGAATTTCTGTAGCTTGTTTTCAGTGCTATCCATATCTTGTTGTTTCACTTTAGCCTTTAGCATATCCATTTGATCATACATATCATGAAGGGTGAATTTGCCAGACATAATACGTCTCGCAGTTTTTTCTGCATCCTTTCCTTTAAGACTTTCCTCTGCCTTTTCAATTAAGGATTTAATATCACCCATACCTAGTAAACGTGAAATAAAACCAGCAGGTTCAAATTTCTCAAAATCTTGAGAATGTTCACCTGTGCCAATAAACACGATAGGTGCACCAACTTCAGCTGCTGCACTAAGTGCACCACCCCCTTTTGCTGTACCATCTAGTTTTGTTAGAACAATACCTGTAATTTTTACTGCATCATTGAATGCTTTTGCTTGTGGCCCGGCTTGTTGACCTGTAGCTGCATCTATAACAAGCAATTTTTCATCTGGTTTTATTGTTTTAAATATGTCTTTCATCTCAGAAATAAGATCATTCTCAAGTTTGTGTCTTCCAGAAGTATCCACAATTATTACATCACTTGTTCTTTTGAATTTATTTAATCCGTCTTTTACTACCTTTACTGCATTTTTTTCGTTTTTATCCCCATAAAAAGGTACCTTTACCTGATCTGATATCTGTTTTAACTGTTCATATGCTGCAGGCCTATGCACATCTCCTGCAATAAGCACAGGTCTGAGGCCCTTTTTTTTAAAAAAAGTGGCAAGTTTACCACAAGTTGTTGTTTTTCCTTGACCATACAGGCCAACCATCATAATTATTTGTTTTTTTATTGGTAATTCTCGAGAATCTCCTAAAATATTTACCAATTCATCATAAACAATATGGATAACATGCTCTCTATTGCTCATTCCTGCGGGGGGTTTCTCTTGAAGGGCTCGTTTCTCAATTTTCTTTGTGAGTTCTAAAACAAGTTTAACATTAACATCTGCCTGTAGTAGTGCCCTCTGAATATCTCTAACAACTTCCTTTATAAGTTTAGAATCAACATGAACTGCATTAGCTATTTTTTTAAGGGTCCCCTTTAGGGAATCACCTAAATCATCCAATACCATTTTTACTTTCACCCGGAAATATAAAAAGATGCATTAAAAAACTATCGATTATTATTTTTATATATATTTTAATACTTTATTTTCTTCAGGTTCATTAAATCTACTCAATTTTTATATTAAATTTTCCAAATTATTAATAATTTTTTCAATATTAATTAGTATAGCTTTTTCTAATATACTTTTAATTCCAAAAATTTTAATATTATCTATTTGCTTACTCAAATTTAAATGTTAAGTAGAGAAGAAGCATTTGTTCTTTTAAAAAAATATGTAAAAGATGTGAATTTAATAAAAAATTCAATAATTGCAGAGGCTATTTTAAGACAAATTGCAAAAAGGCTCGGTAAAGATGAAGAATTATGGGGTCTTACTGGGCTTCTTCATAATCTTGATTATGATTTTACAAGAGAGAACCCTGAAAAGAGAGGAGTACTTTCTGCTGATTTACTAGAAAACCTATTACCTGAGGAGTCTATAAATGCAATAAAGGCCAATAACTACATGCACACAGATTATATTCCTATTACTTCTCTTGATAAATCATTAATCTCCACTGCTGAATTTGCAGGATTTATTGTAACGGTTGCCGAATCTATGCCATCAAAAAAGCTTTCAGAATTAAATGTAGACACCCTTTTGAGCAGATTCAATGATTTAAATTTTGCTAGTAGATACAATAGAAACAAGATTAAATTGTGTGAAGATGTGGGATTTGATATTAATTATTTCTTTAAACTAACTCTTATAACTCTTAAACAAATTTCAGATTATTTAAAATTATAGTTTTATTTTTGGTAAAAGTATAAAAACACATATCTGTGTACAGGATAAGAGTTTGTGATTTTGTGTATCAAGAAGAACCTGAGGAAGAGTACATCCGTCTTCCACTTCCAAAAAAAGAGAAAAACGAAATGTTTGCTATAGCTGAAAGGCTAATGGGCGGATCAAGAATAAATGTTGTTTGTGCGGATGGAAAATCTCGTTTAGCGCGAATACCTGGTAGAATGAAAAGAAAACAAAGAGTTAGAGCAGGTGACTTGATAATAATTAAACCCTGGGATATTCAAAATGATAAAGCAGATATTATTTTTAGATATAGAAGGACTCAGGCAATAGTTCTAAGTAGAAGAAAGTTACTTCCAGAGGAAATTGATGTCTTCTGAAAATTTTTTAGATAAAAAAAGTCTTAAAAAACTAGATAGAGAGCGGGAATCATTAATAAGCAGAATTGGTATTGATAGAAAAACTCAGGATGAGGTATTTGATAAAGCAACCCTTCATATTTTTGAGAAATTAATATCAGGTAAAGTAATTGATATACTTGATTTTCCAATTTCAACAGGTAAAGAAGGAAATGTCTTTCGGGGTATTACTCCAGATAAGAAATTTGTGGCAATAAAAGTTTATCGTACATCAACTTCTACGTTTAAACATATATCAAAATATATTATAGGGGATCCACGATTTAAATCGATATCTAAAAACAGAAGAGATATTGTACTTGCCTGGACAAAAAAGGAATATAAAAACCTACAAAGGGCATATGAGGCTAGAATAAATGTTCCAAAACCAATAAAAACAATAGATAATGTTCTTGTTATGGAATATTTGGGTACAACAAGTATGCCTGCTCCTCTAATGAAAGATGTTAAACTGGAGGACCCACAGAAAATCTTTAATAAAATTATTGAGTTTATTTCAAAAATGTATAAAAAAGCAGAACTTGTACATGGAGATATAAGTGCTTATAACGTTTTAATGCATAAAAACAAACCATTTCTAATTGATTTTGGTCAGGGTGTTCTAGTCGAACATCCAAATTCTTTAGAATTTTTAAAAAGAGACATTCATAATATTGTTAGTTATTTTAAAAGGTTAAATATCTCAGCTGATGAAAACGAAATTTTTGATAGAGTAACAAAAAAAACGTGATAGGTATGAGATATCTAAAAATTCCTATGGGACGTGTTGCAGTTTTAATAGGACATAATGGGGAAACTAAAAATTATTTGGAGGAAAAATCTGGTTTAAAGATTTATATTGATTCTAAACTTGGCGAGGTTGTAATAGATGATCACAAGATTGATGATCCCTTAATTGTGATTAAAATCGAAAATATTGTTAGAGCAATAGGTAGGGGTTTTTCCCCTCAAAATGCATTTAGGCTTTTTGACGATGATGCAGATTTTTTCATGTTTGATCTTTATGATTATGTTGGAAAGAAACCTTCTCATATTAGAAGGCTCAAAAGCAGAATAATAGGAAGGGAAGGAAAAACAAAGAGAGTTTTGGAGGGGCTTACCGATTCAAAGATTTCTATTTACGGTCATACCGTTTCAATTATTTCAGATATTCTTCGGATAAATATCTTGAAAAAATCTATTGATATGCTTATAACTGGAAGTAAACATGCGACAGTTTATAGATTTGTTGAGAATCAAATAAAGGAATTAAGAATGCAGGAGAAATACAGTTTTTAACACATAATGTTTAAAAATGATACGCCATTCAGGAATTCTGTTTGCCGCCTTAGCTCAGTTGGTGGAGCACTCGGCTGTTAAAGGAAACATAGGTTTTCTACAGAAACCGAGCGGTCACCGGTTCGAGTCCGGTAGGCGGCGTGCTGTAGGGTTTTTTCTCCTGCTCTGAAAATCAGATTTTTACTATTATAATGTTATAAGCCTCCTATTAAATTAATTTTGTCTTTTAACTCATTGATCACAGTGGTGTAGTTTACAGCTGGTATCGTAGTTGCTCGTGTTTTCATTCTTTTCAGTTTTCTTATTGTTAACATTTTGTCTTCACATTCATATTCCGTTCCATTTGTCAGCATTGTATAAATAATGGTTAACAATTTTTTAGCAACTGCAACAGCAGCTACTTGTTTTGATTTACCACGTTTTTGTAGATATGTGTAGAATTTTCTTAGCTTGTTATTTCCTTTTTTACATCGAATTACTAAATGTGCTGCAGAGATCAATATCCATCTTAATGTTCTTGATCCCTTTTTTTGATATCCGTCCTTGAAGGGATAGATTTCCTGACTCTTTTAGTCTTGGTGCTAGACCTGCATAGCTCACCAGTTTCTTTGGATTAGGGAACCTTGTTATATCTCCTATCTCTCCGATGATGGTCATTGCTGAGTAAAAGTCTACACCTGGGATAGTCATGAGAAGTTTTACTTCAGAGATATCTTTTGCTTGTTCAGCCATTACGTCTTGTAAATAACTGGCTTTGTCCATTAGATAGATTAACTCGTCAAGATAGGATTTGAGAAGTAATGTATCTATCCTGTTAAGTTGCAATGATTTCATTTCTTCCAGACCATGTGCTCCGAAGATATCACTTTGTTTCAATCGGATATCATTTCTGGTAAGTAAGGCATGAATTTCGTTTTTTATCCTTGTTGTTTTCTGACCTAGAGAAACTCTATATCTACAGATATTCCGCATTTGTTCATATTTCTTATCAGGAACATATGAACAAGGTAAATAATTCATACGTAGCAGGTTAGCGAGATGGAAGCTATCAGTTCTATCAGTTTTATGAGAGCTTTCTGCAATAACTCTTAGTCCTGAGGGAGGGGCCATTAGAACATCAAAAACCTTGTTCTTTCATTACATGGTAGAGCGGTTTACTTGCAGTACTAGATTCCATTGCTATTTTACTTTCTTTATCTAAAGTTTTTATCCAATTATCTATATCTTCTGTTTTTATCTCTTTCTCATCAATTGTTTTTCCTTCTGCGTCAATTACTGTTATGTAACAGCTATCTTTATGTACGTCCATTCCTATATATATCATGTTGATTACTCCTGAACAAGGGTCTAATTATTTGGGATCCAACACTCTGCTCTACAGGCTATTATGCCTAAGATGGTGGGTCATATTGGGCAGCTAGTCTGTTGAAAAAGGCTTGGAAGCCTAAGGAGAAAAACAGCTGCCAAATTTGACCCTTGTTCACTTATTCACTTCATCTTAATTTCATTAAATAATTTTTAATATAAAAATCAGATTTTCATACCGTCTGTTGAAACGTTAAAAAATAGCAATAATTATATGTCGGTTACGAACCTAAAATTTGTAAAAGAAATGTTTTCAAAATATAATGTCCAGCAGTCTTTCCAGCATTGGGAAACGTTCTAAGAACCAATGAACCCATAGATATGATGATGTTCTGGTTCTGGGTATTGTTATCTCATACTCTGCCCATTCGCTCTCAACATAATATATGTCTTTGGCTTTTGCTTGAATAATATAAGTTCCTTGAGTATCCCATGAATGGCTTTCAATATAACCAGGTGGGCCAGAAGCTTGGAAGGTCGTCCAATCAGTTTCTTCTCCATCACCCCATCTTATAAAGTATGATACATCATCTCCATTAGAATCTATTGAAGTGAATGTGTAGGGATAAGCCTTACCATTTTCTCCATTTATTGGACCATCGATAGTTGGTTCACTTGGTGGATCATTTAAAAACTCAATACCCTGTTGCAAACGAGTTGTATTGACTGTTGTACCCATATAATCATCTAAAGGAGAACCTGGACAACCCTCAAATTCAATTTGATATGTTATATCAAAAAAACTGTCGATATTAAAATTCCCACTAAGCATTTTTGACAAGATGAACTGACCAGGACTAGGTAGACCATAAACTTCGCCTGCATTTATTCGAAACATACAAAAATCTGGATCGCCAAATAACTCTCCTTCTAATTGAAATATTTCACTAATAAAGCTTTGGACAGGATCACCTGGAGTTCGAGGTGCAGTATTTATTTCAAATGAGACAGGTACTGAAAGAATTCGATTGAATCCAGTTAAATCACCAGTACCTGTTACAACTAATCCGAGGGTAGCATCAAATTCAAGGATTTCACCACCTAATGGTCCACCTGGAGTCCTTACAATATTATAAAAATCATTAAATATCGGATCTAACTCGATAGTAGTATCAGGTGGTAAGCCATTAATTATATAGAACGGGTCTTCAGACGATTCATAAGGACAATCAGCAGGGAGATCAGCAGTACCATCTCCATTATCAGGTACGATGCATTGATCTATTATTAATATAATTTCTTCAGTTTCATCTATTAAATAATTGCTCTGAATTAATTCTTCCTCAATTGATGCAGATACAGATAAACTTGTAATTAATAGCATCATACAAATTATAATTCCAATTTTTTTATTTCTCATTTATTTTCCTCCCTATTAAAATTTCTTACATATTGTTATAAAATATAAGTTTTTAAATATTTCCTAAAAATAAAAAATAAATAAGATTATTATGTTTTATATTCCAAAACCAAATTGTTATATTATTTTTTGCAACAATGGGGATAAATATGGGTAAAATTTGAACTTGGAATTTACATCTCGACCCCTGCATCATTTAATACATTAATAAAATGTTTTTTGGGGTGTAAGTTGAACTTAGAGTTATTATCCAATAGGAGGGGCTAATTTTTTAGTTACACATTTAAGGTTTATAAAGATATAAATTGCATTTTTCATATGAATTTTATTCAAGAATTAGTAACCTTATTTAAAATTTAAAAATCATCATTTTTTATAATCCATAAGATTAAATTTTTTATTAAAAACAATTTGAGTTTAATTTTTCTCAACTGAAACAACAGTTACCGTAAACATTAGTCTTTTTCCTGCCAAGGGATGATTGAGATCCAAGGTTATTGCAGAATCGGTCATTTTTGTAATTGTAGCATAATATACTTTTTCATTAGGTGTATCTATCTTTATTCTCATACCAACAGTAAGGTCAGCATCGGTTTTAAACGCATTTCTTGGTGCATCTATTACAAGATTATCTAAATACGGGCCAAATGCCTCATTTGGTTCAATTGTTATAGTCTTTGTATCTCCTTTCTTCATCTCCTTGAGTCCATCCTCTATAGAAGAAAATATCTTTCCTTCTCCAACAACTAATTCAACTGTTTTTTTTTTATTTTCAGGGAAGCATTGTTCACCATTTTCTAATTTAGCCTCATATTTTATTTTTACCTTATCTCCTTCCTTTATATTTTCCATGGAACATCCTTCTATTTTGCTGTCCTACCAATAAAAAAAAACACATCATATATAGAGCGCATCAATTTTTATCTGCAGGCCGACAAATACTATCATTTAATCATACTTAAGTATTTTTATAATTAGTAATTTTTACAGAAATTTAGATGAATTCTTTTTAATTATACTTCTTTATCAACAAAATAATTACGATATTTCATTTACTATATTTATCTGCAATTTATTAAAAAAATAGCTTTTTGACATTATTACACATAAACTATATAAATAAGAAAAAAAAGAGTATAAATTATTAAGTGAATATGATTAGGAGGATGGTATATTATATGTTTGAATGGATGAGTCAAAGAGGTAAAAAGGCTTGGAAATTTCTTATTTGGTTTTATATTTTTACTTATATCCCTATAATACCTGCATATTTCTTAATGTCTTTCAAGGGCATATTAGGATTATCTGCCTTAGTTTATGTAGCAATTTCTATGTTTATAATTTTTAAAACATATACCTGGTTTGAAAATTATAAAAATATAAAAAAATCCATAAATCCTATTTAATTTATTTTCTTATTTTATCTATAAATAATAGATGAGCTTTTTGCCAACTTTTAATTTTTTTTTAACAATCAATCTTAAGATAATAAATTTATTAAATTTTTATCAAGTTAAATTAAATATTTGAAGATTTTTAAATAATTATATAATAGAAACAATTAAGTTAAGTTAAATTATTCTATATATTTGACAAATTGGAGGTTATAAGAATATGAATAATAAATATATAAAAAAATATTTGATATTAATAACTATATTTCTATTAATTGGAGCAATTATTACTCCAGGACTTGGTCATAGTATTAAAAAAAATAATATAATAAAACCCAACGGAGAAGAAAATGTTGAATTTGCATCCGGAGTATTTATTGTAAAATTTAAGGAAAATATAGATATAGATATTTTAAAAATTTCTAATAATAGAGCCTCAACAGGTATTGAAACGATAGATACATTAAATGAAAAATATAGAGTTAAAGCTATTGAAAAAATTTTTTCTTCTAGTGAAAAACCTTATTTACATAATATTTTCAAATTTATTGTTTCTGATAATATAGATTTATTATCAGTAGTTGAACAATATTCTAAAGATTCAAATGTAATCTATGCTGAACCAAATTACATATTCCACACTTGTATATTTCCAAACGATCCTGATTTTAATTTACAATACGCTCTACATAATACTGGTCAAACTGGTGGCAAACCTGATGCCGACATAGATGCACCAGAGGCATGGGATATTGAAACAGGTGATGAGAATATTGTTATTTGTATTCATGATACAGGTGTTGACTGGGATCATCCTGATTTAGAAGATAAAATTTGGATTAATTCTGGTGAAGACCTTAATGGTAATGGTATTGTTGATCCTTCTGATTTTAATTGTATTGATGATGATTACAATGGTTTCATAGACGACATTCGAGGTTATGATTTTGTGAATGTAACAAACCCGGTTTACCCTGGTGAAGATGGCGAATTCGAAGATAATGATCCTATAGATTTCCATGGACATGGCACTCATTGCTCAGGAATTGCTAGTGCTTCCACAAATAATAGTAATGGTATTGCTGGCGTTTGTTGGAATTGCACTATAATGCCTGTCAGAATTGGTTATAAATGCAATACTGGAGGAGGTCTTATAGATATAATTGCTGCAGCAAAAGGACTTGAATACGCGGCTGATAATGGTGCACATATAATAAGTATGAGCTGGGGAGGATCTAAAGTTACAGATTTAATTTGGGATGCTATTAATTACTCCTATTCAAAAGGTTGTATTTTGGTTGCTGCTGCTGGTAATTATGGTGTTTCAGGAAATCATTATCCTGCATCTTATCCTAATGTTATTGCAGTTGGAGCAACAGATCATAATGATAGCAGGGCTCATACAGCATTTTATAGCAATCATGGAAGTTGGGTTGATGTGGCTGCTCCTGGTGAATTTATATATAGCACACTTTTTAATGATACATATGAAACCTGGAGTGGGACATCTATGTCAACTCCACAGGTTGCAGCATTAGCTGCTCTTATACTTTCAAAAAATCCTAGTTTTAATCAAAAAGAGGTTTTAACTATAATAAGATCCACAACAGATCCAATTAACTTATCAGATGATAAATATATTGGAACTGGTAGAATAAATGCATATACAGCAATTCTTAGAGATTCTACAACAATAGCTGAACTATCTTATAAACTTGATAGTGCTATTGTGATTGAAAATTTTAGCATTTTAGGCACTGCCACTGGTAATAATTTTGTGAAATATGAAATATATTATGGAGTTGGGGTATATCCTGATGAATGGACATTAATCCGCTCTTGTGATCAACCCTGTAGTAATTGCACATTAGCAATCTGGGAACCACCCATTCCTGAGGATGAAGTTATTTATAGTATCCGTTTGTTAGTTTATGATTCCTTAGATCAGATAAGTGAGGATAGAGTTTTATTACAAATAGACAGATTTCCATCTGTTCCAATAATAGAGGGACCAGATCGTGGAAAAGAAGGTAAAAATTATACATATTACTTCAATTCAACAGATTTTGATGATGATGAGCTTTACTATTATATTGATTGGGGAGATGATACCTGCGAAAACTGGATCGGACCATATGAATCTGGAGAGAAAATAAAATGCATACACAACTGGACTGATAGAGGTAAATATACAATAAGTGCTAAAGCAAAAGATGGCTATGGTGCAGAAAGTGATTTAGGAACTCATAATGTGAAAATACCAAGGAATAAACAAGTAGCAAATTCTTTGATTTTATATCTGTTGGAAAGATATCCAAGTCTATATCTTCTACTTAAGTATCTATTTAAATAAAAGAAAACAAAAACTATTGTATAATCCCAAATTTCATATTATACTTTGTTTTTATCTATTGATATCCATTTGTTTGAAAAATTAAACAATAACAAATATCTTAGTAAACATTAGATTATAAAATCTCTTACTTCTATAGATTTCTCTAGAAATCTAATTTGAATCTATTACTTCTTTCTCCTAATCTTAAATACCCAAAGAATACTCTACAACCCATTAATATTTCTTATTGATAATGGTTGTATTGTTTATAAAATTTTTCAGATTTAATTAAAATAAAATTTATACAATTTCAGTAAGAAAAATTCTACTAATTTATAAATTTTTTTAAATTATAATAAACTTATCAATTTTTAGTAATTTTTTATAAATATAAATATTATAAATTACTAAACCTTTTTTAAAATAATAAAAAAAAAGAAAGGGATTGGTTTTTGAACTAGTTCATAATTCGTAAATATTAAATTTTTAAAGTATTAGCAGTCGTTTACATTACGACACGTGCTCGGCCCAGTAGCATAATCATGCCGCCGAATATTCTGTCGTAACCAAGTTCTCCGACGTTAATGTATATACCAGAGAATACAGTTGTTCTTGCTATATGAAAACCGAGTCTGTCACCAAATTCGAGACGCCATGGTAATAAATTCATATTGAAATTACCAGTGTAACCACCACCTCCTAGGATTAACGGTGGATAGAATAGCCAAATTGGTCTTATCATAATTCCAAGGAATGTCTCATAGTCATAGAATGGGACATATGCATATCCAACACCCATGCTTACGATTGTACTCCTATCTGGTTCGGTCTCAAATAGTTCATTATATAGCCAATCAGTTGATATCGGATCATTTCCATTTGCCTGAAGTACATTATTTAATGAAGCAACAATCGTATTTATATGAGATTTTATTGCTGCTTTTTCCTCTTCAGTCAATTTAAAATCTCTAAATGGTTTGTTTTCCTCTAACCAAGATTGGAATCCCTTCACATTATCGACAAATAGATCTACTTCAGCCTTATCTGTTGTTATTTTTGAATGTTCAAGACCTACGTTATCTCTTCCAATGAAAATGTTCATTGTTTCTTGTTCTTCGGTTTGTATCTCACTATTTCTCAAACCTGATATAGCTGGTACTACAAGTAGCAACACCGACGACGTGTTATCACCTCTTTCCAATATATTTAACGGTTGTTAATTTATAACCTTTTCGCTTTTAATAAGCAATAAATTTATATACTCTTTTATAAAAACATTAAATATTCATGTACTTAAATAGTTATTTATATACAAAAGAATTATATACTAATAAAACAATAAAATATCAATAATTTGAAATTTGGCTGTAAAATATGAATAGTAAAAAAATCATTCCAATTGCAATAATTTCATTATTCATAACGATGTTATTTTCCCCAGTAATATATGCAGAAGATAATATAGAGCAAGAAAGAATATTAACAATATGGATGCCAGGTATAACAAAAAACAATTATTTTACTCAAATAGAATTAACAGATGAGGAACTACAGATATTTATTGATAAGATATATGCTGCCTTAAAAGTTATAAATAATACAATGGTGCCAGATAGTAACGGGTTATCTGTTATAACATATGAAGAATGGCAAAAAATTAGTGAAAATGTATGCATTTTTATTGACTCAGTTAAATGTATTATTGATGATTTCCCTGATATTGATACTGATAAATTTATAAAAAAGATAATTGAAAGTTTTTTTATACCACTCCCTGGATTTTTTAGGCCCAAACCATACTTCAGTGCAGGAATAGGTTCAACATGGATACCATTCTATGAGTATGAAACGTTTTTAGGACTGCTGATTCGACCTATGCTTACGAGATATCAATTTGGTTTTTCTCATGTAGGTGGACTTGCCCAATGTAGATTTACAATTGGTAAATTTATAATGATGAATACATGCTTTTTTGGGTTTTTTATAAACATTGGTGATATTGGAATGGAGAAAATTATGGGCCCTACTATGTATATTGGTACCGTTTTTACCTCTAGAATTTAAAAAAAATGATTATGGATATCCACCAATCATTAAACTAGGATCTCCAAGAAGAACCCATTGTGTAAGTGACTTGACATGATCAAGATCCTCCATATCAAACTGAGATATATAGGATACTTGGGTCTCTTTTAATGTTTCCCCAAGTATATGATGTCCCTCTTGGAAATATTGTTTATAAAACTCAATACCTATTCCACCATCTAGACCTTCTTTTGTGCAATCTCCACCTAGAACGCCATATCCAAGTCCAGTATTTCCGATACTTGCAATAGCTCCACTCTTAGGAAGTTTCACTAGATACCAACTGAAACACTCTGGAACTGCAACACCATGACACCAAGTGTTCCACTTATTATAAATATCTAAAAATGAAGGAATCATTGAAACATTGAACTGACTGTTATGACAACCTCCAATAAGAACTACAGGAGGCTTATTTGTGTTTTTTAATTTATTCATTGGAAATATTGGAAAACCTATAAACCAGGGGTATATTTTAATACTTGATACCCTCAATCCTGTTACACTGCCAGTTCCTCTACCACCTGGAATACCTGGAAAGTGATCAGACCATACATTAGGGCTACCATGACCAGAGAAGAATGCAAAACCACATCCTTGGCTAAATGCATCTATTATATCACTTTCTCCTGTAAATTTACCATTAGATGCCCAGTAATGTTCTACTTCAAAATCTTCAGTTACATAATATGTTGCTCCTGGAAAACCTGATATCAGTTCATCACCGACTATACATTCACCCTCATAGTACGTTTTCGAACCATATCTCCAGTCTGAATATATTATTTCACCTTCACTGTTTTCAACCCATACATGAATATCTGTTTCAATACCATAGGGTTTGGGATCATAAGTTTTACCTCGGATATGCAAGATTCCATCAGTGTAATTAATATTAGCCCATCCAGTAACAGAGTTACCATAAGCGTCTCTTTCACTAATATTCTCAAAACAATCGGTATTTCCTAGAGTGTCTCCTTCAGAAATAGATACAATTTCAGCAATGGGTGGCGAAGGATAATTATTTACCCTTTTATAATCATCATGGTTAAATGTAATAGAAGTTACACTAGTTCTATCTAATGTTATATTAATTTCCTCTATTGTTCCTGCAATATCATTGTTTTCACTTTGCGCGAAAATTTTGTATTCTCCATCTGGAAGTCCATTTGTATCCCATTGAAAATCAAGATCTATTTGATCAAGAAAACCATCCCCTGATATTGTGATTACCTTTTTGAACCAGTCACTATCTGCTGCAGTTGTCTCATAATTTATTATCTTCTCTACAACATTTTTAACTTCCTTTATATCTCTGCAGGCTAGTCTTCCAACACAAACATCAGGTTCTAAATCAATAGTGTCATTTTCATAACCCTCCAGATTCCAAGCTGCAAAAACACCATCTCCATTTGGATCCCAGTCTTCAAATTCTCCGCCTTCTTTGTAGATGTCTGCATAATAAAGATCTGTGATTACCCCTGGGTCATGAATTTTTGCAATAGTTAAAGGATGCTCTGGATCATCGATATAGTTATTATATCTAACAGGTAAATGCCATGCTGTAGTCCCTTGATTTTTGTCGTCTCTTGGTTTTGCCCAAATTTTATTTTTCAAACCACCAACAAGTAAAACATATGTTATTCCAAAATTTTCAATTGCATCTTTTATAAATAATTTGATTTCTTCAGGTTTATCAACACCCTCATACTCATCATATATTTCTTCTGTTATTTTTAATATTGTACTAATATTATATTTCTCCTTATGTTGAACCAGGTTTTCTAACTGATTTGAGAATATTTCAGGGGCAATTATAACCAAGTCATATTCAGAATTTAAGGGAAATGGATTTGAATCTGGTATTTTATAAGAAATTTCTATATCGGTATTTCCTAAGGCATATAACTTATCTAAAGCCGGACTGTATCTAATAGGATATATATGTAATATTAAATGGGTAACCCTCTGATTTTTAGAATTCAATCCACACCGAACATAATATTTATACCAAGAATTTGGAAACATATCTGAGCTTGAATAAACTGTTACGTCAGGTTCTGTTTTCATATTAATATCGACGTTATTATCTAGAGTAATAAGAGGAATATGAAATGGAGCAGGTCGTATCTTTTGTTCAATTTCTATTTCCTTTATATTATTTGCAATTACTTGAATCTCAACATCTTTTACACCAAAAGGAAGTTCTATAATATCAACAATTTTTGGTAAAATAGGTTTCCCTGGGCTCATTAAAAAAGATGAACTATCTTCAAGTTCAACTTCTATAAAATTTTCGTTTGATTCTTTAATATAAAAAGATGAAAATTCAATATTTTTATATTCAGATAATGTTTTTAAATTACTTTCATTTGAATTAACATTGTCTAATCCAACAGCTCCAATTCCACTCATAACTAAAAATCCAATTATTAATATTGGTAGAAATTTTTCCATTCTAATTTACCCCCTATAAACTAAGATATCTCATTTCCTTTTTAACCTTTTTGTATTTTTTATTTTTTTAGTACTATTTTATTAATTATAGCATTACCTTTTATAAGATTTACCTATCTAAATATAATTTCAGCAGTAAATACTCTAAAGAAAAATTTGAATTCATATCATATTTAACTACATATGTGCATACATATTCATCTGCGAAAAAGGTACTTAAACCATATTGAAATACTAGGTGATGGAAGGAGGCCGGCCCTCCTTCTTTTTTCCTAAATATGATTTCTAAAAACAAATTTATAGTAGAATTTTATTCGATGGGTCATGGTTAAAGATAAGGAACAAAAGTCAAAAGCTAGTAAAACTCCATATACTATTGAGGATGCAATTAAGGTTGCTGATGAAATATTTAAGCTCAGTAAAGATAAGAATTACAAATTAGGTGCTTTTATTCATGGTTTAATCTTTGCACTTGAATATGCACAACATACTTTTAAAATACCTCAACAACAAGTTGCAATAATTAAAAGAGATTGCCGGAAATATTTTAAAGAAATAGAGATTAAAAAAAGTTGATTATTATAATATAACCTATCAATAATTTTGTATTATTTTTCATTTTTTTCTAAATCTCTTTTTACCCTCTTTTGATTTAAGGATGCTATCCTTTTTTTAAGATAGGACATGTCTTTTTTGTCAATTTTTTGTTTTGTATGGAAATATTTCCTATATAACGGTGGTTTATGTCTAGGACGCATGTATAACATTTAAAACAATACACTTCATGAATATAAATTATATGATGGTAGTATTTTTATTTTTAAATTCTAAACTATTGTTAACCTTATATTTTTATATTCAAAATTGATTCATAGAGTTATTTCTTTTAATGGTGATAAATATGTATAAAAAATCAAATAAAATATTAGTTATGTATTATTCTAAGACAGGAAATACAAAAAAACTTGCTCAAATAATAGCAAAAGGAGTTGAAGAAGTAAAAGAAGTAGAATGCATCTTAAAAGCTGCATCTGATGTTTCAAAAGATGATTTTATATTATCTTCTGGAATCATTGCAGGTTCTCCTGTATATTTTGGAACAATGGCTGCTGAACTGAAAGATGTTTTTGATAGATATGTAAATGTCCGCAGTAAAATGGGCGATAAAATTGGTGCTGCCTTTGTTACAGCTGGTGATGAATCTGGAGGAAAAGAAACAACAATAATGTCAATTTTACAAGCTTTTTTGATATACGGTATGATTGTAGTTGGTGATCCATTGGATGCTACCGGTCATTATGGAGTTGCATGTACAGGACGACCAGACAAGGAAACATCAGAAAATGCAATAAAATTAGGTAGGAGAGTTGCCCAATTAGTAAATAAAGTGACATTCTCACCGCCATAAATGGCGGTGCTTCATGTGGCTGGTAAGACTGGGAATGGAAAGTCATCGAGGGATGTTTGCTGGAGTCGCTGATTCCTGACATACTGAAGTACAGTTTCCATATCTGCGTCTACAACACTACGATAGAATTTTCCTGGACTCCAGAGATGACCTTTTGAATACCTGCATCTGAAATTCGGTTTTCTTTTGAAAATCTCTCTAGACGAAGCGCCTTTTAATAGTTGAAGTGCCTTAGATATACTCATCGTTGGAGGAATACCAACGACAGTGTGAATATGATCCGGCATCACACTAAGTTCTGTTATTTCTATCTTATGTCGTTTTGCAACTTCGTGCAAAACTTCTTCACAAAGCTTTTTATTTTCCTCTCGCCTAAACATATTGTACCTATACTTGGGACACCACTCAAGATGGTACAAATTCTGGCCAATGCTATAGCTACCGCTAACTAAATTCAAAATTTTTCACGCTCCTGGTCAGGTCTTTATAGCATCCGCCAGAGGCGGATGCACCTGTCCAGAAGGAAAAACGTTTATTGTAAGAAAAAGCATTCGCGATTCATCACCCATACTAAAGTATGGTGATTTCTCGCTTACAAAGTGTTAAGAAAATAGTTTTTTTACTTTAACAAAATATTTTTTTTTAAAAATTAAATACTTGAACTAATTTCTACTTTTTAATCTAAAAAAAACCCAATTTTTTTAATAAAATATGCAGGTAAATATGCATCCACAAATTATATAAAACTCAAAAACATTTTTCCATTTAAAGCAGGATGTAATAGATTTATTTATAAAAAAAGGATTGGTGAGATGATGGGATGTGAGTTCAAAACTCATGTTAAATTGGACCATATTCAGGATTTTGAAATGATGTTTGAGAGGATGAAAATAGATCGTCCTCGTGAGGCTGCAGTATATTATGTTACTTTGGTAGTTGACTGTCCTAAGGAATTTTCTGATTTCTTGAAGGTTGCTGAAGAATTTGCAAATATCACAAGGCGCCCTCTTGAAACCGGTCGAGCTTCTCTTTTAAGAAATGGACTAATTGCAAAAGTGTTGTTTTCAAATGAAACCAATCAAGATTTTGGAAGAGAAAGTTTTTTACCAGCACACCCAAGAGCTATTTGGGAAGATGCTAAAAGTGAATTAAAACAAGTAATTGCTCAAGACACATTTAACGTAATTGAGAATCGCATAAATGAATACAGCAATTATTATACTAGTAATTTTGAAAAATATGGTATTAAATTAAAAAGAAATGGTAATGTTACCATACAATACAGTGGAAAGTGGATTCTTTATAATGTATTAAGTAATTGTTTGGAAAATAACAATGGTCTTAAAATGCAGGTCGGAGGAGAAAGATTCTTTGATGATCCTTTTGTAAAATATTTTAAGAAATTTTTAGAACTTGACACGAAAATCCAGTTAATAGTTGATAATACAACAAACATGGAAGCAATAAAAAAATTAACTGAACTCTATGGTGATAAGCTTGAAGTTAGATATTTTTCAGAGAAGGTTTCAGGAACAATGCGTAACTTTGTATTTGGTAAAGAAATTGCAGTAAATGGTATAAAGATCCTTCCGGAAACAAGCGATGAGCCCTCGTACATTGGTACTGCTTATGTTGATTTGCAGGATATTGAAGTATTGGACTATAAATTCAACAGCTTATGGGACCTTGCAAAACCCTTAAAATCAAAATAAATTATTTTACCTAAATCTAGTGGTTTCAAGGTTATGAAGAGCCATCGTATTTACATTATATCTCTTATGAACAGTAGAGGATATATCAAGACATTTTGATTCTTCACCATGACCAAATATTATTCTCTCTGGTCGAGGAGACATATTGTTTATGTAATTTAGCAATTGTCTTCGATCACTATGACCTGAAAATCCATCACATGTTTCAACTCTCATTTTCATCTTAACATTTACAATACTGCCACTAACATTTAGTGGTATTTCTTCCCATCCTTTTTGTATTCTTTTACCAAGAGTACCTTCAGCTTGATATCCAACAAAAGCAATCGTATTTTTCTTATCCTGAGCCCATTCCTTGAAATATTCCATAACAGGTCCACCGTTCATCATACCGCTTGTGGCAAGTACAACGCAAGAATCAGGGTGATTGCTTAGAATATCCTGTCTCATTTCATTGCTATCTACACGTTTGAAAATATCAGATAAAAGAGGATTTTCACCTTGCTGAAATATCTGAGCTCTTAGTTTGTTGTTTAGATATTCAGGATATGCAGTATGAATAGCTGTTGCCTCCCATATCATTCCATCTAGATAAACAGGAATTTTCGGAATCTTTTTTGTCTTCACAAGGTTTTCAAGAACAATCATTACCTCCTGGCTTCTACCCACAGCAAAAACTGGAATCAAAAGTTTTCCTTTCTTTTTCATTGTACTTTGAATTATATCATTTAAACGTTCTGTAGCCTCCTGTCGGCTTGGTTGAAAATCATCCTTACCACCATAAGTAGATTCCATAAATATTGCTTCAAGACGCGGAAAACGATTAATAGCAGGATTGAAAAGCCAGGTCCTTTCATATTTAACATCCCCACTGAAAGCAATATTGTAAAGTCCTTCTCCAACATGGAAATGAGAAATTGCAGAACCTAATATATGACCTGCGTTATGAAACGTAAGTCTTACATCTGGTGTTATATCTGTTGTATCGCCATAATCAATTGTTATACAGTGTTTGATCATATCACGAATATTTTCAGCAGAATATGGGATCTTTTTACCATCTGCTGCCGCAACTTTTAGATAATCCATTTGAAGAAGAGTGCTCATATCCCTTGTTGGAGCAGTACAATAAACAGGACCATCATAACCATATTTATACAACAATGGTACAAGGCCAGAGTGATCAAGATGGGCATGGGTAACTACCACTGCATCAAGGGTTTCAAAAGGTAATACCTCAGGTAGGTGAAGATAGGGAGTTGCACTTTCAGAAGATACATCTACACCACAGTCTACCATAATCTTGCTGTCTTGAGTATGAAGCAGGCTACAGGATCTTCCAACCTGTCTAAATCCGCCTAGTGCAGTAACGCGAACAAATTTTTCGCCATTTGATGCTCCTCTATGAAGCCTTCTACCAACTTTTCTAAGGATTTCTTTTCGCTCCTCACTCATTGATCTAAGATACCCACGAATCTCCTTTACTGTTTTAGATTGAATCGGAGGAGTTCTAACAATCTTTGGAGACCAATTAATCGTCTTTCTTATTTCATTAAGAAGCATTCCTTGTTTACCAATTGCTACCCCCGGCTTGACTGCTTCAATTGTTACCTCTCCAACCTCTGGTAAAAAGTAGATATTAGTTATTTCCGCATCCTTTGGAATTATCTTTTTTATCTTTTTTTCAGCGGTATCTATATCTGTTATTACAGATGGGTCGGGACGTACGGCAATACGTTTTTGAAGCATTTTTGCTAGTTGTTTTACAAGCTCCTCATTTTTAGCAAACTTGTCAGGGTGCTTTGTATAAATAACAATTAATGCTCCCTCAAACTCCACATCTGAAACGTCGATACTTGGAGGGATTACACCCCTTACTTTTCCTTTTATTTCTCTTAAAACATCATCTACAGGCATTTTTACCCTTCTACAAATTTTTTATGATATTAATTGAATAATCATTAATTGAAGAAACAAGGCATTTTTTCAATTATTTTATTTTGCCAACTTTTCAATACGTTTTTTGATTTCTTCTTCAGTGATTTCTTTAAATCCATCCTTTGTTATGACAGCAATATTTATGTCTCCACCTGACGCTGAGTCTCGGTTTTTTGCAGCAGTTATTGCTCTAATAGCAATATCAATTCCTACATCAGTTGACATGCCTTCTTGATAATTATCTTCTAAAACACCAAATACATATGGTGATCCTGAACCACCTGCTGTATATTTATCAGGTATTGCTCCACCAGCTGCATCAAGAGAAAAGACATGTCCTCCGGTATTATCAAATCCTGCAAGGATCAATTGTACATAATATGGAAAAAATTTCCTTTGATTTAAAATATTTGACATCAATGTCGCTGCACTTTTTACAGGTATTTTTTGATCTCTTTTAAGTCTGTATAGATTAGCCTCAGCATTTAGGTATCTGGCAAGTATCTGCAGATCCCCTACTAGTCCAGCTGTTGCTAGTCCAAGATGTTCATCTATCTGATAGAGTTTCTTAGTGGTCTTATGGGCAATAAGCGTTCCCATTGTAGCTCTTGTTTCAGTTGCCATTACTACTCCATCTTTGCATACCATTCCAAGGGTTGTTGTTCCAGTTTTAGTTACATCTTTTTCTTCCATAATAATTCCTCAAAATCAAGAAAAACAAGACCTAGAATCTTATAACCTTTATTTATAATTTACGTAAGTATTTATCATGTTACTCCGAGAATAATGCAGCAACTTTGTCTACTTGATCTTTATGGGCAAGAATTGTAACTTTATCACCTGAAAAAAGTTCAACATCTTCTGTAGGAATTATAAATTTATGATCGCGTTCAATTGCAACAATAAGGCTTTTTTTGGGAAGACCAATTTTTTTAATGGTTTTTCTTGAAAGCTTAGAATTTGGTGCGATTGGCAATCTGAAGATCTCTGCATATTTACCAACGTTCATATACTCTTCTACATTCGGGTGCTTTATTGATTTATATAGATGCTCAGCCATAACAATATTTGGGCTTTTAATCATCTTTACTCCCTTTTCCATGTACATAGGTTTGCTTTCTTCTTGATTAACAACCGATACAAGATGCTTGACTCCCTTGTTTTTTGCAAGAGATATAACCATTAGATTAACAGCGTCATCATTTGTGGTTGCAACAAGTACGTCAGCCTTTTTTACTTCAGATTCATCTAGTGTTTCTTCTTGAGTGGCATCTGCATTTATTGCGACAGCATCATATTTTCTTGCGATTTCCTCGCACCGGGCTTGATCTTTATCAATTACTATTACATTGTGATTGCTATCATTAAGTGCTATTTCGGTTAGTCTTCTTCCAATTCCACCAGCACCAACTATTACAATATACATATATTATCCTCAATTACTTATAGCCTTAACTGGCTGGGTAAATTTATCCCTATTATTAAAGGTTTTGTTTGATTTAAGTTATTATTTTAATAAAAGAAATGTAGTTATACTACAAACTTAATTTGATAAATACATAATTTTAAAAAAAAGAAAAAAGAGAGAGAGATTTATTTTTTTATAGACCTAGGAGCTGTCTAAGTATTGGGAATGCATTTGGAAAGCGCTCAAATAATCTTACTATCAATGGATAGACAGATCTAGCTCTTGGTATTGTTACGTCAAATGAGCTAGTGCCGCTTTGTAATCCAGTTTCGTCTTCTGCATATGCTGTTATTTCGTAGTCGCCCTGGCTCTCATATGTATGACATACTTCTACTGGTGTGCATGGTTCACTGAGTTCTGTTTCATCAGTGCTTCCATCTCCCCAGTCTATGAAGTATTTTACCATATCGCCGTTCTCATCATCTGAGTGGAATGTCCAGCATAACTCTGTTCCTGCTGGTCCCTCAGGTGGGCCATCAATATCTGGTGGTGTTGGTGGTATGGGTCCTATAGGTCCTGTCAACTGGAAGCACAAATCCATTGGGCCGTATGTCCATTGTAGATCTGTATCTAACCAGTCAGGTACACCGAAATAGGCTGATTTCCAAACTCCCATGTGCAATTGGACAGAAAGTTGGAAACATGCACCAGACTGTGGTGGAAAAGCGCCTTCACCTCGGATTGAAATCCAGAACTTTTCACAAGCTTGGAAAGTTATAATTTCTGGTAGATCTGCCGAGAATGAATAGTATATACTTGTACCAGTGTCCTCAAGTAACTCTTTACCCATGTCTTCCCAAAGAACGATAAATGGTCCTGCATAAATTTGGCCAGGAGCCTCACCATCACCTCGGTCATAGTAGAAGGTTATATTCCAATCAAAATCACCATTTTGGTAATCTGTATTCCAATATCCTCCTACCCAGTGGACATCGGCAACTTCTGTGGTTTCATCGAAATGGAAATCGTCTGCACATGTCCCAAGTTCTCCATAAACTGGATCCATTTGGGCAGCAGCCATTAAATAATATTCCATTCCATTGTCCCATACTATTGGTCCAACTACACTAGGTACTGTTCCACTAGCGTCACTACAACAAGTTGTCAGAACTTGTTCGTTCGTATCTGCTGTTACAGCTACTCCTGATAAAATCATAGCAACTGCTATTACTAATACGCCAGCTCCGTTCGAGATTTTTTTCATTTCTATTTCTCACCTCCCCATAAGTTTTAACGCGTGTTAATTTATAACCTTTTCGCTTAATTTATATATATTTGAATATAATCAACAATATTTAAACCAAAAATTTATTATATTATTAAAAAAATTAATATTTTTTTTAATTTTAATAACTGTTTAATTGCTAGAAAAGCATCTTAAAATTTTTGAAAAAACAATAAAATAAATTAGATTTTATAAGTAAAAGAATTTAGGATATAAATAGTGATAATTGTTCTATGAAAAAACTTTGGAGTAATATCTAACTCAAATGAAAATTAAAAAATTAGCTAAAAGTGTATTTGTTTTTTTCTTTTTTTTATAAATTTTTTAATTTTCAATAAATTGTTAAAAATTGGTAATAATAAAAAAATTATATTTTTAAATTTCAATTTTAATTTACTTAAGATTGTTAAGTAATTTAGTTAATTAATAAAGGTCAATACTAAAAATAAAATAATCGTAATAATTAGTAACACTTTTTTTAATTCTTTTAATATTGTTAGATAATATCTATCAAAAAATTATTTGCTAAAAATCCAAATAACAAAATTTATTTTTTACTACAACTAATAACAAATTTATTAATCACTTAACAATACATATTGATTTTTAACTTATTACTATTTTGATAATAGATAAAAAAGACATTTTTTTTAAGAGCCAATCATCTTATTTGTCAATTTCGGTAGACCGAAATTGATAAATCCTATTCAAGTTTCACTAATTTTTTAACCAAATTTATAAAAATTTGGCTTACAACCCTTTTTAACAATCAATTTTTGAACTTTATTAAAAGTTATTTTATCAATAATTTTTGAATGTTTACCTTTTTTTGTTTTTCCTTCAAATCTGTGATATCCGCAGTATACCGGATTTTTTAATATTGTAGAAATAGTCTTTTTAGCCCATAAACCCCCCCTTTTTGATTGAATTTTTCTAGAATTAAGCATTTTTACAATTTTCCCCATACTTTTACCTTCTATGTACCATTTATAGATATCTTTTACTACATCTGCATCTTTCGGAATAATTTTCAGAATCCCATCGCAATAATAAAAACCAAAGGGAATATTAAAACCTGAATGGCCAATTATTTCAACTCTTTTTTTTATTCCAAATTTTATTGTATCAAGATGGGATTTAAGATATTCTTTAATTCTAATTTTTAATTCACTATAATTAATGCCTAATTCTTGACTTAAAAATTTTATTGCTTCATCTTCATTATCTACATTATAATACTGTATCATTTCTTTTACTGAAGAAAATCTTAAAAAATAATTTTTTAATATAAATGGATCTTTAGGAACAATAGTATGACATTTATGACAAAGAACTAAACAGTTTTCAATAGTTGAGTTACCACCATGAGAGGTGGGTACTATATGGTGAAATTCTAAATCACGAATTGACCAACATCTTTCACATCGATAATTAGCTTGTTCTAATGCACTTTTTTTGATAGATTGTGTAAAATCATCTGTTCTCATAATTAATATATAATTAATCTTCAATTATAAAAACTTTAGAACTATGTTTAGTTTTTATGTTTTTCTTTTGTATGAGTCTCTGTACTTCATTGAATATATTTTTATCAATTATTGGATCATGTTCACTTCGATTTAGGTAATCTTCCCAGTGTAGAAATCCACAATATAATGGATTTTTTAAAATACAAGAAACTGTTTGTGCCCCCCAAGTTTTATTCAATTTTGTTGGTATATTATCTAGATTAAGCTCGTCTGATATTCTTTTCATACTTAATCCTTTGAGATACATATTAAAGATATTTTTAACAATTTTAGCCTCAAGGTTATTGATAATTAAGCTTCCTTCAATATAGTCATAACCATAAGGTATATTAAATCCAAGAGTACCACCATTAGTTTTTGCTTTTTGTTCCATACCAATATAAACTCGTTCACCAATTTGTTCAGACTCAAGTTGAGCAATACGTTGAATAATGTCCATTACAAATCTACCCATTGCTGTTGATGTATCTAACGATTCTGACATTGATACGAATTCTTTTTTATTTTTCTTTAGTTCTTCCATCATTAACATAAAATTCTTAGAATTCCGATGTATTCGATCCATTTTAATTACTAGGAGTATATCCCATTTTTCTGTTTCTTGCATCATTCTAATATATGCAGGTCGCTTCACATTTCGTCCAGAATAACCATCATCGATATATTCATATGCAATAATCCAGTCTCTTGCTTTACAGTAAGATCTTAGTTTATCCAGTTGAGCATCAAGTGAGAATCCTTCTTTTGCTTGATCTTCAGTTGATACCCTAGTATAAATTGCCACTCTTATAGGTTCTACATCCATCCTTATCTTCTAAACAATTTTTAATTTATAAAAATATCGTCTGCTACATATTATCTATCATAAACATATTGTTTTATGCTAGACATATTTTAGCAATATTTTTATATTTGTTATCATGACCCATGATAACATTTTTTTTATAAATTAACATTTAGAATTAATAATTTAAGCTTGTTACTTAACAAAATTTACAAAGTTAATTCTTGAATTAAAATCCTTATAAACGATTTGCAATTTGCCTTAAAAGTATACTTTTTAAATCTTTTTTATCAATTAATACTCTTCCTTCTTTTCTCCAATTTCTGGAAGGGTGATAACAATCTTTTTCAATAATAGGATTTAATTTTAAGGACTTTGCAGCTTTTGCAATATCTTCAACATTTGGTTTTTCTACAGCTTGTTTCTTTGATACTTTTCTACCCTCAAGCCTTGAAACTGATATATCAAAATATATTGGCCAAACAACGTATTTATCTTCTCCTCTGGAGACCATACATAATCACAACAATTTATTTAGAAATAAGTACGGCATTTACTGTTCCATATTGACCAGGTCTAGAGGTGACTTTTGCTTTTCCTAACTTTGTTTCAATTATCGCACCTTTATTAATTATATTCCTTCTTACGTAGTGAATGTTTGCCTGATTTTCTACTACAGACATAACCTCAGTCTTAGTAGTTTTATTGTTTTTCGGATCAATAACATAAGCAATATTTGTGGTTTTTGCTCTGGTTTTTCTGTTATTTCCTTTTGTGCGTACATTTTTTAGAGTTGTTTGTCCAATAGTAGTAAGATGTCTTTCTCTTCCAATCTCAAATTTTCTTTTACCACGTGCATAACGTTTTCTTCTACCTGTTTTACTTCTTTTTGAGTCACCTTGCCAAAGTGCCATTAGAAGTCGGAATAGAAAAGTTATATATAAAGGATATGGACGTTAAAATAGCTTGATTATATTTTTTACCCAAGAATAACTTCTTTAAAAACTCTCTAGCCCTTAAAATTGTTAAAATCATAATAACTGATAAAAGTTTTAAATACTTTCAATCCCATGATATATTAGTATAGTGGGTGAAATTATTAATAACATTAAATATAAAGCCTTAATAATCATTGTAACAACATCGCTATTTTTTCTTTCATCTATATCTGCAATAAATATATCTACCAATAAAAATTTTGATGGATATATTTTGTACACTCCTGAATATATTAAACAAACATATCTTATAAATTATGAAGGTGATATAATAAATCAATGGGAAAGTGATTATATTCAGGGCCTAGGTGTTTATCTTTTAGAAAATAGATATCTATTGCGTTGTGATTTGCCTTATCTCAATCCAACATTCTTTGGTGGGGGAATAACAGGTCAAGTTGAAATGTTTAATTGGGAAGGAGATCTGATTTGGAATTATATATTATCAAATGATAAGTATTGCTTGCATCATGATATTGAACCATTGCCAAATGGGAATATATTGATGATTTCTTGGGAATATCATTCCCGGTCAGAAGCAATAAATGCAGGAAGAAATCCAAATAATATTAGTGAATCGTTTTGGACTGATTGTATTTTTGAAATTGAGCCATTTAGTAATGAAATCGTTTGGGAATGGTGTAGTTGGGACCATCTTATACAAGACTATGATGAAACAAAACAAAACTATGGAATTATAAAAGATCATCCTGATTTAATTGATATAAATCTGGTCACATCACTTATAGGAGGTGATTGGGCTCATGTTAATTCAATTAATTATAATGAACAATTAAATCAAATTCTAATATGTTCGAGAAATCTTAACGAAATATTTGTAATAGACCGTAATACAAGCAATATTGTATATCGCTGGGGCAATTCACAAAACTATAGAGTGTCCGGTAACAAACAATTATTTGGACCACATGATGCTCGATGGACTGATAATGGAAATATCTTAATTTTTAATAATGGAGGAGAACGCGGATATAGCTCTGTTGATGAGATAGTTCCATACGGTGAAAATAATCCAATCTGGGTTTATGATTGTGGATTTTATGCAAATATTCTTTCAGGTGCACAACGTTTATCAAATGGAAACACACTTATATGCAATGGTCCAAAGGGAAAGTTCTTTGAAGTAACTTTAGATAAACAGATAGTTTGGGAATATATCAATCCTTATCCAAATTATCAGATAAATGATGTTTTTACAATCCGACATTATACATTAGATGAACCTGAAGAAGAGGATCTAGATTGTGAAGGAAATCTAAATTGGAAAGATGTTAAATCAAAAGTAACTATAGAAGGAAGTTTCAAAGTCAAAAATATTGGTAAAAGCGAATCTTTATTAGATTGGAAGATATCCTCATTTCCTGATTGGGGAAACTGGACGTTTAATCCTGAATCTGGAAAAAACCTTACTCCTGAAGATGGAGATATAACTGTTTTTGTATCTGTCATTGCACCAAAAGAAAAAAGTAAAACCTTTGAGGGATATATTGTGGTAGAAAATCAAAATAATTCTCAAGATTTTGATGTGATACCTGTTTATCTTACGACATATAGAAACAAAATAGCATCGATTAACTTTTTTCTTAGGATTTTTGATAATTTTCCAGTAATAAAAAAAATACAAAATCTTTTCCTAAATTAAAACAAAAATAGTATTATTTCGTCATATAAGTATTTAAATAAAGGTTTTTATTAAGCATACTGATATTTTTTTTATAATATTCTTCTTATATTTTCAAATTTTCTTTTCCAAATTTTTTACCACAAAATTGAAATAAAACTTACCAATGACGCTGAAGGTGGCAACAAAATCATATTCAAATAAAAATGATTCATCTAAAACCAAAGGTATAGAAACACTACTTGGAGAACCAAAAAAAGCAATTGCAAAACTTGCTGTTCCAATGATAATTGCAATGTCTGCACATACAATTTATAATCTTGCAGATGCACTTTGGGTTTCTGGTTTTGGTAAGGATTTTTTTACTTCTGCCTATATTTCTGATATTGGCACTGGAGCACTTGCAGCTGTCGGATTTGCAATGCCTTTTTTTATGATGTTAATATCAATTGCTGTTGGTCTTGGTGTAGGGGGAGGATCAGCTATCTCAAGGCGTATTGGAGCAAAAGATAAAAAGGGTGCAGATAATGTAGCAATTCATACAGTTGTTATAACAATAATTTTTGCATTTGTTTTTTCAGTTTTATTATTAGCATTTACCGATAGATTATTTATTTCAATTGGTGCAAAGGAAACTGCAGATATGGCAATTTCTTATGGTAGAATTATATTTGCAGGTAGCATATTTTTATTTTTTACAAATATAGCATATGCCATTCTTAGAAGCGAAGGTGATGCAAATAGAGCGATGTATGCTATGATGTTTGGGGCAGGCCTAAACATTATACTTGATCCAATCTTCATATTTACATTAGGATTAGGAGTTGCAGGTGCTGCATATGCAACAATAATTTCATTAGCAATTACATCAGTAATTCTTGTATATTGGTTATTCTTTAGAAAAGATACCTATGTAACTTTCAGATTTAAGGATTTTAAGTTTAACAAAGATATATTGAAAGATATTTTTAGAGTGGGATTACCTGCATCGTTTCAACAGTTATCAATGTCTTTTACAATGGTAGCAATAATAATAATTATAAATTTTGCTGGTGGGGATGAAAATGTAATAGCTGTATACAATACAGGTTGGAGAGTGGTAATGATTGCAATACTTCCACTTCTTGGTATGGCAACTGCCGTAGTATCTGTCACAGGTGCTGCATTTGGAGCACGTTCATATGAAAAGTTGAACACTGCTTTTATGTATGCTGTTAAAACTGGTTTTATTGTTGAAATTATCCTGGGAATTATAATTTTTATTTTAGCTCCATTGATTTCAATTGTTTTTACAACAAGACCTGAGGACATAATTATAAGACCTGATTTAGAGGAATTTTTAAAAATAACCTGTATTTTTTATCCAGGATCTGCATTTGGTATAGCATCTTCAGCTATGTTTCAAGGAACTGGAAAAGGGATATATTCTCTAATTGCAACACTTTTACGTACTATTGTACTTACAATTGTTCTTGCTTTGATATCTACATTTGTTTTTAACGCAGGAATAGTTGGGATATGGTGGTCTATTGTCATTGCTAACATTGCAGGGTCAGTTATATCTTTCACTTGGGGCAAATTATACATAAAAAATTTAAAATTAAGAGAAGCAGCATCTTAATAATTTTATTAAAAAAGGTTATAAAAGAATTAGTATTAATATAATAGTGATAAAATTATGAACCGATTATTAATTAAATATTTAACTTTTTTATTTATAATATTTTTGAGTACACTTTCTCTACCATTAAATTCATTAGCATATGATATGGACACTTTTCTTAAAAAAGGAATAAAAACTGAAGAGGATTATCAATACTTTTCATATTATACAATGACTGATTTTCTTACTAATCTTAAAGAAAATAACTCAGATATAATGTCTATGGTTTCCTATGGAAAAACATATGAAGGAAGAAATATCTGGTTAGTAAAAATATCTGACAATGTAGAACTTGATGAAGATGAACCAGAAATCCTTTTTATTGGTGCTCATCATGGGGATGAATGGCCTTCTTTTGAAGTATTAATCTATTTTATTAGACATATAGTTGAAAACTATAAAAAAGAGAATACAGATGATGATGAAGACGGTAGAATAAATGAAGATCCTATCGATGGTTTTGATAATGATGATGATGGTCTAGTAGACGAGGACCCGTCTGAAGATAGAGTAAGAGATGCAATAAATAATACCCAAATTTATTTATTTCCTATGTTAAGTCCAGATGGTGCTGAATATGGTGATTCTGGCTCAAGAAAAAATCGTGTTCCGAATCATGGACCTTTTGGATACAAAAAAGAAATTACTTCTTATGGTGTTAATTTGAATCGTAACTATGGTTATAACTGGATTTTATATTACTTTTTTCCTCTTCGTTTTCACTTTTTTTCCTGCGTCCTTGACTCTAGTTTCAATTATAGGGGGCCTCATCCTTTTTCTGAAAATGAAACAAAAGCTGTAAAATATTTTGTTGAAAATCAAAATATTAGTCTTTCCTTATCATATCATTCTCATAGCGAGGTAATGTTCTTCCCTTGGTATCATACATCTAAAAAATCTCCACATGAGGAGATATTCATATCTATCGGGGAGAATATGTCAAACATTAACAAATACCGTCTTATAACAGGTGGAGATTACATTATTCCCAGATTAGGTGGTACCTTGGGAACCTATGAAAATTGGGCATATGGAAAACATAATATAATTTCATTTACAATGGAGCTTTGTAGAACACATGTACCAAAAGATCCTATTGTTGTTTTAGATACATGCTTAAAACATGTTGGGGTAAATCTCTATATTTGTGAAAGAGCTCAGAGTTTAGAAATTGAAAAAATAAATACACACCTTAACTTGTTCTCATAACTACCAATTCTAAATATTTTATTTATAAACAAAAATATATTTAAAAAAAATAAAAAATATTTTGTGTTTTGGAAAGTAATTTTTTAATAAAATATTTTATTTTTTTATAAACAAATAATAATTTGCTGATTTTTTATATCCTATTCCTCTATTTGTTTTTTCAAGAAGCTCTTTTGTCACGATAATATTTTTCTTTGTGATAAAATATTCATCAAGTCCATCTTTGCTTAAATAATATTTATTATTTCTAAAATTTATTGTGGCATAGAATTTAAAATCATTATCTAACTGTGCCATACTAGCATCACCATGGCTGTTATTTGCTAATAACAACCCGTTCTTTTTTAGAAGATTTTTACAAAATTTAGAGATAAAACCTGAGTATAAAGATATTAATAAATCTGAAGAATTAATTATTCCCTCGAAGTTCATTCGGTAATCTTTTGGATAATATTTGATTGTTACATCCGCTTCATATGTTTTATTTTTCTTAATGTATTCTAATATTAAATTTTCATTTTCAAAGAATTTTTTTGCCTTTTTATCAGTATCAATATAATAAGCTATTGGAAAAAAGAATGAAGGAGTTATGTCAATATAACTTCCTGGATAAGCTATAGTTTTAATGGTAAAACTATCGTTTAATATTTTAAAAAGATTATATCTATCACCACTCTTTGCAATATATTCTTCATAATTTTTAATTGACATCATTTCTGAAATGAATATATTATTCTGTAAAAATATGTTTTCAAAAAAGTTGAGTAAAAATTATCTTTTCATAATAAAAAGAATAAAAAAAAGAATTTTTATTTTTTTATTCATAATCCAAGTAACTGCTTTAATATTGGGAATGAATTTGGAAAGCGCTCAAATAGATGAAAAAATAACCTATTGTGGGTGTCTTTGCTCCTTGGTACTTCAAATCTAAAGGTTCCCCATGCACTTTCTGCATCAAATATATCTTTTGCTTTTGCTTTTATTGTATATATTGATTTTTCTTCATAGGTGTGATATTGTCTTACAATTTGTTCTGAATCAAAGGGACCAAACCAATCCTCTATATTTCCATCGCCCCAGTCAATAAGATAGTAAACATCCAAATCATCTGAATCAGCTGAAACAAATGTAAAGCTATATTCATTACCAGGAATTCCTCTCGTTGGACCTTTGATTTCTGGTGTTGATGGGGGAAAATTTGATTCTGTTGTGAAATCCCAAATAAGGCTTTCGGTATATTCTCCATAAGGATCTGTTGCAACTATTTGCCAATAATAGGTGGTTTCATACTCAAGTGTTCCAGGATCAAAGGTTGTTTCTAAAATATCTGACTCTATTAATGGTGGAGGATTTGTTGTTCCAAAATAGATATCATAATATAATGTATCAAACCAGTCTGGGTCACCTCCTTCCCAGCTTATATTAGAATTGATATCTACATTTGTTTTTCCGTCTGATGGATTAGGTTTACTAGGAGCGTTAGGTGCTCTATTATTGCCTAACCGATAAGCTACAGAATCATCTACATAGTATGCATCAAAGGGATACCCCGAAGGCGGTTTGGAATAACCTTGGTGCCATTCGTCATTAAACACAGTAGCAAAAATCATAAGATTGTCTTCAGTTACAGATGAAAAACCATTTTCATCTCCAGTCCAGGTTGTTGAATCAGACCATGAGCCTCCAGAAGATATTGATATAGCTTGATTAAATGCCCAGTCTAAAAATGGAAATGTGTAAAGTTGACCAGCTGCATCTTTCCACCCCATACTTGATTCTAGTTCTGTTATATAAACACGTATGTGTCCACCATATGTGCTTGCTTCGTTATTATTCACTGTAACCTCAATTTCTATCTCAGTTCCCCCTAACCATGTTGCTGAAAGATCGATATCAACATCTTCTACTTCTCTATTTAAACAATTATTAATACTACTTGTATATGCACTCTTTGCACTAGGGACACTACCTGCTCCTACATTTACTTTGTAACCACCATCCCACCATACAGTTGGATATCCATAAAGATTGTATTCTGACGCTCTAGTAGCTGCTTTTGAATTTTTGTTACATACAAGTGTAATATAATTAAAATCCAATTCACCTTCTGTATAAAGTTCCTTTAAAGCACCATGTGCATATTTACAATAACTGCATGTGGTTGATGTACCATATTCTCCAAATACTGTATGATTATTATCAAATGATCTAATAATTTGTTGTTCATTTTCAACGCTATTTAAATGGATTTTGTTTTTTATTGCAGCAGCTCCAAAACTAGATAGGATAAAAATTCCTATAATTAAGATTGATATAACTTTTTTCATATCTACTCCCGTGCCTATGAAATTAAGTTAACAATTGTTAAATTATAAATTTTTCGATTGGTGAAATATTTTCTAAATATTTTAAATATTATTCAAAGTTTTATAAATTAAAGGAAATATTTTAAGGTATCTTTCTAATATTTTTTGGAATATAGGAAATGATATTACTCTTAGCCGAGGGATTTTCATTTCAGTTGTTCCCCAATCACTCTCTAGACCATTAATATCTTTTGCTTTTACCTCAATTACATAGTTGCCTTGCTCAGTCCATGAATGATTCCTGGTTACTTCTTCACCTGATTCATAGGGGCCGATCCATTCCTCAAAATGACCATCTCCCCATTTAACATAATATAGAATATCATCACCTTCAGGATCAGTTGATACAAATGTAAAATCATATTCTATTCCTGGTTTACCTTTTGAAGGTCCATTGATATCTGGTTTATCTGGGGCACCAGTGTATTCAACAATTATGTCCTCAATAGTACTGAAATCTCCCCAATTATGAGCAGAATTATATCCTTTAACCCTATAGTAATATGTACCTTCGAGTTGATCTAAAATTTCATAAAAATCTTCAGTTATCGTTTCTGAAAGTGTGTTTATTTCACTATACTTAGCAATAGGATATATATCATCAATATAGAATCCTTCCCCTTGAGTATAGTCATCAGTTATATATCGTAAACGAATAAATATTGATTCTCCTATGTAATCATCCAGATTATACTCTTTGTAAACCCAATTACTTGATACTCCAGTAAATTTATCAAGAACTTCAAAGCACCTTCCGTCTTTACTAACCTCAATAAATGCATAATCATAATCAGTTTCAATATTATACCAGCACCAGAACGAAAGCTTCATTTCTTCACTGATTGGTATTGGATTGACTGTTACCATTGATGAAACATCATTATTCTGATATCTTGATTTAAAGCTGTGACTAGAAGAATGATATTTTGTGTTACATATTGTGAAACCTTCAATTATCCAATTATCTGAACCAGATTCAACATCATCTGTGAAAATTGATAAACCTGTTAATTCATCGAGTCGGAAGTATTGAGGATCTGCATTCTGATTTTTTTCAACCCATGATACAATATAATCTCCATCAGCATCTACCTCCATTTCATCAATAATTGGAGGTAGTACACGTGGTGTAACTGTATCACGAATGTTTTCAGCTTCTTCTAATAAATAAAAGCCTCCTTCAAAATTTTCTTTACAAACTTGGTCAAGATAACTTTCCGACGGATGAAAAGAAGAACATGCCTCGATTGTATAAGCAAATGTGGGTCTTCCTATAACATAATGAGAGTATCCATAAGCCCAATCGACTGTATCACCTGTTGTAGGATATAGACCAGACGCTTGTGTTGGTGTATATATACCACTTCCACTCTGACGAGTGATACGTGATGCAATTTGCTGTCCAATTTGAGTTAGATAGGTTGAGTCAGGAGCTGAATCAAACGTATAACCCCATGGCCACATAACAAGTTCACCATGAGTATGCCAACTAATTGCTGCACATATGTCATTATTTAAGAAAATATCTCTCACTGCTTGAATTTCATTCTCTGAAAAAGGCCAAGGACCACAATAAACCTCAGAATTTGGATGATTACTAATTGAACCAGATCCAACTGAACCCCAGGAACCCCAGGGATCACCATTAGATGAACCAGCATAATTACGATTTGGATCTACCCCTATATAGGGTGGGAAAGGTCTGCGGTTTTTACGCCAATCATTACCCTGATCATGACAGTAATAATAACCATCGGGATTAACACATGTAACAAGCCACAATCTTACATTATTAACAACATCGGTTATATCAGGATCAGAACCATATTTGGATGTTAGTTCATTTGCAATATATAGACAAATCTCGACTGTAGGCCATTCACGGGCATGATGCAGGCCCATAAAAAATACACCTGGTTCACCTTCGTCCACTCCTGGATTATCAGTTATCTCCAAACACCAAATATCTCTACCTTCATATGTTGTTCCAATGCTGTATAGACTTGTTATATCTGGATAATCATCTGCTATGTCACTTAGAATTGTTTCCATTTCAGCGAGAGTATGATATTCTCCTCGTACTGTGTTCTCATAATCTCTAACATCTTTTATTAAAATTTCATGATTAATATTTGATTTGGCTAGTTCATCAAGTTGATTATTAGTAATAATAACATCAAACCATTCTCCAGGTTTTCCGCTAATTAATTCAAAATCACGAGGAATATTAATATTATTTGAATATATTCTAACTAAAACGAGTTTATCATCTTTAAAAGATGTGCTACCAATAATATTTACTGAAAAAATCGATATCAATAACAAAATACATATAAATATAGATATACTTTTTTTAGTCATACAATTAACACTCCCAATAAAATTAACTATAGTTAATTGAAATATAAATGTTTGTACATAAAAAAATAATTCAAAAATTAACTATATATCGTTTTTCTATTTTCGGATAATCATTTATAATAAATTATTCAATTTGTTAGTAACGAAGAGGAATCCAATTTTATATAATTATTAAAATCTTTACAAACCTTTGTTTTCATAAAAGTTAAAAAGGGTTCACTATTAACATCGCAAGGATAAATTTATGACTGTTACTATGAAATATATAAGACAACCAATAGTAAGTGTACTTGGTCATGTCGACCATGGAAAAACATCACTATTGGATTTTATAAGAGGGTCAACAGTTGCAGCAAGAGAATCTGGAGCTATTACGCAGCATATCGGGGCTACAGAAGTTCCAATTGAAGCAATATATGATATTTGTGGGAATTTATTAAAAGAAAAAAAATTTACTCTTCCTGGATTACTCTTTATTGATACTCCGGGCCATCATGCTTTTACAACCCTTAGAACAAGAGGTGGATCACTTGCTGATCTAGCTATACTTATTGTCGATATAAATGAAGGTTTTAAACCTCAGTCTTATGAGTCAATCAAAATTCTCAAGCAATATAAAACTCCTTTTGTAATTGCAGCAAATAAGATTGATGCAATATCAGGTTGGCAAAAAAGTGATGAAACTGCGAAGGGACGTATTGATAAACAAAGGAAAAATGTTAAAACATTATTTGAAGAGAGGATATATGAAATAATTGGAACGGTTTCAGAGCAAAAATTGAATGCTGATTTATATTTTAATATATCTGATTTTAGAAAAACAATTGGTGTAATTCCAATTTCTGCAAAAACCGGAGAGGGAATCCCAGAGCTTCTTATGATACTTGTTGGACTTGCACAGAGATTTTTAGAGGACAGACTTCATATCGAAAGTGGTCCTGGAAAGGGTAGTGTTTTAGAAGTAAAAGAAGAAGTTGGTCTTGGTAAGACTATTGATGCAATTATCTACAATGGAACTATTAAAAATGATGACAAGATTGTTATTGGAACAATAGATAAACCTGTTGTAACACGAATAAAAGCTCTTCTAAAACCAAAACCTCTTGATGAGATTCGTGATCCCCGTGAACGTTTCGACAATGTTGCTGAAGTTCATGCTGCTTGTGGTATAAAAATTTCATCTCCTGATTTAGAAAATGTTATACCTGGAGCTGCAATCAGAGTAGTAAAAGATAATCTCGAAGAAGTAATTAATGAAATTAAAAATCAAACAAAAATTGACTTTGAATTAGACGAGCAAGGTATAATCATTAAGGCTGATACTATTGGATCACTTGAGGCTCTAATAAAAGAATCTAAAGAAAAAGGAATAAAGATTCGTAAAGCTGAAATTGGAAATGTATCAAAAAGAGATATTGTAGAAACCGATTCAACGATTGATCCGTTTAATAAAATTATATTTGCTTTCAATGTTAAAATACTACCAGAAGCAAAGGAAGAACTCCAAAAGTTAGATATCACAATTTTTGATGAAGACGTAATCTATACGATAATGGAAAATTATGATGAATGGATAGAAAAAAAGAAGGCAGCACTTGAAAGAGAAAGACGACAGGATTACATTCATCCTGGAATGATTAAATTTTTACCAGAGTATGTTTTCCGAGTTAGTCATCCCGCTGTAATTGGAATAAGAGTATTAAGCGGTAGAATAAGAACAGGACTGCGATTAATGAAGGAGGATGGAAGGATTATAGGTTCAATAAAGGGTATGCAATCAGAGAATAAACCGATTGAAGAAGCTATACAAGGTCAAGAAGTGGCGATATCTATTGAAGGTGTAACCATTGGAAGACAAATTAAAGGAGAAGATATTCTCTATACTGATTTGCCTGCAAGTGATGCAAAAAAGCTACGTGATATGGATGTGTTAAATGCTGATGAAAGAGATGTTTTAAATAAAATTTTTGAAATTAAAAGAAAAACAGATAAATTTTGGGGTATGTAAAAATGATATCCCTAAAATAATAAATAATTGATTATTAAAAATTCTCTTAAATTTTATTACTTATTTTAAGTAATGTATTTATTATATATTTCATATTAAAACTTATAAATATCTTATTTATTCGGGTATCAAATGGCATCTAAATCTATTAAAGATATAAAAGAAGCTGAAAAAAGAGCTCTTGAAAAAATTGAGAAAGCAAAAAAGGATGCCGAAAAAATTATTGAAAAGGCAAAAAGGGATGCTGAAAAAGAAAAACAAATCACTATAGAAAAGGCACAAACAAAGTCAAAAGAACAAATTGACAAAGCAGAGATTAATGCGAAAAAAGAGGTTCAGAAAATTGAGGTTAACAGTAAAAAAGAAATCAATAAAATAAAAGAAACAGCAAGTAAAAACATGGAAAGGGCAATTGCAACTATAATCAAGGAAATTGAAGAGGGGGGATAAAATATTTTTTTTCCTTCTCCCATGAAAAAAACTTCAATAATCGTTCATCAAAAATATATAAATGAAGTAATTAAAAATCTCCATGAAACTGGTGTAATGGAGATAGTTGATATTTCAAAAACAGAGGATGAATCACTAGAAAATGATGAATTCATACAGATGCAAAATGATGCTGAAACCTGTATTATGTATGAACTACGTATATCAAGATTAATTGGTATTTTAAAAAAAATTAAATCTAAGAAAAGTGGTTTAAAAGCAATTTTTAATCCAGAATTACCTGAAATCAAATCTGTTGAGTATCGTAGTCTTGACGAAATAAATTCTTATGCAGAAGGTCTGCTTGAGGAAATCGAAAAAAATATTTTAGAACATGATAAAAAACATAAACAAATAATTGAAATGACTGAAAAAATAAATCATGATATCAAGAAATTGAATTATTTTAAGGAATTTGATATAGATATTTCAGAAATTGGAGAATCTAATTATCTTTATGTTGTTTTAGGTATTACAAGTGAATTCGAAGAATTAAAAAAAGAAATTGAATCACTTGAAAAATCAATGATTTATGCAGAACAGTTCGTGAGGAAAAAGGATGTAGAATGGGCTGTTTTAATTGTTGTACACATTTCTGAAAAAGATAAAGTTCAAAAAATATGCAGGGAAAAAATAAAAGAGATTAATCTAGAAGCAACCTCAGGACGCCCAAATGAACTTTTAAAATCATTACAAACAGAGAAAAAACAAATTGATAAGGATAAGAAAAAGATAATTTCAGGCCTAAGAATTTATGCAAAAGAACAACTTGATGATTTACTTGCCTTAAAAGAGGAAATACAACTTGAAAGGGTAAGAAAGGAAGTATCAAAAAATTTTACAATGACTAATTCTACCTATCAAATAAACGGCTGGGTTTTAGAGAGAAATGAGGAAGTATTGGGAAATTCCTTAAACGATGTATCAGATGGCCATGTGGTTTGCAATTTTGAAACACCTTCTATAAACCCTGATAATCCTCCTGTTCATCTTAAAACTCCTGAATGGGCTAAAGCTTTCAGAACTTTTCTTGATTTATTTGCAACTCCAAAATATAATGAAATCGACCCAATGATATTCATGACCATATTTTTTATACTATTTTTTGGTATAATGCTAGGTGATGCTGGTTATGGTCTTGTGCTTTTAATCCTTTCAATTTTTGGATATATAAAATTTGACAAAATAAGTGAGACTATTAAAAGCTGGTCTTTTATGGGGATATGGCTTGCGATAGTAACAATTGTTGTTGGTGTTCTTACAAATAGTATTTTCGGTGACCTTATACCAAGGTTTTTCTTTAATAATCCGGACCATCAACTTTATAGCTTCACAATTGCTGGCACACAATTTCCAATTGAACCTCTTCGTGATCCACTCGTTATATTAGTAATGGCACTTTTCTTTGGTCTTGTTCATCTTAACATAGGTATTTTCTTAGCAATTTATCAATCATATAAAAGAAAAGATATTAACTCTTTAGTTACTCAACACCTCTCTTGGATTCCACTACAAATTGGAGGAGGAATGCTTATTGGGGCATTTTTACTTCATATGTGGGACCTAGGAACAATCGAATTTTATTTGGCAATTATTCTTTTAATAGTAGGTCTTATATTAAGATTAAAACATGCAGGACCCCTTGGTTTTTTTGATATAACTGGTTATATTGGGGACTGGCTTTCGTATGCAAGACTTCTTGCTCTAGGCCTTGGAACGACAGGTATGGCTCTTGCATTTAACATAGTAGCACAAATAATTCCTCAGATGATACCTGTTATAGGGATTATATTTACACCAATCATTCTTGTTATTGCGCATACTGCAAACCTTGGTTTGCAAACCCTTGGAGCAGGTGTGCATTCTCTTAGACTTCAATATGTTGAATTTTTCAATAGGTTTTATGAAGGAGGCGGGAAAAAATTTGAGCCCTTCTCTATAAAAAGAAAATATACTAAAATTGAAGAAGTAAAATAAAAAAAACATGGAGGACAAAAAAATGAAAAATAAAAAAATAAAGGCAAGAGCGTCATTAATTATGTTGGCGATGTTGGCACTATTAACTGCAATGGGAACAGTAATTGCTGACCCTTTGACTGGTGTTGAAGGTGAAACGCAATCAATGATAATTATAGGTTGCGCACTTTCAATGGGTATTGCAGGGATAGGTTCTGCAATGGGACTAATGCTTGCTGGTTCTTCTGCTGTTGCTGTAACTGGTGAAAAGCCAGAGTTATTTGGAAAATGTCTTGTTTTTCAGGTGCTTCCAATGACTCAGGCGGTGTATGGGCTATTAACAGCAATATTGCTTATGATGGGTGCAGGATTACTTGGAGGTGCTGGAGGAGCAGATTTGTCGAATCCAATGATTGGACTTTCTGCAATCGGAATTGGACTCGTAGTTGGTCTTACAGGTATATCTGCTGCAAATCAAGGTCAAGTTGCAAGTTCATCAATTGCTGCTACTGCTAGAAACCCAGATGTTGCAGCAAGGGGTATAATCTATACCGTTATGCCTGAGACAATTGCCATATTTGGATTGCTTGTTGGAATATTACTTATGACTGGATTAGGATTATTATAAAAAGGTAGATTAATGACAGCTGAAAAAATAATTGAACAAATTAAAAAAGATTCTGAAAATGAGATAAAACAGATTATAAAAGATGCAGAGGAACAAGCAAAAATTATTATAAAGGAATCAAAAAAAGAGGCAGAAAAGGAATCAGAAAAGATCCTTTCAGTAGGTAAACAACAAAGTGAAAATATTAAAAAAATTATTATTTCGAAAGCAAACCAAGATACTAAAAAAGAAATAATGAACTCAAGAGAACAAGTAATTGAGCAGTGTTTCACAAAAGCACATCATAAGTTATCAATTATTAAAGAGAAAAATTATGAGAAAATAATTCAGAAATTAATAAAGGATGGAACAAAAAAAATTGGAGGAAAATGTTTAGTTTATGTATCAAGAACCGCCGATAAAAAAATTGTGGAGGATTTAGGGCTATCTATAGAAGGGCATATAGAAACATCTGGTGGTATAATAATAAAATCTGCTGATGGAAGAGTTACACTTGATTATACATTTGATGGAATACTAAAAAGAGAAAAAGACAAAATAAGAAGAAAGGTTGGAAAGATACTTTTCTCATAAATAATGGAGTAGATAATATTGTTTGGGTTGATTCTTGATCCTTATAATTATCCATTTTGGGTACTTATAGGTTCAATAATAATAATAGTTTTTGCTCTAATTGCACGGCCCTTCTCAACATACGTTATGTTTGCCTATCCTAATGCTAAATATGAAGCGATTGGAAACCCATTTATTACAGAAAAAGAACTCAATCGCGTTATAGAAACAAAGGATCTACCATCTTTTGTTGATACATTAAATTCTTCAAAGGATTATGAGTTGTCTGGTGATGACACATATGAAATTCAAAAGTCTTTAGATGAAAATTTTGTTAAAACAATAGATATGATGAAAAAAGAAAGTTCAAAAAAGATGATGGATTTTTTCAATTTCTATTTGGAAAAATTAGATATTTATTTATTAAAAAATCTCCTAAAAAACAAGCTAGATAATAAGGAATTGGATGAAAAAATAAAAGAAAAAGCAAAACTTCCAAAAACAAAGAAATTAATACAAAAAATTATAGAATCTGATAAACAAAATCTTTCAGAAATGCTAAAAAACTATGGTTTTGAAAAAGATTTAATTGATGCTGTTACAGAAGAAAAAATAGATTTTTTAAATGTTGATAATTCTATTGATAGATACATTATAAAAAAGTTCAGAGAAATAAAGGTCCCTTATAAGTGTGAAAATGCTAAAAGAAAATTTGTTAACACAATGATTGATACAATAACAATAAAAAATATTCTTCGGGCAAAACAGCTTGGATATGATGCTGAATTAATTAAAAAATTATTTATTGGCGAAGGACAAGAAATTGCTTCATGGAAATTTAAGGAAATGGCTGAAGCTGATTCAGTTCCTCATGTTATATCAAGCCTTGAAGGTACCTCATATTTTGAATCATTAAAAAATGTAATTGAGGATTACAATAGGGATAAATCAGTACAAGTACTTGAAAATGCCCTTGATTCAAATCTATTAAAACTAGTGGAAAATATATCCACAAAAAATTATGTTACAATTGGCCCTACTATTAGATTTATTGTTTCAAAAGAATATGAAATTGAAAATTTGAAAATAATTGTAAAAGGTATAGGAGAAGACCTTTCATCTGATCTGATAAAAAATTTTTTAGTTAAGGAGACACCTAAATGAAAATAGCAGCACTTTGTGACAAGGATACAGCAGTTGGTTTCAGACTTGCTGGCCTAAAAGATTTATTTGTTCCAGATACAAATGTAAGAGAGATGTGGAATAAAATCTCTGAGCTTGATGATATCGGAATACTGTTTATAACAGAAAAAATTGCAGAAGACCTTGGAAAATATCTTAAAGATTATAGATTGATTCATGACACCCCAATAATTGTTGAAATTCCTGATAAAAAAGGAAGAATGAAAGGTCATGCAGATTTTATTTCACAACTAATAAAAAAAGCTGTTGGAGTTGAAATAGATAAAGGATAATTATATTTGGAGGCAAAATTAATGACAAACAAATCTCAAAAAGGAAAAATAATCAGAATCTCAGGTCCTGTGATTGAAGCAGATGGAATGCGTGGGGCTAAGATGTATGATGTTGTAAAGGTTGGAGAACAGAATCTTATTGGAGAAATCATCAGATTAGATAAGGACAATGCAATAATTCAGGTTTATGAAGACACTGTTGGCTTGAAACCTGGTGAAAAGGTTGTATCTACAGATATGCCTCTATCTGTAGAGCTAGGTCCTGGTTTACTGACAAATATTTATGATGGAATACAACGACCATTACCAGGAATTAAAGAAAAAACAGGTGATTTCATTGAGCGTGGTGTAGAAGTACCAGCTCTAAATAGAAAAAAGAAATGGCATTTCAAACCACTTGCAAAGGCAGGAGATAGAGTAAATAGTTGTGATGTTATAGGTGAAGTCCAAGAGACATCAATAATTTTACATAAAATAATTATCCCCCCTGATATTAATGGCAAGATTTTAACAATTAACAAGGAAGGTGATTACACTGTTGAAGAGGATATTGCTGTTGTTTCAACCGATAAAGGCGATAAAAAACTACAAATGATGCAAAAATGGCCGGTTAGAAAATTAAGACCAATTGCAAAAAAATACGATCCAACACTACCATTGATTACAGGTCAGCGCATAATAGATACATTCTTCCCTATTGCAAAGGGTGGGACTGCAGCAATTCCTGGTGGATTTGGAACTGGTAAAACAGTAATGCTTCATCAGCTAGCAAAATGGAGCGATGCACAAGTTGTAGTCTATGTTGGATGTGGTGAACGTGGAAATGAGATGACAGATGTTCTTCGTGAGTTTCCAGAGCTTGAAGATCCAAAATCTGGCGAACCACTAATGAACCGGACTGTTTTAATTGCCAATACCTCAAATATGCCGGTTGCCGCAAGAGATGCAAGTGTATATACAGGTATTACAATCGCAGAATATTACAGGGATATGGGATATGATGTAGCTTTAATGGCAGATAGTACTTCAAGGTTGGCAGAGGCTATGAGAGAGATATCTGGCCGTCTTGAGGAGATGCCTGGTGAAGAGGGATACCCTGCATATCTTGCATCAAGGCTCGCAGAGTTTTATGAGAGAGCCGGGAGGGTTAAACTTCTAGGTTCAAAAAATAGAGAAGGTTCAGTTTCTGTGATGGGAGCTGTATCTCCACCTGGTGGGGATTTCTCTGAACCTGTTGCTCAAAATACTCTTAGAATTGTAAAGGTTTTTTGGGCTCTTGATGCAGATCTTGCAGACCGGAGACATTTTCCATCTATTAATTGGTTGAAGTCATATTCTCTTTATCTTGATGAAATAAAATCTTGGTGGAATAAAGAGGTAGGAGAGTATTGGCTCAAACTTAGAAATAAGGCAATGGCTTTACTTCAAAAAGAATCAGAGCTTGAGGAAATTGTAAAGCTTGTTGGACCTGACGCCTTACCTCCACGCGAAAGAGCACTTCTTGAAAGCGCGAGAATAATCCGGGAGGATTTCCTTCAGCAAAGTGCTTTTCATGAAATTGATACATATTGCCCTGGTAAAAAACAATATGAGATGTTGAGGATTATTCTTAGCTTTTCAGATAAAATACAGCAGGCTGTTGAGAAAAATGTTCATATGGACGATGTTTTAGCTATGAAATCATGTGAAAATCTTGCAAGAATGAAAACGGTATCAAACATAGAATATGAGAAAAGGTTTCAAGAAATTGAAAAAGAACTCGATAAAGAGCTAGAAGCCCTTATTAAACGAGGTGGTTGAGTTGAGCAATAAGGATATTGAATATTTTTCAGTAACAGAAGTTGCCGGACCTTTAATGATAGTTGAAGGAATAAAAGATGTTGCTTATAACGAGGTCGTAAAAATCAGAACTTCAACTGGCGAGGAACGTACTGGGCAGGTTCTTGAAGCATTTATGGATAAGGCTATTGTTCAGGTTTTTGAGG
>SMTZ1_10000519_pt1 | contig 52114 bp, 45 predicted proteins | sample DeeMarSWOR136_30_FD_25667 | JGI IMG/M metagenome (IMG submission 25667) | reverse complement strand
TGCCACATTTTTGGTGATTATTTACTTGGAGGGGGTCCGGGTTGAGCTTCCCATGACTTATGCGGGTTACAAGGGTTTCCGTAGCCGTTATCCGATTAAGCTTTTATACGTGTCCAATTTGCCGGTTATCTTTGCGTCTGCGCTTTTCGCTAACGTTTACTTCTTTTCCCAGCTTCTATGGACTCAGATGGGAACGCCTGCTCCTGGAACGAATATTCTCTTCCAAGTCATAGGTGACTACAATAGAACTTCCTCCGGTTCCGTTCAGCCTGTTGGTGGCTTGGCGTATTATGTAACTCCACCTAACAACATTCTTAGCGTAGCGGCTGAACCCTTGAGGGCTTCGGTTTACTTGGCGATTCTGGTGGTTTTCTGCGCAGTGTTTTCGCTTATTTGGCTTGAGGTTGGTGGTCTGGGGCCAGATAAGGTGGCTAAGCAGCTTATGGATTCGGGCATGCAGATTCCAGGTTATCGGCGTTCAGGTAGACCTATTCAGGCGATTCTTAAGAGATATATTCCTGTGGTCACGGTTCTCGGCGGGATAATCGTTGGTCTTATCGCTGGCATAGCGGATTTCCTGGGTGTTTTTGGCACAGGTACAGGCATCCTGTTGTCAGTAGGCATCATCTACCAGTACTACGAACTATTGATGCGAGAACGCGCAGCGGAGATGTTCCCAGCTTTCAGAAGAATCTTGGGCGAATAACCTGAGATTATAGGGCTTGAAGAATGGTGTACCCTTCCATTTGAAGCAGAAGTATAGAGTGGAACCAGCGATTGGCGGTTAAGTGTTTGCTGGATAGCTTTAGGGAAATGACTATAGCCTCTTTATTTGTACATGGAATAGTTGTTGTGGAAAATGCTGTTGGCAGCTTTTTTCTACTGGTTTTTGTTCCAGTTAGCTGTTGGCTATTAATAATCGCGTAATGTTTTCTATAGGTTTGTTCTAAAGGATAGTCTCATAAGGCATTTAAGTGAGTAATTAGCTATCAGATTTTGTGGGAAGGAAACGATTGGTTTCGACGCTTATGGTGATTCTGGAGTTGCTGAGTGATGGGCAGTGGCATAAGGTAGAGGAGTTGCTGTTGAAGACGGGGTTGGATGAGCTAAAGTTTGAGAAGGTCATCGGTTTTCTGAGTAAGTACAACTTTGTGAAGATTGATAATACGAACAAAAGAGTTAAGATTAATAGGGATTTCAGAAAGTTGTTGGTTCAGCCTGCTGAGTGATTCTTGGGCTGGATAATTGCTGTTGACGTTTTAGTCTTTTTAAAAAAGGTTGTGGGGTGGTTAGGGTGAAATTTGTTTTAGTATGTCGGCGTCGTCAGCGTCTCTTTCCATGAATATGCTGATTTTGTTACCTTCGATGTTCATGCAGAGTGCTTTGTTTTGTTTGCCTTCGATGAGGACATTTGTGATATCGCCTAGTTTGAATTGGTCTGAGATTTCTTGGCTTGAATCCTGCAGTTTGGATGAGAAGATGGCGTATTCGACGAGTTTTTCTGGTTCCTTGAGGTCGATTGCTGCGGAGGTTGCGTTCCGTATTATGTAGCCTACCACACCTGATTTTTTGCGGATTTTTGCGAGCTTGTCGGTTAGGTCTTTGTAGGTCTTGTTTTCCTTCAAGTTGGCTGAGAGTTCGTCCGCGTCAACCGTTATGGCTGTTAGGTTTTCTTGACTCTGTTTTTTCTTAACCATTTGCTGTTCACCTTGATTATTCGATTACCGGTTTGACGGTGACGAGCTCGCCTTGTTGTGTTTCTAAGGTGAGCTGAATTTTTTCTGGCATTTTAACTATGCCTTTTCCTGCGTCTTTTGATTTTTTAATTTGTTTGAATTTGCAACGGGTTATTTTTCCGTTTAGGGCTTCAACTTCGACTTCTTTGATTTTTCTGTCGCCGTAGAGTTCGGCCCATTGTGTTATTACTTCTTTGTCAATGCGTACGGTGTCTGAGGGAACAAGTAATCCGCTTAGGTTTTCAACTATTAACTGCGTCACCGGGGGTTCCGGAAGCAGCGGGTCGTTGTCATATTTAGCCTCCGGCTCGGCTTGTTCTGGTTCTTCGTAAGTTTCGGATTCGACTGGCGCGGTTTCTTCTTTCTCCTCCTCGTAATAGGTCTGATCGCTTTGGTCTTTAGCTTCATCGCTTTCGCCCATTTCTTCAACTGCTCCTTCGGCAGCTTCGTCCTTGTTATCTTCTGATTTGGGCTGGTCGATTCTAATTGTCTCGTTTTCTAAGGAGGCTAGCTGAATTTTTTTGGATAGTTTTATAACTATTGGTATTAAAATTCGGGTTAGGGTGTTAACGTATTTTTCATCAGCCTCTTTTGACGAGACTGTTGTTACGTAGAAGTCGTTCATTGCTGCAATGTTTACTTTTCCTTTGGTGCTTTGGATTGTTATGTTATCCACATCGCCTAGGGCGTTTGCCCTTTCGGTTATGGCGTCGAAAGCGTTTATGGTTTGAGTTGCGTTTTCTTCCGTTGTTTTTTTGTTCTTGGCTATAATTTTTCCGTCTTTGAAAACGAAGTTGCTGGTTACGTCTGGGCAAGCGTTCTGAATTTCATCCAGTGTACTTTCTAGGGTGAAAGCGTATACTTCGTTACTCATGTTACTTGGCTCCATCGATTGGTATGGTCACGGCACTGCGAACTCAGCTGATTTTGAAGAGTATGCGTTCCGGGACTCCTTCACTTTCAACTACTAGATATTTCAGGCCTTCAGTGTCACCGAGTTGATCTAGCCACTTCAGGGCCTCACGGGCTTTTTGCAGAACCAATAGACGCTCTTGGTGGCTGCGTACGACGGATTCTATGGCAGTAAGCTCGTGGAAGGGATTGGCGTCTAGGACAATGTTGAGGCTGCCTACAGCTATTTCGCCTAAGCTTTCGCTGGATGCTTTGGATTTGCCTGCGAGCTTCATGACGACTTCGCGGATTTTCTTTGATTTTTCCGCCAAGTTTCTGATTTCGTCGAGTCGGCGCAGGTATTCGCCTAGCGTGCTTTTTGTTTTGGATATGTCTTTATCCAGTGTTTCAGCTATTTTTTCGGCTGAATCGTATTCTTTTATTTCTACTACCATTTGGTTTTTTTGCACCTCCAGAGAGGAAAGAAGAGAGGGGAGATTGGAGTTTTCTATTTCACCCTACCCTTTTACTTTTGGCTAACAATGGGGAAATTAATGCTTAGGGAGCGACTGCGTTGTATGGGAAGTAGTTCCCTTTGGCTGACAGTAATCTTATCTGATAGGTATCTCCTGATTCCACTGGAGCGCCTACAACAACTTGAGTCCCTTCCGAATTGGCAGCTACGGATGTTCCAGTCATTTGGGCATTATCGCCATTGACAACTGCAGAGGTAATCATAACATCAGTTGTACCAGTATTGCTAAGCCATAGAGTAATCTGGTCATTAGTATCATCAAATTGGGCGTTAGTTATAGTTATTTGTTCAGTGTCCATGAATCCGATGCTTAGGGCTCCCATCCATGCGGCTACTGCGATGCTGACTGCGACTGTGACTGCGATGAGTATGATTGATGCGACTACGGGGCTTAGGGCTTTCGCGTTTTTTCTCAATTTTCTCATTATGCTTTTTTCCCTCCTTTGGGATTGATGTGTATGATAGATGAGCGTTAGGATTTAAATCTTACGACTTAATACACAATATTATCCATGTGTAAAACAAAACTACACAAAAAACAAAACCATGAACAGAACCATTGAAAACCAAACGTCGGAAAAACACACTGTACAACAGTTGAGCGAAAATATGCAGCTCAAAAATTATACAACAATACCAGAACGAAGAGCACAACACAAAATGCTCTGAAACAAAAATGCGGGATCAAACGCTATAGAAAACGGTTTTACATTTGAAACGAGGCTCAGCGCCTAAAATTCTTTCAAAACTGGATGCGGAAAAACATCTAAAAATAGAATGAAAAAGTTGAGCAAGAAAGGGCTCATTGTGCTCAAACGCCAACTTCATCAAAGAAACCGAGAAGAAGCTCCGCGACTTTCTCGCCCAGTTCGGTAATCACATAGTACTTCTTGAGCGGGTCAATTCGCTCGCTTTTAGCTAACCCCAACAACTCGATCTCAATCATCCTCGACCGGAAGGTTCCGTCACTCAACGTCAGCTTGTTTTCCCTCATGAAATCCTTCGCAGCCTTCCACTTCCCTTTATTAAGATGCAGTAGAAAGATGCAGTCAATCGCATGATCCTTCTCTAGCATAGCCTTAATTGCAGACAGCTTCGGTTCTGTAAGAATCCGCTTTATCTTCTCCTCTTCTCCATTTTTCTTCATTACACTATCACACCTGTTTGTATGTTCTGAATATAGCAGAATACCCTTAAAAGATTTAACCTATATTACGATTTATGAAACATTTCTGATGAATTATAAGTTAATATGTCAGATTATTTCCGTTTTTTGTATATCATTACTCCCTGATGCTCGTGGACAAACTCAAAACCAAAATGCAAAACTTCCTGAAACTCCTAAACTCGCAGATAAGGCTTATAAATTAACCCAAGAATAATAGAAACAAGAGGAGAATAATGATACTCAGTCTCTCAGAGATGTTTTCCAACATGGTTGGAGACATGATAGCCGCAATACCCTCCGTTATCGCCGCGATCATAGTAATCCTAATAGGATATGCCATTGGAATAATCGTTGGCGCAGCAGTTAACAAAATGGTGGAAAAACTCGGCATAGAAAAAACCTTCGATAAAACGGTATCAGGACAAGCCTTCAGAAACGCCGGTTTAGACCTATCCAACTTCATCGGAGCAATAACCAAAGCCTTCATAACAATACTGGCAATAATCCTTGCCATACAAATCCTAAACGTCGGCGGCACAATCGGCACTTACCTAACCACAATTGCAGACTATCTACCTAGACTACTCGGCGGAATCCTAATCATAGTCTTTGGCACAGTACTTGTTGATTTCTTAGCTTCATTCATTGGCAGAATGATAAGACCAATGTTCCCCGAAGCCAAGGTCGAAATCGCAGACATGCTCAAGAACTTGCTAATGATAGGCTTAATAGCCTTCGTATTGGCGCTAGCACTTGACCTAATGTTGCTCTCTGGCGATCTAATATATCCGCTAATAATAGGATTTGTGATAATAGGCGCAGGCATATCATTAACAGATGGACTAATAAAATCAATAACCGATGACCACGCAGAATTTAAAGGCGTCGCAGGATACGCAAAATTCGTGCTTTACAGCATATTCCTAATTATCGGAGCGGGAGCAATATTCGCAACTTATCCAGGCGTAACAAACATCATAGCAAATATATCATATGCATTCGCAATCGCACTCGCTATAATACTAATTCCAATCGTCTATTCAATGGCGAAGAAACTTTCTAAAGAAGCAGCATAAGCAGTCTCCAACAAACCCCCTTCTTTTTAACTTTCTAAACCACCCAACTTTAGTGCAGCTGACTATTTTTCTGCAATAAATTAATATTGGCTCAAAATAAATCGACTTTCTGCAGAGCGTTTTTAAACACGATACAGCTAAAAATAAAAACGGTCAGGAGAAAACCAAAAATGACGAAAACAGTCAAACACCGACCACCCGAGAAAGAAATCACAGTTGAAGGACACCTCATCAACTCTATGATACTCACCAAAATATGGGATCGAATAGCACGTGCTACGCCTATTTCTTGTTCATTAAGTACTCATGTATGGCTTTAGCTGCCTTCTTGCCCATGCCCATCGCGCTGATAACTGTGGCCGCGCCCGTGGCCACATCGCCGCCGGCGTAAACACCATCCAAGCTTGTTTTGCCGTTTTCATCAACAATTATGGTGCCGCGCTTCGGATTAGCCTCCAAGCCTTCCGTGGTACGCTGGATAATAGGGTTGGGAGTTTGTCCGATAGCGATAATGACCGTGTCAGTTTCCATAGTAAATTCAGATCCTTTAATCGGAATTGGTCTGCGCCTTCCTGAAGCGTCTGGTGGACCGAGCTCCATGGCTCGACACTCCATGGATTTAACCCAGCCCTTCTCATCACCGTTGAACCTCAATGGTGCAGCCAAGAACTTGCAAACCAAACCTTCTTCCTCGGCGTTCTCAATCTCCTCGTGTCTAGCAGGCAATTCCTCGCGTGAACGCCTATAAAGTAGGCACACCTCAGCTCCAAGACGCATCGAGCTTCTGGCGCAATCCATGGCAACGTTACCGCCGCCAATGACAACCACGTGCTTTCCAAGTCTCAGCGGCGTATCGTAGTCGGGGAAGTTGTACGCTTTCATGAGGTTAACGCGTATTAAAAACTCATTGGCTGAGTAGATGCCTCCCAAGTTCTCGCCTGGAACCCCCAGAAACATTGGCAAACCAGCGCCTGAACCGATGAACACTGCTTCATATCCGCTTTTCATAAGTTCAGGAATAGTGTGTATCCTGCCAACCTGGTTGCCTAAGCGTAAATCAACGCCTAGGTTCACGATGTAGTTCACTTCGTTTCTGACTATAGCTTTGGGTAAACGGAACTCGGGAATACCATAAATCAAAACGCCGCCGGGCAAGTGAAGCGCTTCAAAAAGTGTAACTTCATGCCCAAGCTTCACCAAATCAGCTGCAGCCGTAAGCCCTGCCGGACCAGCACCGACAATAGCTATTTTTTTGCCCGTAGGCTTAGCTTTCTCAGGTTTCTGAAAACCGTGTTCACGCTCCCAATCAGCTAAATAACGCTCTAATCGACCGATACTAACGGGTTCACCGATTCTCCCGACGACACAAGTTACTTGACACTGTTCCTCTTGCGGGCAAACACGACCGCACACGGCGGGCAAAGCGTTTTTCGCTTTTATAATAGCTATGCCCTCATCATACCTTTTTTCTCGAATACATTTAATGAATTCTGGAATAGGAACTTCTACAGGACAACCAGTCACACACTGAGGCTTTACACATTGCAGACATCGGTTAGCCTCTTCAATAGCTTGCACCTCATCGTAGCCCAATGCAACTTCGTTAAAGTTTTTAACGCGTTCTTTAGGCTTCTGCTTAGGCATTGCAACGGCTTCTTTCTTTATCTTCGGTTTAGGTTTAGGCTTTGTTTCTGCCACAATTACAACCTCCATGCATTTCCCATAACATTGAACTTAACCGCTCTTCTGGAAGCATCAAACGTTGACGCTGAACTAACTCTTCAAAATCAAGTTGATGGCCATCAAACTCTGGGCCGTCAATACAGCCAAACTTCATTTCGCCCCCAACCGTGACACGGCAGACGCCGCACATGCCCATACCATCAACCATTATAGGCGTCACAGTCACGATCGTCGGAATACCGTAAGGCTTGGTGATTTCGCAGACCTCCCGCATCATAACCACAGGACCCAAAACTACACAGTGGTCAAACTTTTCCGTCGTCAACAAATCTTTCAGAAAATCTAACCCCTTGTACCCGATTGAGCCATCATCAGAAGCCACGTAAAGTTTATCGCTTAACGCTTTGGCTTCCTGCTCCATGAATATGCAATCTTTGGACCTGCAACCAAGCACCGCAGTCACGTGATTTCCCGCTTCCTTCATAGCTTTAAGTTGCAACAGTGCAGGTGCAATCATGATACTACCGCCGACGCAGAGAACTTTCCCAAACTTTTTGACTTCTGAAGGATTACCCAACGGACCAGTAACATTCATCAGGGTGTCGCCTACATTAAGGCAACCAAGTCCCTTCGTGGTTTTGCCAACCTCGTGGAAAGCAAATGACACTGTTCCCTTATTCGCGTCATAATCGCAAATAGTCAAAGGTATTCGCTCGCCCTTTTCATGGGGAACTACTATTACGAACTGTCCAGGCTTAGCTTTCTCAGCAATGTCTGGAGCGTCAACTTCAAACAGGGTTTCTTTATGAGCAAGGCTCGTTTTGCTTACTATTTTGTACGTCTTATTTCGCCTCCGCCTTCATTTCTGCACGTTGGGTTAATGCTGCAATTTTATTGTAGAAACTTTCAAATGCTGATTTGAATTCGCCCTCGCATCTCGGCGACAACTCAAACATTTCGAAACGGTCAAGCAAATTCATCTTCTTTAACACGTTCTCTAACATGCCTAGATTGCGTTCAGCAGTGTCTCTGCCTTCGCTGAGCTTGCAGTCGTCAGCAGCGCACACAACTCCCATTACACCATCGAAGCCGCACTGCAGGGCGTTGACGACGTGAACAGGATCCATTCCTTTGAAACATGGAACTTCCAAGACCATGGCGTTTTTGCCTTTAAGCGCGCTGTCAGGGTCATCCAAAGCTGAAAACTCGGACCACTGGCAACTGAATACAAGCACAGCAGGAGCTTTACGTTGCATCTTCATGGTTGTAGCGGCTTGACCATACTGCTGCAACACGTTCTCAAATTCGTAACCTTTCACTTCGATAGCTTGATGCGGACAAACAAGAGCACAAGCGCCGCAACCTACGCAGTCTTCGTAAATGATGGTTGGCGTAGAGAACGGTTCCGCTTTTATCGCGTCATAGGGGCAAATGAACACGCATTTATCGCAACCCACACACTCTTCAGTTTTGTACACTGCTTTTCTAGAAAACTTCACCACTTTCAACGCGTTCTTATCATAACCCAACTGCTCCAAAACATTTTGAGTAAGCTGGAAACGTCTTGTGTTAATTTTCGTGCCTTCCTTGTAGCGGCAGAATGGATCCTCACACTGAATAGAAACAATGTTCTTCACGCCTGAACTCAGCGTCTTAAACACGAAGTCTGTGGGTATTCTTCCTGAACAGGGTAAACGTAACGGAATGTAATTGTCAATGCATATACCTTGCTCTGTCAGAATCTCTTCTGTTTCGCATGTTGAAGGAGAATTTCCTCGACACATCAAAACCAAAGTGTCACTATCAACCTTTTTCCTTACACAATCCACGTAATCCACTAGATGGTCATAATCGTAGTAGGCAACTTCGATTGCCGCAACTGGACAAGCACTGGGACAAATGCCACAGACCTGACATTTCTGGATGTCAATCTCAACCTTGTCGGCTACTTTATCAAAGTTTATGGCTTCATAGGGACAAATTGAATAACAAATAAGACAGCGACTGCACAAATCTTGGTTAATTTCTACCGCCGCGAGGCAGGTTTCACTCACTTCTGTTAACTCTTTCACTTCCCCTTCACACTTTCAACGATGAAAGCGAATCAGTTTGCTTATAGAACCATGAAAAGGGCTTTTGGATGATATAATGTTTTCCCTCTATTTCCGGTAATACGGTTGCCGAATAAAACTATACGCTTCAAGGGCAGCGGTTATACCTTGACCAACTGCAGTGCCAATCTGTTTAACAGGATGATTCGTCACATCACCCGCAGCATAAACCCCCGGTATGTTAGTTCGCTGGAAAATGTCCGTTTTAATGTAGCCAGCATTGTCGACTTGAACGTCAGCATCCTGGGCGATATGACTGTTGGGCGCCTCGCCAATCTGGACGAAAACAGCGTCAACTGGGATTTCTTTTGTTTCTCCCTTTTTGTTGTGGTACACGATGACTTTGCTGACGAGCTTCTCACCCTTGATTTCTCGGACTTCGGTGTTCCAGAAAACCTGAACGTTCTCTTTGGAAGCAATATCCTTCACAAGAGCCTCTTCAGCGCGAAAAGCGTTCCTACGGTGAGTCACTAGCACTTCAGCGGCAATGCCAGAAAGATAAAGTGTGGTCGTGGCTGCGGAGTTGCCCCCTCCGATTACGAGCACACGTTTTCCCTTAAAGAAGGGGCCATCGCAGACACCACAATAGCTGACTCCTTTTCCACGAAATTCCTTTTCGCCTTTAACCCCGATTTCACGGTAATGAGAACCCGTGGCGATGATAACCGCTTTAGCCTCGTACTCTCCTCGGCTGGTTTTCACGATTTTCCGTTCGCCCGCAACGTCTAAGCCAGTTACGTTTTCAACTTCGTGAAAGGTTACGCCGACTTTTTTGCAGTGATCCACCATTTTCTCCGCCAGTTCAGTCCCAGCTATCTGCGAGAAGCCAGGGTAATTTTCCACAACTGGGGCGTCCGCGGTGGTGCCCCCAGCAAATTTTTCATCCACAGCGAGAGTTTTCAGCCCGCTTCTAGCGCCGTATATTCCAGCAGCTAAACCTGCGGCACCTGCGCCGATTATTGCCAATTCCCAGCTTTCCATACTCAACAACCCTAAAGGAATAATTGATAGCGGGGCTGTTTATGAATTATTCGGAGTATGACGTCAGCATCCCATCTTTTGGCTGAGAAAAAGTCCATTTACATAATCGGCTATAGTTGTCCCCTGCTTCTTGGCTAACTTCTTAAGTGCACGATTTATCCCCGTAGAGTACTGTATAGCCTTCTTAGGTCTCTTCGTTATAGAAGCTGGCAAGCCCATTTTCTGTGCTGCTTGCCTCAACACCAGCTTTCTCAGCGCACCTATGTCACGTTCGATTTTCAGTTCCGTAGGCAAGGATAAAGCGAATTCGGCGAGTTGGTACGACGTGTAGGGCAAACGCAATTCCACATTATGGAAGCTGCAGATTTTTACGTCTCTTTCAAGGTTGCTCTCATACACACAAACCACATCGTCAAACATGGTTTTCCTCACCGAATCTTTCCCATGCAGCAAGTACTCATTGACGTAGCGCTGATAGCCGCCGAAAAGCTCATCCGCGCCCTGCCCAGCCAGCAACACCATGATTTCTGCCTCCGCGACTTTTTTCGCCGTCCAGTAAAACGGCACGCCGATGCTAGTTTTGATGGGGTCAGGCTCCTCGATTAGCTCCACAACACTAGCTACGACGTTTGCGACATCCGACTCCCTGAACAAGTGAACCTGCAAAGGCAAATTCAACTCTTCCGCTGCCTTCTTCGCCGCTTCAGTTTCAGGCTGATTCTCCAAACTCACATGGATTAGGCGGACATCCACATGGCACTTCTCCGCTAGAAACGCCACAACGCTGCTGTCTAATCCCCCAGAGAAGGCAACAGCAATTTCCTGAGCGCCCCCAACACGCGCACGAACAGATTTTTCCAGCAACTTCTGCAAGGTTTCCGCGGCTTCTTGCATGGCTACAGGTTTTGGCTGTGCGTAGGCAAGCGTTTTAACGGGCCTAAACTTGAAGCCCTTTCGGCTGATAATTGCCAAGTGTCCAGGCGGAAACGACCGCGCCGCGTTTATTCCAAGTTTCCATAAGGCTCTTCGGTTGGAAGCAAGAGCCGCCACACTTCCATTTTCGCCATAATACAATGGCGCAACACCAACAGAATCTCTTCCCGCAATAATACGCTCAGGCTCGGCGATTAATAGTGAGAAGTCACCCTCAACCTGCTTAAGGAACGCCTCGCTTACCCCTAGGCCATCCGCCTGCTCTAGCTTTTTTGCAATGGTTTTTGCACCTGAAGCATTTAGAGTCGGCGAGTAAATTCGCCCATCAAAGACGACGGCGGCCCTCCCAATATGTATGCAATGCTGCTTGTCATATGAGACAAGTTTTGCGTTACCGTCTTTTTTGTCCAACACCATAATTGTTGTTTTCATGTTCTAGCCACTTCATATACTGCGTTATTCAGGTATTGTTGTGGTAAAACATTAATGTTTAATCTGCATATCCTTGTGTCGAGGGAAAATTGACTTGCCTATCCTACCCATAGACACTGGTCGCTACGGTACCCCTGAAATGCTCAAGGTGTTCGAGGAAGAAGCGCGTGTTCAAAGACTGCTCGACGTTGAAGCCGCATTGGCTTTGGCGCACGCTGAAGTTGGAGACATCCCGCGAAAGGACGCCGAAAAAATCGCAGCATTCGCTTCCACCAAGTATGTGAAGGTAGAACGCGTGAAAACCATCGAGAATAAGATTAAGCATGATATCGCTTCTTTGGTTCGCGCTTTAGCGGAAATGTGTGGATCAAGCGGAGCTTACGTTCACTTAGGTGCTACAAGCTACGACATCGTAGACACTGCCAACGCTCTGCAACTAAAAGCTGCCTCAGAAATCATCGAGAAAAAACTCGCCACACTAAAAGGAATCTTACAAAAGCAGGCTGCACGGTACAAGGGAACAGCGATGATTGGAAGAACTCATGGGCAACACGCGTTGCCTATTACTTTAGGCTTCAAATTCGCGGTGTGGGGTTACGAGGTCGCTAGAAACATCCAGCGGATGAAAGATTGCCGTCACCGCGTTGTAGCTGGAAAGATGACAGGCGCAGTAGGCACCCAAGCCAGTTTAGGTAAGCACGCGGCGCGCATTCAGGAACTTGCGATGAAGCGGCTGGACATAAGCGCGGCTGAGATTTCGACACAGATTGTGCAGAGAGACCGTTACGCTGAATTCATATGCCTCTTAGCCGTGATTGCTGCTTCGCTGGAGAATTTTGCCACGGAAATCCGGGAGTTGCAGCGACCTGAAATAGGCGAGGTCTTTGAGTCATTTGAGAAAGCGCATCAGGTTGGCAGTTCCACTATGCCTCACAAGCGGAATCCTGAAACTTGCGAGAGAGTCTGTGGCCTAGCCCGAATTGTCAGAAGCCTCTGCATTCCAGCGCTTGAGAATGTAGTCACGTGGCACGAGAGGGACCTGACTCAGTCTTCGGTTGAACGTTTCATTCTTCCCGAGTCCTGCATTCTAGTTGACTACCTGCTGTTCTTGATGAGTAATATAATGGCTAATTTGCGGGTGGATGAGCAGAGGATGATGCGGAATTTGGATTTGACGCAGGGGCGTGCCATGTCGGAAGCTGTGATGATGGCTCTTGTTGCGAAGGGCGTGAACAGGCAGGAGGCCCACGAACTGCTTAGGAAATTGACGATTAAGAGCGAGGTTGAAAAGCGGCAGTTTCGGGAATTCCTCCTCGAAGATACACTTGTCAGCGGCAAGCTTAGTGCGAAAGAAATTGATGCCGCGTTGATTCCACAGAATTATTTGGGCACGGCGGTTGAGCAGGCAGAAAAGTTCGCTAAGATAGGCTAATAATCTGCCAGCGACTTCTGTTTCCACTCGTCCCCTTTCTCAAGTTTCTCCCAAGTTGCTTTTTTGACGAAACCGCCAACCTGTTCCTTGATTTTCTTAGCTAACCGCGGTCCAATCAGCGGTAAATTGGTCAAGTCTTCAATTGGCGCGCGTTTTATGTCGGCAACCGTCTGGAAACCCGCGTTGTACATGATACGTCCGCGTACGCGACCCACGCCTTCTAGCTTGACGATGGGCAGCAGCTCCTTCTTTATTCCTTTCGCCACGCGTTCTATCAGCTCAGACGCCAAGGGCAAGACAGGCTTGTTTCCGAAAAGCTTGGCTAATTCGTGGGTGGCGTGGAGCAGCCACTTCGCGTTCTCAATTGTCCTGTATAGGTCGCCGGGTTGGACGTGGAACTGGTCTATCAGCGTGTTCTCGCTCGCTTCCTCAATCCAGCTTTTGAGAACCATGGCGGTTTTGACTTCGCCTAAAAACTCCTCATAAGCTACTTGATCGTCCAGTTCGCTGGGGACCTGCGTTAAGAATTCGGCTCTGTGCTCCTCCATGAGGATTCCGAGCTTGTCAAGCTCGCGCGAGTACGGTCTCATCACTGGACCCATATCTGGCGTATGCGCAATCAAATGTAACAAGCTCAAATCAGTAAGGCACGCAGGCTGTTGTCGTAGGGCATCTCGAATTTCAACCCCTGAAAGCGGGTCTATGTAAAGCTCGCTGGTGCGTTTTCCGAATTTAGTGGCGTAGATGTCTTTGCCAAACAGCTCCAGCATTTCCTCGTCGTACAGGTACTTCAGAATTTTGGCTATGATGCTTTTGATGGCCTTCACATCGTACTGGTACGCGTAGAAGGTTTTTCCGAAGAAAGCGTATATGCCATTCTCTGTGTGCGCGAAGTCTGAAGCGATTGTTGCAAGGACGTGACCGCGAATTATCTTTTCAACCGCCAGCCTCGACCATATCCGTTCAGAACGCGCCAGTATGTAACTGTCCATGAGGTAATCTGCTTCGTCGGCAGTCTTGCTGATGAGTATGGATTCGCCGGTCTTGTCGTATTTGGGTCTTCCCGCCCTGCCTGCCATCTGCTTGTACTCCAAAACCGCTATCGGGTAGTAGCCGTAGCCCGGCTCCCAGCGTCTGTAATCCTGAATTACCACTGTGCGCGCGGGAAGGTTGACACCAAAAGCCAGCGTCGGTGTGGCGGTTAATACTTTGATTTTTCCCTGCCTGAAAAGGTTTTCAACAAACCTTCGGTGAACTCCAGCCAAGCCCGCGTGGTGGAAAGCGGTACCGCACTCCACAAGCCCAGCGAGCGAGTCGCTTATGTGCGTTCTCTCGCCTGCGGACAGAATCTTCTCAGCCTCATCCGCCAAAGCTCGTTTAAGTGGTTTAGAAAGAACTTCGCCTGTGTGCGCAGCAATCTTCTTTGCCATACTCACGGATTTCTTTCTAGTGGACGTAAAAACTAGTGCTTGGCCACCAGTTTTAAGGGTGTTTATAACAAGATTTATGGTTGGATCGTGCGTTTTTTTCTCGATTTTTCTGGCGTGGCCGTCCTTGTATTGGATCTCTTGATGCAAGAGCACGCCTTCTTTCAGGGTGACAGGGCGCCACTCCGTTACAACGTAGCCAGCTTTGAGCCAACCTGCGATTTCCTCTACGTTGTGAATGGTGGCGCTTAAGGCTAAAACCTGCATGTCAGGGTTGACCTGCATGAGTCGCGCCAGCACAATTTCCAGCGTGGGACCGCGGTCTCCGTCGTTCAGCAGGTGCACTTCGTCTGCAATCACCAACGAGATGTCGTCCATCCAACTGACCCGGTGCCTTAAAAGTGAGTCTGCCTTCTCGTTGGTAGTCACTATAATGTCGTATCTTCCCAGCCAGGAGTCGCCGCTGTCAAAATCACCAGTGCTTATGCCCACGCTCACACGCCCACGGTTCGATTTGCGGATAGACGAGTACTTCTTGAACTCATCGAACTTCTCGTTCGCCAATGCCCGCAGAGGCGACAAGTAAACCACCTTGCCGCTCTTCTCTAAGACATGCTTAAGGCTGCAAAGCTCAGCTATCAGCGTCTTCCCAGACGCTGTGGGACTCGCCAAAACCAAGTTTTTGCCCTCCAGCACGCCCGCTTGCACGGCTTCTTCCTGAGGAGGATACAACTCAGCGATGCCGCTTCTAAGCGTGATCTCCTTCACAAGCTCTGCAATTGGCAGCTCGGTTATTTTCACTTAAATGCGCCATCGTTTATTTGGTTAAAGCACATATTGGAAACTCTGATTTATAGTGTTAGTGTGACATTTTCAATTTTTTCACGGGTAACTTTTTCTATTTGAATTGTCGATATTAGGGTGAAACAGTTATTTATTCTCTAAAAGGTCAGGATATTGTATGGTTGAAAATGTTAAGGCATTATTGAAAGCGCATGAAAACCTTAAACGCGAAGTCTATTTGGATAACGAGAACTCAACAGTGGTTCCCAGAGAAGTGCTTGACGAAATGCTGCCCTACTACAGCCAAAAAGGGTATGGCAACCCAACGCTTACGCATAAACAAGGCTGGGAAGCCTTCGAAACCATCATGGAGTCAGCCCAAAAAATTAGCCAGTTCCTAGGAGCAAAAATCCTTGAGGAAATAACTTTCACGCCAGGCGAGACGGAAGCCAATAACTTGGCGTTGATGGGCGCGGCTTTCGCTAATAAACAAAAGGGCACAAAAATCGTAATCTCAGAGATTGAGCCCATAAATGTCTTGCATGTTACTGACCTGTTGAAGAAATTTGGGTTCACCACCACCAAGATCCCAGTTGACACGGAAGGCTTTCTTAATCTTGAGAAGTTGAAAGAAGCGGTGGATAAGGAGACTGTTCTGGCAAGCGTTTCTATGGCTAATAATGAGATTGGCACCATTCAGCCCGTGAGAGAAGCGTTGGACATCGTTAAGGACAAAAACCCTGAAACTTTGGTTCACACGGACGCTTCAGACGCGTACGGGCGGATTCCCGTTAACGTGAAGGACTTGAAAGTGGATTTGGCAACGGTCAGTAGCTACAAGATTCTAGGTCCCCGCGGCATCGGGGCGCTTTACGTGAAAGAGGGCGTGAACGTGGACAAGATTTTGGAGGGGCAGATAGGGACGCAAAAGCTGTGGCCAGGAGTTGAAAACACCCCGCTCATAGTCGGCTTTACAAAGGCTTCTGAGATGGCATTTCAAGATTTTGGGGCAAACGTGGCGCGTATGCGCAAAACGCGTAACAAACTGGTGGATGGCATACTCGAGAGGCTTTCGGACGTGAAGCTTAATGGTGCAAAAGGTGACAAGAGAGCGCCAGACAACGCGAATGTAAGCATCTTACGGTGCGAGGGCGAGGCGTTGACTATTGAGTTAAGCCTCAAAGGCGTCTACGTGTCCAGCGGCAGCGCGTGCAGTAGAAGACTCCTCCAGCCCAGCCATGTTCTCGTAGCCATAGGCCGCAAATTCAGCGAAGCCCACGGCAGCATACTGATGAAGACAACGCGGTACCATACAGAAGAGGATATAAATTATGTTTTAGAAGTGCTACCTAGTGCAGTGGGCAGGATAAGAGGGATAGTTGGTTCCACAGGAGTTGATTAAGAATGTCGCGTGTACCTTTACCTTATACTCAAAAAGTTTTAGACTTGTTCAGAAACCCAAAAAACCTCGGAAAACTAGAAGACGCAAATGTCATCTCGATTGCCGGTAACCCGGCATGCGGGGACATGATAACCTTCTACATGAAAATCAACGATCAAGATGTCATAGAGAAAATCTCGTTTGAAAGCTACGGTTGCGCCGCGAACATAGCGACCGCAAGCATAGTCACTGAGATGATTAAGGGCTTGCACGTTGAGAACGCGTGGAAGGACGTTACATGGAAAAAAGTGACGGAGGAAGTTGGTGGCTTGCCGAGCGTTAAATTCCACTGTGGCATCCTTGCGGTTGGCGCGGTCAAACGCGCAATTAGAAAATATTATGAGCAGAAGGGTTCGGTTCCAGACTGGCTTCCAAAAGACTTCACTTTTGAGGAGAAACAGGCTTTGGAAGAGGAAGAACTCGCTAAGAAGATGTCAAAGAGACTGAAGGCTGCGGAGGAAAACTAATTTAGACCCTTACAGGATCCGCGAAGACTTTCCTATACTAAAACGGAAAATAAACGGCAATCCCCTAATTTATTTTGACAACGCAGCAACCACGCAGAAACCTCGACAAGTAATCGACTCAATCACAAACTTTTACGAAAACCATAACGCCAACGTCCATAGGGCAGTCCACACGCTTTCTCAGGAAGCAACCGACTTACATGAGAAAGCACGAGAAAAAGTCGCAAAGTTCATCAACGCGAAAGAAGCAACAGAGATAGTTTTTGTCAGAGGCACGACTGAAGCTGTAAACTTGGTGGCATACGCGTGGGGACTTCGTAACCTGAAAAAAGGCGATGAAGTGCTGGTGTCTTTAATGGAGCATCACAGCAACATCGTTCCTTGGGAGATAATCTCGAAAATAAACGGGTTCACCCTCAAATATGCGAAGGTAAACGATGACGGAACATTGGATTACGAGGATTATGAGGGCAAAATCTCCAGCAAAACCAAGCTTGCAAGCCTCAGCCAAGTCTCAAACGTCAGCGGCGTAATCAACGATGTCAAACGAATCGCCAAAGTCGCACACGAAAACGGTGCATTGATGCTTGTGGATGGCGCTCAATCAGTTCCCCACTTGCCCGTGGACGTCAGAGACATAGACGCAGATTTTCTGGCTTTTTCAGGGCACAAAATGCTGGGACCTACCGGAATCGGTGGGCTTTACGGCAAAAAACACCTCCTTGAAACCATGGCGCCTTTCCAAGGTGGGGGCGAAATGATTAAAGACGTAATCTTCAACAAAAAAACTGAACACTGCGGCATAAACTGGAATGAACCGCCGTGGAAGTTTGAGGCGGGAACACCCAACATATGCGGCGGGGTAGCATTATTGGAAGCAATTAGGTACCTTGAAAGAATAGGTATGTCTAGAGTTTTAGCGCATGAGAAAATGTTAACTGAATACGCTTTGAAGACGATGAAGAGCTGCTGCACCAAACTCGTGCTCTACGGGACCAGTGACCCCGCCTTGAAGTGTGGAATAATGCCCTTCGGAATTGCTGGTTTGTCTTCGCATGATGTCGCGCTTGTCTTGGACAATTATGGAATTATGATACGTAGCGGCTTCCACTGTGCACAACCGCTACACCAAATTTTCAAGCTGCAATCTTCTGCTCGAGCGAGCTTTTACATTTATAACACGCGCGAGGAAATTGATCGTTTTGTAGAAGTTTTACAGGAGATTGAAAAGTTCTAATGTCTACAGTTGAAGACTACGTGGCGAGAATAGAGGAGACGTGTGGTGAAGAAAAATCTGCTGTAGTCACCTTCAAATACAACAAAAAAGACGAAGCCATCGCCAAAATCATGGAGAAAGCCGAGTTGAAGAATTCTCTCTCAGGTATTATTTTTGAACTAGCCTTTCAAGGAACTCCGTTTCGCATGTTCTCAAGCGGGAAACTCGTCTTCAAAAGCATCAAGAGCAAAGAAGCTGTACGCGATACACTAGCGGCTCTCCTGCTTTGACACACACGTTTAACACGCCAAATTTGGAATAAAAGAAATTATGCGTTCGTGCTTTTCTTTCCTCTGATTTCTTGCAGTATAGACTTTGGCAACATACGAGCTTCTTTATCTATAGCCATCACTATGATCAAATAGATCGCAGCTCCTAATCCGGTTAAAGCTAAAACCTGTGCTATATGAAATATTATTTGCATAGTGGTTGCTGTTGCAGGCACTCCTATTGGGCGAGGCAGAAGGAACAGTACAGCGCCCATGACTGCTGAGGCTAAAACATATTTGGATATGCTTTTCCACGGGATGTCCATCTTGATTGATTTACTGGCAAGAACGTACATTACGGCAAACGCGATTATATGCCCTAAAAGGCTAATTACGCTTACGTAAAACGCGGCTTGGAGAGGCTGGTTTAAAGCATAAGTGTTCAAAATGAAGTACGTTAGAGGAAGTATTATCGCCGAACGGATGTAAGGTAAAGAAAAAGCGATAAACAGCTTGCTTCTAACCAAGGCTCTGAACGATATTTTCTCGTCTTGGTCGAGGCTTTCCATCCCAAAAAGCACTGCGCTGAAAATATTGTTAGTAACTAAAATCAACGTGTCCAAAGCTAATACGACGAGCACTATCGAAGCGTCTGGGTAGTCTTGTCTTAGAAGTGTGATGTATGAGTCGGCCATAACTATGGCGACAATGGTCATAGGGATGGCGAACATTAAAACCATTTTCAGTGATGTGGTAATGTCTTCTTTTTTTCTTTCCGCCAAAAGCTTGGGGTACAGTGCAAAAGCTAAGAAAGAGGAGTAAGAAATAACGTTTGTTATAGTCGCTGCAGCTCCGTATCTTCCTCGACCACCAGCTCCTCCTATCTCATATAACATTATGAACATATAAGCTGAAACCTGATTGCCAACTACGTTGTAGATATTCGCTAGAGAACCTTTAAGCCACTGTTTTATGTATCCCCATCGAATCTTTTCCTTAAATCGTTCTGCAAGAAGTTTGGAGTAATAAAATAGTTGGATGCCTATGGCTACAATAGTGGCTACTAAGGCTCCTACAAGGGGTCGCCCCATTTGAACGATTAACACGTAGCCCAATGCGACTTTGCCAACTTGTTGAACGAGCAAGCCGTAACCTATTGTCTGCGGTACAGTAGCTTGAAGGCAACCTTCAAAGAGAGTAAGAGCATACAACTCCACTATCTGAAGTGAAGCGATAAAATAAACTGGCAGGAAATTTCCTGAGATGCCTAATATGGGAAGAAAAAACGGTACAAACGCAAGATAGGCGATAGTGCCTATAACCGAAACTATCAGGTTTGCCACAAACCCAGTTTTGGTTGAGCCTTCCTTTCCTCGGGCAACAAATCGCATTACCCAGAAAGGAGCCACTCCCACCAAAATTGTGAAGTACGCTAAAATGTCATTAATGTTGAACCATATGCCATATTGCTCCTCTGTGGTTGTCCAAGCCACCAAAAACTGAAAAATCAACCCAGTTGCAACACTGAGCATTTTTGCTGCAAAAATGACGAAACCCGAGTACTGTAGCCTGATTTCATGTTTTGACACAAGAACACCTTTGTTTTGGTTCATTGCATACTGCAATGCTAGTATTTAATTTTATGTAAACGAGAGGGCGACACTGCTACACAAAACACAGCATAAACTATCATTCAACAATAAGCACACTTTTTTGCTGAAAGCCCAATGCATAAGTAGAAAAATCTATGGAACGTTTAATCATGCATTAAGTAACCTTATCGAGTATCTGTGCCAATTTTTGAGTTAGAATCTTCCGATCATATGCTGCTATGTTTTCCATTTCGGTTGCAAATACTTCTCCCTCCATCCACTGTTCATAAAAATCAGATATTGCATTCTTAATTCCTCGCACACTTCGCGGGGAAACAACAGTTCCGCAGTTTGCTGATTTTATTATTTTTGCAGCAGAGTTGTTTTCCGAAGCGATTGCCAAAATGGGTTTTCGGGAAGCAAGATATTCGAACAGTTTTCCCGGTATTATTCCGTCTCCTTCTGAGCCTTCAATTGTTATCAACAAAAGCAAAGCTTGCGAATTTAGCATGAATTCTAGACTTTTTTTATGAGGAACATATTCAACAAATCTCACATTTTCTTCCAATCCATACTTCGTAACAAGAAGAGACGTTTCTCTACCATAATTGCCTACGAAAATGGCTTCTAACTTTTTTTTATATTCTGCCTTTTCTTCTACCAATTCTTTTAGGGCAATTAAAAAGGGCTTTGCAGTGAGCATGCCATAGATGGATCCCACATGAACTATACTGAATTTACCTGTTTTGCTGTGTATGTTCAAATTTTTGAAGTCATCTGGATCAAAACCGTTCGTTATAGTAGCAATCTTTGATCTTAGGAAAGGTTGTTTCTTTATCAAAGCATTTTTTATTGAATCAAATGCTACGGTTATGTAATCAGCTTGGTTTGTAATTATCGTTTCAAGCTTGCTTTCAAAACGTTCATGATATTTGGTCGGGTATATAATGGAAAAGTTGTCTGTCCAAGGATCTCTGAAATCAATCACTAGAGGTTTTTTTGTGTATTTCTTTAAGAAAAAACCTATTAACAAACTGGTCCATTTAGGTGAAGTGGCGTATATTACATCAATATTTTCTTTTTTTACAAGATTAGCGCCGGTTAAGATTCCGAATGGCAGCCATCCTATGTTTTCGTCTGGAATATAAAACCATTTTAGATTAATGCCCAGCAGTCGCCGTGGTGCTCGCAGTATTCTATGTTCAAACGAAAATGTTCTGTGAACCTCAACTTCGGAGGGCAATTCTCCCTGTAACGTTAGGTCTTGCGTATCATACATTGAATTCTTAACTGTCAGAACATACGGTTGATAGCCGAATTCAGGAAGATACTTTGCAAATTTCACAGTTCTGAAAACGCCTCCTCCCCCAATAGGCGGAAAATGATACGCTACAAGGAGCACTTTTTTCATAGCCATCAATTCACGAATTGTTAATTTAGCTTCATTTTTGTTTTGGTTCTGCTTATCCAATTGTAAACTGGAATTAGACTATACTTTATTAATTGCGGAAGAGCATCCTTAGCCTCCTTGTACAGTCCAAGTTTCGCGGCCAATGTGCCTTTTGTCGTCAGAGGCACATAATATCTTGCTAGTGAAAATCGGATGAAACCGTTGTTTTGTTTAAATCTGTCCAGTGACGGGTGATTTCCAATTCTACCATACATTAGCCATTTCACTTGTTGACTGGCGCAGACTTCTACGGCTTTCGCCAGCAATGCGTTGTTTACGGCTTTGTCCCAGTGCTTCTGCAGGGAGAGGATTTGTGAAATTATTGTTATTTTGTCTCCGTGAACGAGCTGAATGAACCCTGCAAGTTCATCTTCAAGATAAGCCGCTATTAACGTGCTGTTTTTCGCTGAGCGTAGTCTTCTTTTAACGGTTTGCAACGTAACTCCGTAATGGGGAAAGGCTCTTCCCTGCCTGATGGGCGTTTCATTGTAGATTTTACATATTCCCTCAGTTAACTCTTCGTCCACAGCAGAAATTTTTATCATAATGCCCCTTTTTTTTGCTTTGCGAACCATGTTGCGTGTTTTTTTTCCTATGTTCTTCCACCATTCGTCGTAGCTATTGACTTGGAGAAGTGCGATGTTATCGTTTGCTTTGCACCAGCTTTTTGGAGGCTGTGGAATCATGTGAACCCATTTTCTCTCGATGAAAGTGAAGGTATCCATGTCCATATCTTTCAGTTTTTCAACAAACGTTTCTGTTGGGTAAATATCTTTTTCGTACTCTTTTGCGTCACGGGCAATCTTGATGAACAACTTCTTTCGCACGGCTAGATTTTCAAACTCTTCGTCAACTTCCAAGATCTTTCTCAACACTTTGTAGTATGGGCCTCTGTGGTTGATTGTGCCTCGTTGGAAGAGCCATTCGGGATGGATTTCTAAAATTCTTCCTTGGGTGATACTGTCTTCTGCTACTTTAGCTGCTTCAGCCGCGCCTTTTGCATAACAGCATCCATCAAGCACTAACGTGGGAAAATGGTGGAACGATTGAAGAGGGAAATCCTGTGGAATAGCAGGAGTTTTTGCTTTCCATCGTTTCCATAAAATTCGCCCTAACATACGAGATGTGCCGTGAATAGTGTAATAGTTTATTTGTCTTCCAGTAGCCTTCTTTAAAGATTCCATTTCCGCATACGGTTGTTTAATAATGTGCAGAGCCGCTTCATGTTTATCACCATTTAGCATAGCCAACAATTCTTCATCAGGAACCGTTTTTGGTGTGAAAAACCAGTAGGCTCTGACTTCTTTCGGCGACTCGTTGATCATTCTCGCAAGTATTTTCGAATTTTTCAGGTAATCGTTTCCAGCTTTGACGTTTAAAGCTGTATAGACGAAGCTCCTCATTCTCGAAGGGTATGGATAATCCACGTCGATTCTAAGTTTTATCACTGGTATTCTCCGTCTGCAGCCTCTTTGAGTTAAGATTCCGCTTTTTCTACTTATTAACTCTCGTAATTCGTGTAAAGTTGTTTGTATATCATAAGCAGTCTTTCGGCGAGTAAAGGCGCTGAATGTGTCGAGTTGACGTAGTCAAGCTGGCTTTTAACCCGTTGTTCCCGCTCTTTCTTGTCAACCAACAATCTTTGGATGATTTCGGCGGACTTCTCGACGTTTTCAAGCTCTTCCAATGGGCAGTTTTTGAAGAACCTGCGCGAGATGGATTGAACGACAGGACGTCCACATGCCATCGCTTCAATTGCAACCGTGTCCAGTTGCCCAACGCTGAAGCTTCCCAGAACCAAATCGCTTTCCCAGTACAACTCGTTCATTTTGTCATGTGGAACTTTGGGTATGAAGTCAACATGCAAGCTATGCTTTCTTGCGAGCTGCTGCGCCTCTGCGAAGTTCTTTCCACTCGCTAGGCTCTTAATTTTCACAGGCGCCGATGAAGAAGCTAAAGCTTTCAGAAACTTGTCTGTCCCTTTAATTCTAAAGCTATGCGTTGAAGCTATAAAAACCCGCTTTTCTTTGCGTTCAGGCTGGAGCGGTTTGGGAAAGAAGATTTTGGGGTCAAAGGGTATTGGAAAGTATTCTGCAGTCTCATTTAATTTGAGGGCAGTGTCTAAAATAGTGGGTTGGGCAACCAGAACCTTGGTGCATTTCCGCAGGTTATGTTTAATAATCCAACCCCACTTTCTTTTTTTGATTTCGTCGCGCAAGTCACTTCCGTGCGCGTGTCCAATTAGAGGCTTCTTGCGGAGCCTGGAAGCGATATAGCAGTCTTGCAAAAGATAGTGAGCGTGGTATATGTCGCCTTTCGCCCGCAGGATCTTAAGAGCTATGCCAAAGGATTTATCCCAAAGTCCTCTGCTGCGCTTCACGTGCTGTTTTTCCACGTCAGCAGGCAAGTACTTGAGTAAGGTTTCTCCAACAAAGGCTGCATCGTTAATCATGACTACTTTCATTTGGATACCACGATTTTTGATTCAAATTTTCTGGGCAAATTCTCATGCGCAATCGTGTTCTTCAGGTCTTTCTTCACGCTCTTTCTCTAATGCTTCCACCTTACTTGCGATTTTCTCCGCTTCTTTTTGAACCTTTTTGTCTTTAAGCTCTTCTCTCCGTTTTTGGTTTGATTTCAAGATTAGCCTCAGAAACTCTGAATTGTATGACTGCAGTAGGAGTTCGGTGTTTGGGATTAGACAATGGCCGCCAATGAATCCTGGAAACATAATTGGCCTATCTAGTCTTACGCGGTGGGTGTCTTCCAGAAAATCAACAACATCATCGAAGTCGGCTCCAAAGGCTCTGGAGATTCTGTGCATTTCTTGGAAGCAAGCAATCATCCAAGCGCGGTAGGTGGTTTCAAAGAGCTTCGCCAGCTCCGTTTCCACGCAGCTTTTCAGCACTTTTGCTTTTAAACCCAGTTTTTCAAAGTGTTTGCAGGCGGCGTCTGATGCTTTCGCGTCGGCTCCGCCAACGTATTTTGTCCAGCGTTTCATCTCCCACCTCATGTGTTCAGGGCTTTTGTGTACTCCGCGAACTGGGGAATGCACCACAAGGCACTCACAGTCCCCTTGGATTTCCTTTGTGGTTCCCGGAGGAACCGTGCTGTTGATGATGAGCAATCGTGGTTTGAAACGCTTTGCATAGGGGACGACGGTGGCTACAAAGTTTTCCCTTTCTTTGCATGAAAAGCAAATGTGCATAGTGTCTACTGCTTTCGGCAATTTGCCCTGATCTTGGGCAGTTTCGTGCATTTTCATTTCATTCAAATCCAATCCGTAAACAGCGAATCTGTCTTTTTCCTTCAAAATCTCGAACAAAGTTCGTCCGATTTCGCCTAAACCCACCACGAGGACTGTTTCCTTAGCCAATTTGAACCGCATCCTCTAACAGAAAAACTAAGTAAATTTTTAAACTATTTAAACGTTGAATGCCACAAAGGAAGAGTATGCAACAGCCAAAAACCGGAAAGGGAGCAATAATTGGAGCTAACGTTGAATTCGGCAGGGATGTTGTTGTTTGGAATTACGTTGTGATAGGTGACAACACGAAAATAGGCGACGGTACACGCATCGGCAGCTTCGTTGACATAGGCAAAAACGTCATCATAGGCAAGAACTGCAACATACAAGCCCACGTGACGATTTCAAACGAGTGTGTTCTCGGCGATAACGTCTTCATTGCGCCTAACAGTTCGCTTCTCAATGATAAATATCCCAAAAGCACCCTTTTAACGTCGCCGGTGGTGGAGGACAACGTCATAATAGGCGGAGGAGTCACCGTTCTGCCCGATGTGGTTTTGGGTGAAAACTCGGTTATAGGCGGAGGCAGCGTAGTAGCCAAGAACGTTCCCGTTGGAAAAGTCTTCATGGGCGTTCCAGCAAAAGAAGTGATGACTAAAGCTGAGTATAAAGCTAAACGCAAAGCATTCATCAGGGCAAAGCAGGATAAAAGGTGAGGGCGGCCGTGAGAATTTGGTATGACGCGTGCACTGGCAAGCACATTCGATACGGTTCGGCAATTGCTAAGCGCCTCAGAAAGGCTGGTCACGAAGTAACATTAACCACGCGGGATCATCCTGACACACTGGCATTAGCTCATATCCTCGGCGAAACCCCCATTGTTGTCGGAAAATACCGTCCCGAAACTCTTTCTTCAAGATTGGAGGAGAGCGCATCTCGGGTTATTCAGTTCTCCAAATTGTTTAAGGATAACCCCCCAGACATCGCCATTGCGCACCAGTCAGTTGAGCTGTGCCGTACAGCATTCGGTTTGGGTGTTCCAATAATCTTGACTGCCGACACGCCACATGCCAAAGCGGTAAACAAGTTAACCATACCCTTCGCCCATACGCTCGTGGTCTCTGAGGCGCTGCCCAAACGGTTTCTAAATCGGTATTGCCCAAATAATGTCATTCAGTTTAAGGGTGTGGACGAGGTTGCTTGGATTAAAAATTTGAAAGTAAAAAGCACAAACTTGAAGAAGCCTCTGATAGTTGTTAGGCAAATAGAAGCAAAAGCGGCATACGCGCTTGAAACAGCTGACAGCACGTTGGAAAATGTAAGAAAACTTGAAGCTCTTGGCAACGTTCTTCTTCTGAAGCGATACAGTGCTGAGAAAGAGTTTGTGGATTCTGCTCGGATAGTCGCAAACGCGGATTTGGTTGTGAGCGCAGGCGGAACCATAGCGAGAGAGGCGGCTCTTCAAGGTGTACCAAGCATTGTAACATCTGAGCTGGGACGAACATACGTGAACACGTACCTCGCGCGCAAGGGCTTTCCCATTTTCATGAGCAACGCGAGAAAACCGCTAGAGTTAGCTAAGAAGCTGCTGGGAAAGAAAGTTGATGTGACGGCTAAGCTTGCGCAATTTGAAAACCCAGCTACCATCATCGAAAGAGCTGTAACGCAGATAAAATTCACGTCAAAAGCCTAACGGGAAACATTTTCAAAACGAAAAATTAAAGATTAGCAAGTCAGATTTAATCAGAAGAATGGGCCGGTCGTCTAGCCTGGTTAGGACATTGGCTTTACGAGCCAAAGGTCGCCGGTTCAAGTCCGGCCCGGCCCACTATCCGTAAACCGGAGATCTTATCTGTAACTTTTTGGATTGGAAAAATCTATGCGGAAAATATACATTGGCCTCGTATTTGCGTTTTCTGTAGCTGATTTCATGTAAAAAAAGGCACCTAAAGGGTTCCATGGAGGTTACTCTTTATAAAAGGAGTATAGACAAAATTGCATAGCAGATTAACAGAATCTAAAACAGATTATTGAAGTGCTGGAGTTGAACTAAAAGCTGTTTGCAGCAGTTCTGGTGGTTTTGGCTTTCTCTATTATTTGGTCAAGTGTTTTCCTCGGGATTCCTGTTCTTCTGGCAAGCCATAATAGTTCTCTTTCATACAACTGCTCAATGAGTACTACACCTGAATTGGCCAGTTTTGTTCTGTTTTCTTTTTTTAAGCCTCTGAGACAGCTTAGGGGGTACAGGTTTTTTTCTTCAATCAGGTTTTGCAAACTGAGGTTGCCTGGTGAACGCCATCCGATTTGAAGGATGTTCCTACATTCGCCGTAGCGCATAGCGTGTTCTGAATATCGGGTGTTGGTGACAATCATCGCCCTATCAATTCTCAAGCTGCTTCTGCCAAGTTCAAAGCCCTCAGTAACATCTTCCAAAATGGCTCTGGCTATTCGACTTTCATCCAGCCCTGTCGGAGTGTGATAACTTACATGATGCTTTGCCTCAACAAAATACGTTACGCCATCTTTCTTTGCGATGGCATCAACTTCGTGCTCCGTGCATTTTCCCGTTACAATCCTGTTGGTAGCCACCTCAAACCCATTGCGCGCCAGCAGAACCTGAACAAAGCTTTCGAATTCTGGCTTTGAACCCATTAAGCTTAAGCCTCTTCTCAAGTCAAGAATATGGCGAATTGCAGGCTTGTACTTGCGCAGCAATCTAAACGTCAACTGAAGAATCTTGCTGGTCGCCATCCCATCATATAATCGGTCTTCTACTCTTCCCGCAACTTCTTCAGCAATTCTCCTGCTTGCACCAACCCTCAAGCATGTTTTAACAACTTTCTCCCTATCAAACAGCTGTCTAGTGCCATCCGCCTTTGTCACATAAACACCCAACGCTTACACCACCCAACATTAACGAAAACTACCTGTAACCGCATAAATAATTATATTTTTTCCGCAACCACAAATTTCTGGACTGAAGAAGCCACATTCACAGCCAATGGTGACGAGGTAACCTGCTATCTGAGATGCCCAATTACGCTCAGGTAAATCGCACTTTCCTCTTTTCCATCCACACCTAAGATTTGGTTGACTTCGTCATCAAAAAACGCTCCGATTTGACAAGACCCCAAGCCAATGCCTGTTGCAGCGACGGCAAGGTTCTGCGCCATGTGCCCAACTTCCAAGTACACGTAACGGTAAGCCCTCTGCGCGTATTTCCATTTTGATCTCTCAAAAATAGCCGTCCAAATTAGCACCAGCTGTGCATTAAGGCACATTTTCTGCTCCAAAGCCGCATGAGCCACTTTTCCACCAAAATCTCCCGAATTCAATTCTTCCAGCGCATGCTCTTCTACGCTGTAGTGATACAAAGCGTTCTCCAAATCTTCAACGTTATTGACAACAAGGTACGTTTCAACAGGGTAAAGCGCCCCAGCAGAAGGCACTGTGCGGTATTTGTAACCGTGTTCACTTCGCTGAATGCCTGCAGTAGCCCATAGAAGAAAAGACAAGGCATTTAGCGACAAAGGCTTAGGCGAAAAAGAACGCACGCTTCTACGCCTTTTCAACACTTCAACAAGGGAAAGAGATTCAACGGGAAAAACTCGGGACAACGAGATTTTTTTGGCTGAAGGATAATTCTTGTAAGTCTCTGGTTTATGTGACCAATTCAGATAACCACCATGAAGTCTCTCCCGAGAATGCTTTGTATTCTCTTGGAACTCGTCTCCAATCCCTGCAGGCATTTTTGACACCTAATAAAAGCGAATTTCTCGCCCATATTTAACTGATTGCACTCAGACACGGACACACACGCGCTAACTAAACAAACATACAAAGAACGCTGGTTTGAGATCGATGCGAAGCACCGAAGCCACCAAAGCCACCAAAGTAAAATCGCTGTTGAAGTTGTAGAGTCACATAATCTTAAAAAGGTGCCAAATAGTATTCTTCAATGTAATATGTTTTATAATTTAGGAGGGGCACCGTGAATGTCTGAAAAAGAGATAAACATAACCGAAAGACTACAGAAAATTGGTAAAACGGCTGAAGAGTATAAGGATGCAGTAATTGGCTATTTCAAAGATATGGAAGTAGACGTTAAAAACTGGAATTTCTCAGTTGGAAAAACGGAAAATGAGTACACTGTTGAGATTGCAGTCAAACTGGGAATCAAGCCAAAACCCAAATGACAGCTAGACAAAGCATCCCTATTTTTTCTTTTCTTTTAGTTTACCTTTAAAACTTTTGACGTGCTCTTTGCAAATGTTCTTTTTCCATTTACAAATGCCATTAAGTATTTCTTCAATGTAATACTCAAGCTCCTCCTCAGACAGTTCGCTGGCAGACTCAACTCGATAAACTATTTCTTCTTTCTCCCTGCTTGCAGTTATAGCTACCAAAACGTTATCCTGACTCACTTTTTCAGCCTCAACACCTATTTTAGCCAGATTCCAGATTTAAGCAGTTCTGTATTGAAGCGCTTGACCAAAACAGATAAAAACTCGCTTCACATCCATGACAGCACTAAAAGTGAGGCCCCCTTATGCCGTCTGAAATCTATAATATAGAAAAATTCGTAGAGATGAGCGACCATGCCGAATACTGCCTAGTTAAAAGACTAAGGGAAACTGTGAAGCTGAAGCTACGCACACCAAATAAGCTCTATACCTTGAAAGTAGAACCACTAAAAGCGGAAGAAATAATCAAGAAACTCAAATGTGAAATCCAAGAACTCTAGCGTCCTTTTCATAAAAACGAGTGTTCCTTGTTTTCCCGAAGCCGTTATCTTTGGTGCGCACTGAAATCCAGCTTCCCACAGATCATTGGAAAATACGTTTTCGCTTTTTTAAACAACCCACTCTCTAAAAAAACATCTCGTAGAGACACCGCTGAGCGTGTTCGATATCATGCTAACTAAAATGCGTTCAGAAGTTCTTTTTACGAGTCTTCAAAGAAATCTAGATCATCTGAAATTCTGTTCAAAAGCCTTGCTGGGACTAAACTGATTCTTTGAAACAACTTTTTATGAAACGCTGCGTCATAGCTTGTGAGGGGCGAAATTGCACCATGAGTACAGCTTTAACTCCATCGGTGAAGAAGTGGGTTTCACTATCTGCTTTTCTAGGATTCGCAGCTTTCCTGCTGTATATATATTTTTTCACCGATATCATTGGAGTTGCGTCGATAATAGGCAAAACAAACCTTTTCTTTTACAGCCTAGTTTTTCTCTGCGTCTTGGCAAGCGTCGCATTTAACGCTCTAGCTTGGCAATGCCTACTTGAATCCCTCAAGCTCAAAGCTAGCTACAGCCTAGTTTTCAAATTAAGCTGGGTTGGAATCTTCATAGACGCCATTATTCCCGGAGGATGGTCTGGTGACGCGTTCAAGGCTTATTTGATTTCCCGGGATCCAAATATTGATAGCGGAAGAACAGTTGCCTCAATCGTTATGAAAAACGTCCTTGAATTGCTGATAGTTTTAGGCGTGTCATTTTTGGGTTTGATACTTCTAGCAACGAATTACACTTTCGACGTTGGAGTTGCAGCGCCAATTGGCACAGTTATGGTGCTCTTGACTTTGCCTTTGATAGTGATCATATATTTGAGCGTAAACTTCAACGCAACCAAAAAAATACTTAGAATTTTAAAACGGTTTTACGCGTTCGTGCGGCGACGCCCTGTCAATGTTGAAGAATTTGAGAAGAAAATGGAGGATAAACTAAGGGAGTACCATGACGGAATGGTTGCCTTGAAGGCTAAACCTAAATCATTATTCCAAACATTGTTCTATCATGCAATAGCTTGGAGTTTCGAAATACTATCCCTGTTCTTAATCTTCACATCAATTAGCTATCCTATAACCGCAGACAAGATCATTATCACAAATACCCTATCAGTAAACCTTCAAACTCAAGGCATAGCTCTGGTTGGCTTTGCACAGTTAGTATCAAGCAACGTTTACACAATCTTGGGCATTCCGGGAAGCTACAGCGTAGCGTCCACCGTGCTGGATGGGTTTGCATCATTTTGGTTTAAGCTGATAATAGCGTTTTTTGCTTTTCAATTCGTAGTGTTCTCCCGTTGTATCCCTCCTTTTTGCTTACGCCTGAGTAGCTTGAGAGGCAAAGGTCCCAATGACGAAAAAATGCTGGCGCTAAGCAACAGCGCCGAATAAACGTGCGGATAAAAATCGCGATTAGGGCCTAAAAACAGGATAGTTACTTCACATGGCTTTCCGCTTCGGATTAAATCTTATATTTACCACATGTCATCTAACTAACATGTGAGGGGAAAACATGAAACTCGTAACAGTACTATTACCAGAAGCCTACCTCGAAGGGTTAGATGAACTTGTGAGAGCCAACATGTATCCAAGTCGAAGCTCAGTAATAAGGTCCGCAGTTAGGGACCTGCTGAGAAAAGAGTTGTGGGAAAAACGTGGAAGATAAACGCTGCTCCCATTCAATCCCGTTTAAAATTTATTTCAAATGCCTTATTGAAGCCCAAAGCCGCTTCGCTGCGTCACTTGGATTCTGTGCAAGAGTTATGCTTCGCCCCACGATAAGGTATCGCGCTCCAGCCTTAAACGCTGCTTCCGCTGTTCCGCCTTGAATCCCTATTCCAGGTGAGTATATGGGGACGTTTTCCCCAAGTAATTCGTGGATTTTCCTTATTTTTTCAGGATGAGTTGCACCAACCACCACGCCGTCAGCATTCCACTTTAATGCTTTTTTTGCGAATGCCATATACTGAGCGGTTTGTACACATGTCTTCTCATCGTAAATTGTCTGACCGTAGCCTTCGCTTGCTCCTTTATGGCTCATATAGGCGAGTAGCAGGGTGCCACGTTGAAGTTTTCGCGCCACGTCGAATACGGGTTTTAAGCCTTCTTCCCAGCCTACGAAGGGGTTAGCTATCAACGCATCAAAACCTGCGGCATAATAATACTCCGCTATGACGAGGTTGGTTGCGCCGATGTCGTTTGCTTTGCAATCCATAATCGCAAGAAGCCCCTTTTCGTGAATTCGCGTTACAAGTTGTTGCACGCCGTCAAACGTGCCAAGAGGAAGAATCAAATGGTGGTTTATTTTAACCGCGCACACATACGAATGAACCGCCTCCAGAACATCTTGCGCTTCGGCTAAAAGTCTTTTGCGTTTTTTTGGGTTGCGAAAAGGAAAATCAAGCGCTAAGACAATGTTGGATTCTTTTTTGTTCGCGGTTTTTTCCATTTTTTCCTTAAACGACAATGCTTAATCCCCGTTCTTATTTAGATGAGGAACCCATAACCTTTACTGTTCAGATGTCCCCAACAACAGTTATTAAGGGCGTAATTGCTGAGAACTTCTGTACTATTGCAAGAAATTTAAATTTCCGACCTCCCCTTTTTAATCAAAGAATTAAGGTAGCAATTCACTATTGAGTTACATGTTGAAAGTCCAAGGAGAAAAATGTATGAGCAAAACAATAGCGGAGAAAGTCATCGTGCAGCATCTAGCGGAGGGGAAAATGGAGCTGGGCGAACAGGTCGGCTTGAGGATAGACCACACTTTAACTCAGGATTCCACTGGAACCTTAGCTTACCTCGAGTTTGAAGCCATGGGCGTTCCTCACGTTAAGACCAAATTAAGCTTAAGCTTCGTTGACCACAACATGCTGCAAAACGATTTTAGGAATGCTGACGACCACCGCTACTTACAAGATGTCGCAGCAAAATACGGTGTTGTTTTCTCACGCCCCGGCAACGGCATCTGCCATCAGATTCATCTGGAACACTTCGCTAGACCTGGCTATACGCTGGTGGGAAGTGACAGTCACACCCCCACCGCTGGAGGTATGGGCATGATTGCTATAGGCGCTGGAGGACTTGATGTCGCCGCGGCTATGGCTGGAGAACCCTTTTACCTAGAGATGCCGAGCATTGTGGGCGTGAAGTTGACGGGAGCACTTTCGCCCTTCGCTTCTGCAAAAGACGTGATACTTGAGGTGCTGAAAAAATTAACGGTGAAGGGCGGAGTGAACAAAATCTTAGAGTACTTCGGCTCAGGCGTTAAAACCTTAGGCGTCCCAGAAAGAGCAACGATAACGAACATGGGAACAGAAACAGGGGCGACAACATCCATTTTCCCGTCGGATGAAGTTACCAAGACATTCCTGAGAAGCCAGGGAAGAGAAGACCAATGGATTGAACTTAAGGCTGATAAAACGGCAAAGTACAGTGAAGTGCTTGATGTAAACTTGGAAGATGTTGAACCTTTGATAGCGCTTCCTCACAGTCCAGATAACGTGAAAACAGTTAGCGAGGTGGAAGGCACACTTGTGGACCAAGTTTGCATCGGCAGCTGCACCAATTCTTCGCTCCGTGACCTGAAAATGGTTGCTGCGCTCTTGAAGGGCAAAAAAGTCAGTGACCACGTCAGTTTGACCATATCGCCGGGATCAAGACAGGTTTTGGAGAGTCTAGCGGCAAGCGGAGATCTCGGGCATATTATCCGCGCAGGCGCCAGAATACTGGAGAACGCTTGTGGTCCGTGCATTGGGATTGGGCAGGCGCCTAAAACTGATGCGGTATCTATCCGAACTTTCAACCGAAATTTTAAGGGAAGGTCGGGAACGCAGAGCGCTCAGGTCTATTTGGCGAGCCCAGAGACGGCTGTTGCCGCCGCTTTGTACGGCAAGATAACCGATCCGCGAAAACTGGGAAAACACCCCAAGATAACTCTTCCTAGAACGCTTGAAGTTGACCACAACATGTTCATCTTTCCAGCAAAGCCTTTCACAGGCGAAGTCAAGCGGGGACCAAACATAAAGCCGCTGCCCAATTTCCCGCCGATTCCAGACAAGCTCACGGGAGAAGTTTTGTTGAAGCTAGGCGATAACGTTTCAACCGACGATATTTTACCAGGCGGTTCAGAAGTGATGGCGTTGCGAAGCAACATTCCTGAGATAAGCAAGCACGTATTCCGTTATGTCAACCCCGGCTTTGCAAGCAGGGCTATGAAGAAGGGGGGTGGTTTTATTGTCGGCGGCGAAAACTATGGTCAAGGCTCTTCAAGGGAGCATGCTGCGCTGGCACCCAGATATCTGGGCGTGAAAGCGGTCATCGCTAAGTCGTTCGCGAGGATACATCTATCAAACTTGGTTAATTTCGGGATTGTTCCCTTGACTTTCGTTGACAAACAGGACTACGCGGACTTAGCTCAGGGCAACAGGCTGGAGTTAGACGTTAAGGGTTTGACGCGGGGTCTTTGCGTGAAGAACGTCACGAAAGGGGCAGAGTTTCAGGTTGAGCTTGGTCTCAGTGACCGTGAAAAAAATCTACTTAGAGCAGGCGGAAAATTAGCCGCTGTAAAGGCTAAGCACGTGAAAAAGTAGTTGAGTATTAAGATTTATTACCAATGAAAGGCATGTGTAGGCATGGTTCTAAAGGACGTTTTAGCTAAAGAGAAGAAAAAGGCCTTCATGCTGGGTAACGAAGCTATAGTTAGAGGTGCTTTAGAGGCAGACGTAAAGGTTGTAGCGTTCTATCCTGGTGCACCTACCTCAGAGGTTTTGGACACCTTTTCAGACGCCCTAGAAAACTTTGATTATCAAATGGAAATTGCCACAAACGAGAAGGTAGCGCTTGAAGTATGCGCTGGCGCAGCCTTCGCGGGAGCCAGAAGTCTTACCGCCATGAAGAGTGTTGGAACGAACGTTGCCTCTGACACGCTGTTTGTTCTCGGCTACACAGGTGTCAAGGGCGGGTTGGTGTTAGTGATGGCGGATGACCCACACGCGCATTCTTCTCAGTCGGAGGAGGACGGCAGGTTTTTCGCACCTAACGCTTACTTGCCGATGCTTGAGCCGTCTTCGCCGCAGGAAGCCAAAGACATGGTGAAAAAGGCGTTTGAAATTTCCGAGAAACACAGGGTGCCGGTGATTATCCGAACAGTTACGCGGGTGAACCATCAAAGCGGAATTGTCCAGCTAGGCGAAATTGGCGGTAGTAAATTCAAAAGAGTCAAATGGAAAGAACTCGGGGAAGAGTACGCCACTTTGGGAGCGATTGCTCGGCAAAAGAAGCTAAGAATGCTTGAACGCTCGGCTAAGCTGGCGGAAGAGTTTGAAGATTCGGAGTTTAATTTTACCAAACAGGCGGGCTCAGATGTAGGCGTGGTTACAGCCTCCATCTCTTACTTGCATGTGCTGGAGGCGCTGAAAATGCTAAAGCTTCAAGGCAAAGTCAACATACTCAAGCTGGGTACGACGTACCCGCTTCCGAAGAACACGATTAAAAACTTCATTAAAAATCTGAAAAAAGTAATCGTTGTTGAAGAGCTTTCGCCTTACTTGGAAAAGGAAGTTTATGTCCTTGCGAAAGATACTAATCCTGCTCTCGCGATTTTCGGAAAGAACTCGGGCACTTTTTCAGAGGCATGGGAGTACAACCCAAACATTGTTGCCGAGGGAGTAGCTTCAGCCATGGGCGTAGCGTACGCTGGACATGAAGCTATTGTTGAAGAAGCAAATCGGTTTAAGGCGGTTATTCCAAGTCGGTACCCGACGTTCTGTGCCGGTTGCCCGCATAGAGCCACGTTTGTAGCGCTTAACAAAGCGTTGAAGATTCAGGTGGCTAAAGGTCAAAAGCACTATTTCGCGAATGACATAGGCTGCTACTCAATGTGGGTGTTTCCACCCATATCACGCGGCGACAGTTCGCTCTGCATGGGCGCCTCAGTCGGCGTTGCAAACGGCTTGTCACATGTTATTGAAGAGAGAGTGGTGGCGGTGGTTGGCGACTCAACTTTCTTTCACGCAACTATCCCCGCGCTCGTCAACGCAGTTCACAACGGCAACAAATTCACCCTGTTGATTTTGGACAATTCGGTAACAGCTATGACAGGGCAGCAGTTTAACCCTTCAACTGCGTTTACGGCAGGCGGGCGGCAAGGCAAGAAAGTTTCCATCGAAGGGATCTGCAAGGCTGTAGGCGTTGAATTCGTAGAAGTAGTGGACTCGTATGAAGTCAAGAATAACGTGGAAGTTTTCAGGAAAGCGCTAGATTACGACGGTCTCGCGGTAGTAGTCTCTCGGAGAGAGTGCGCGCTTTATGGCGACCGGAACAAAAGGCGTCGAGGCGAAAAGACTGTGCCATTCTATGTGGATAAAGAGATGTCTAAGCTACTGTCCAGCTTACGAGCTTGACGAGGACCAGCAGCCTCGGATATCGCCTGAGCTTTGTGATGGCTGTTCAGTCTGCTCTCGGTTATGCCCTATACAGTCGATAAAGCGAACTGAGGTGAAGACTTGAGCCTTAACATTTTCATCTGCGGCGTTGGCGGACAAGGTCTCGTACTCTTGACAACTGTTATAGGAAACGCCTGCGCAAAAAGCGGCACGAAGGTGATAACTGGAGAGATGTATGGGCTGAGCCAGAGAAGCGGAGCGGTCTCTGTCCACTTGCGTATAGGTGAAGACGTGTTTTCACCTTTAATTCCTTACGGCGAAGCGGACATCATATTGTCTCTTGAAGCAATTGAGACCCTGCGTTACTTGGAGTACTTGAAGAAAGATGGAATAGTCCTTATGAACAAGCGCCTGATGCATCCGCCGATGGAAACCTCGAAAATCATAATCGAGAAGGGGTCAAAATACGTTACTCTTGAGGATGTCGTTTCTAAGCTGAGAGACTGGACGCAGAACATCGCGGTTGTTGACGCCCTAAAGCTTGCAAGGGAAAGCGGAAATGTACGGACAGAGAACACTGTTTTCCTCGGCTGCCTTTCAGCGCTCGAAGCCTTTCAAGTAGACGAGAACAATATTAGAGAAAGCATTTCAGAAGCAGTGCCTAAGAAGACTGTGAAGCAGAACTTGAAAGCATTTGATTTAGGCAAGAAGAGCGCTCACGGCTCGTTGTGCACTCTTGTTCCATGCAGACGCATGCCATAAATTCAAAAAATGTGGTTTCAGCTTAGCAGCAACTCTTAACAGTCAAACCATTACTTAATTATCCTTGAAACAAGAAGGCTTCATTATGAGCTACAGACCTCAAACCCGTTCGCGTCGCAATACTGGCCGAGGACGCCGAAAACTTCACCATGAAAAGGCAAAGCGGAAAGGACATAAACATCGTTCCAGTGGCAAATACTCAATGGAGGAGAGTGAGGCACCCACTTTCAAGGAGGCGGTGGAGAAAACTCTTGGTAGGCTGCACAGTCTGGGAGGTCAGATTTTTGCGTTTTCGCCGTTCAGCCAGTATCATGGCGATTGGCTGTTGAGCCTGAAAAGTGTCCTTTCCGAGTTTGAGTCAAATCCAGCCGTAACCGTGGATGAAGAGTTCGTGAAGGAGCGTTTACAAGTAATGGCTGATGTTGAGCTTAAGCTTGTTGAGAAGCGACGCGAGGAGGCGGTTCTCGTAGAGGCTACACGAAGGCTTACAAACCAGAATCATCTTCTCGTACAGATCAATAGGGATTATGCCACTGCAAATCGAAAACTAGCGTCGAAGAGAAATAGGGAAATCAAGCGCTTAACCCGCAGAGTGCACGATTTTGGAGAAGAACTTGACGAGGCAAGTCAAATGAAAGCAAGCATCTTCAGTCCTTTCGCGAGAAGAGCAAAGTCGAATAGAACGGTTGAGGTGACGCGGAAGCTTGATGCCGCAAGAAGCAAACTTGAGTCGGTCGTGAAGGCTTTTAAGATAGACCAAGAAAAACTCCACGATGAATATGAGGAAAAGAAACAAGCTGTCATCAAGCAAGTGCGGAGCCTGGAGAAGGAAATTGAGGGCTTAGAAACCGATGGTTCCATGGAGGATAGGCGGCTTGCGTGCAACGCCCTCGTTAACTCTGTGAATGCGCTGCTCCAACGGAAAGAAACACAAGCTTGATTTAGAGTGAACTTTTGGAATACAAGTTGGGGATAAGCCTTAAGTTAGGCACCGTTTTTCGATGGCTTGTTTATTATTGGCGTGTTTTAGCGCACGTGGTTTTTACAGCTTCAAACTTAACATCAAAATCAGGATAACAATGGAGAAAGCTACAAATTGATCTCGGAAAACTTATCCTGTCAAAAGTCAGAATTTCTCGAGCTTCAAATATTAAATAGCGCGCGATGAAGGTAACTTAATCTTTACGCTGCCGACTTCATGTTGTTCTATCAAAACCATCATGGAATACCGCGTGCCCAACCTCTGATCTGCCTTAGTAGTTTTCTGGCTATCTTCATTTTTTCCTTTAGTTCTTCTCCGTGTCCTTCCCATATGTGTTCGACTCCGAGGTAACACTTCCACCTCTTGCACTTCAAGCTTTTCATAAGCTCATGAGCCACCCGAGCCAAAGCATTGAGGTCTTTGTTACCCACCGTGAAGGCTGCAAAATGCGAAAAACCTTCTGGGTGATCTATCTCTCCTACCAGAAATGGGATTCCGTTTTTCTTTATTAGATTCTCTACGCGGCTCAGCGAGATGACTTTGTCTTTTTTCCTAAAAAAAATATAGCCTACGGGAAGCTGTTCCCGTACGATCTTGTCAACGGTTACTAAGTCAAGAGGCAACGAATTTTCCAGCGACGCAGCATAAGCCACAATCGGCTCACTCTCCAAACTTTCGGTTTTCCCATTTCCTTCAAACGAAGTAATAGCCCACAGCTCGTCTTTACCAAAAACTTTTATGTATAAGTAAGTCTTGAATCCGCACTTTTCCAGTATGCCCCTGATCTTCGATATCGGGCGGTTCCAGCTAAATATTCCAATGTTCGAAAATTTAAAGCTGACCAGACCAATCTTCTGAACAGGTGCCATGTTTTTAGATACTGCGGTCAATTCCCTTCCTCTCTGCCTTCAGGGTATTCTTAATGGAAACACTGCATAAACGTTTTGCCTATCTCAATTGATGCAAAGCTTCTTTTTCCACTATTATTCGATTGTATCTTATCAATATGCGTTATAAACTGTTCAGCCTCACGTTATACTTATTAATTGCAGAGAGGGATTCGAACCCACAAGCGCCTTATCTTGCGTATTAAGCATGTGGGTCAGCCATGCGAGACTGTTTTGTTGTGTAGAAATGTTTAAAGTCGTTGAATTCTTATTTCAAAAAAGCTATTGAAAAGTGTTAAATCAGCTGAAAAAAGATTGGGAAACAATGAAGAGAGCGTTATTAGTGGTTTTCTGTATAATCGCGGTATGCAGTCTGTTGGCTGTACCATTACTGTTACGGTCAGCAAACCCGCCGGACGCCCTGCACAGCGCAGTCACGAGTGCAATCAACTTCATAAAGGGGACGAACGAACCCGACGCTCTGCTATTGCTCGATGTAATGCACCGTCGCTTTGGAATTGCGGAATTCGCCGACGCATTGCAACGTTACGATCAAGTGGTGGTCGAGGGTTGGCGGGAGGAGGCTCTGTTGCGCCTGTTTCGTCGCATCGCTGATTACAACAACCCGCTGCGGCCTAGTGACCTAGATGCTGTGTATATCGACATTGACCGACTCACCATCCCCGCCCTTTATTGCGATCGACAGGGGCTAATCCCCAATTATACTGTGATGCTCGACGAAGCGGTGAGAAGCGGGAGATACCTGTTGACTCACGCGCTCTTGGCCTGCATCTGGATTCAGGAAAACGGTTGTGAAGTGCCAATGCCCAACGGATTCGTAGATGACATGTACCATGACACCGCTGCGCTAATCGGTGATGATCCCCTGGTGGAAGATCTCGAACTCGAGGCCGCTGCGCTTCTTTACTTGGCTGGGCAGAGTGCGTTGGTTGACCCTGCCTTTGTTGAGCGCGTCATCGCTGTCCAGAATTACGATGGGGGCTGGTTGCCTTCCAGCGATACGTCTGGTGAGTCGCACTGGCACGCCACAGTCTTGGGGCTATTGTTTTTGCTGCACGTGGAAAACCCTTCCAACTCCTATCCGCCGATGCTTGCACCTCCGTCGCCGTGAAGGATGTACCGACAGCCTGGATGATAGCATAGTTTTTTGTAACTTGTGTTCCGAATTGGCCAAGAATTCGGGGGTGCTTTTCGAATACGGGCGGTGGAATTTGAACTCTGGGGAAAGTGGAGATATCCACCCACAATTCCCTTTTTCCTTTTCTTTAAAAACTTTCTCTTTTTTTGATTATGGTAATTGGGCAAGAGAAATGCGAATAGGGGCGCTAAAGATTTTCTATCCTTACAGGCTCTGTGGAGTCAGCTGGTGTGAATCCGAATATCTGAGAGTAAAAGGAAAGTTCAGCCTCGAGACTTCTCTTAATATTTTCAGCTTGCCTGAATCCATGCTGTTCGCCTTTGAAAGCCAGATATGCTACTGGCTTTCCCCTCTTTCTTAAAGCCTCAACGATAAGTTCTGCCTGATTCGGCGGAACTATTTTGTCTTCTAAGCCCTGAAAAATTATCATTGGTACATCGAGTTGATTCAAGAAGTTTATAGCAGAACGTTGGCGATAGAGATCGGTCTTTTCCGGATAAGGACCTACAAGAAATTCCAGATATCGGGATTCAAACTTGTGTGTGTCGCAAGAAAATGTTTCCAGGTTGCTAATTCCAAAATAGCTTGCTCCCGCCTTGAAAACATCTCTGAAAGTTAACGAGTTAATTGTGGTGTATCCTCCAGCACTGCCACCTCTGATGGCGAGTTTCTCCTCGTCAACATCTCCCCTATCCACAAAGTATTTGGCAGCATTCACACTATCATTTACATCTACTATTCCCCATTGACCTCTAAGCCTTTCTCGGTATTCTCTGCCGTAGCCTGTGCTACCTCCATAATTAACCTCTAAGACAGCGAAACCCCTGCTGGTCCAGAATTGCACTTTCAAAGACAGCGTGGCATAAATAGTAGCGGTTGGACCGCCGTGGACATAAACGAGCAATGGGGGAAGTGTACCAGCAGGTGCTTTATAGTCTTTGTTTCTTGGTTTGTAGTAGATCCCGTATGCAGTTATACCTTTTTCTGTGGGGAATTCAATTGGTTTAGGTTGAGACAGGTAGCCAGAGCCAACAGTTATTTCGCTGGATCTTTTTAAGACCTCTGTTCTAAGCTTCTTCAAATCCAAATTCACAATTGATTCTGCTTCTATGGGTGACGCACCAATGAAAACCGCGCAGTTGTGTGCGGTTCTAAGAGATGATACATAAGTGTACGGAGTTTCAATCTCTTCATATTTTCCAGTTTCCGTGTTCAAACGAGCAATTTTCCATATTCCATTCTTTGTATAGCTGCAAATCAGTTTGTTCTCCGACTCAAAATCGTAGTTTGACTGGGCGAATATCCAAGGTGGTTCAGCGAATTCAGCCTCTTCTGGAAATACTGTTTTGACTTCGCCGTCTTTCCAACGGTGTATGTTCCACCAGTTGTTTCGGTCAGAAACGAAATACAAAATGTTATCAGGTGACCAAGATGGTTGTAAAACGGACTCATCGGTGTTTTTGTTGATTTGCATTCTTTCATTCAATAAACCGTCTTTGCCCAGTTCGCCCATCCACAGTACAGTCTTGTCCCACGGCATATTTGGATGGTTCCAACTGAGCCAAGCCAAATACTTGCCATCAGGGCTAAGGCGCGGCGATGAGTAGAAGTCGTTTCCGCGTGCTATTGTTTTAACGTCTTCTCCTTCAAGGCTCATGCTGACGATTGTGTTCTTGGCTTCTTTACCTTTCTCTCTGTGATCCTCCCTAACGCAAATGAGTCTCTTACGAACGTAATCAAATTCAAAATCGGCATGTCGAAGTTCAGTTTCCACAGTTATGAGTTCAGGTTTCTCTCCCTGTTTCATTTTGTATATTTTTTGATCCGCAAAATTCGTGAAAAAGACTTCATTTCTAAAAACGTTGTATGATCCTCCGCCATATTCATGAACTCTGGTTCGAGCATTAAATGGGAAAGGGATGACATCAACCGTTCCCTCACCAGCAGAATGTCTCACGATTACATATCGACCCTTATCTGAAGGCCGCATTTCACACCAGTAAACATCATCACCTTCGATTTCAATTTGTTTCAAGCCTAAAATTCCAGAAGCTGCCATATTAGAAGTGATGGGTGATTTCCATGAACCATAAGGCGATATTCGTTTACTCATCTTCTCATACGCTCCATCCCATATGTAGATAAAGAATTATCTAAAGAATTAGATAAATAACAAACAATCGCATAGAATGCTTCGTTAGTGCACGTTGGTAGCTGGGCGGTTGACTGAAAAATTGAAGCGCGTACTATGCAAGGATTGAGAACAAACTCCCTGCGTTATTCACATAAGGATTGCTTTGAATCCAAGAGCAAGTGGAGATGTCAACGGCAATCAACCGCCCTTTTTTTATCTTCCTTGAATTTGGAGAAAGCGAGTGAGGTAGTTTATCTCAAATTATCAGAAAAGGTTCAACTGACTATGCTAATATTTTGCTAAAAAGCACCTTTTTCAGTTTATTCTAAATCTTGGACAACAGCCAGCCCAACTCAAACATCAGTATCAAAAAGGGAAGCAACAACACGACGAGAACTTTCCGCATCGACAAACCTCCTAGACGAGTATTCTCCAGTTGCTTAAAAGTAGAACATAGGTCTATAAAAGTTATGCGATTGTTCTATATAGAATAACGCAGTGGTCAGAATCAAGACCATATTTTGATTCAATTTCAATGAAAGATTTTGTAAATACGTTCTTTTGACAAATGAATATTCATAAGCAAGTGTATTAATGCATTGCGATTCAGACAGGTTTACATAATTCTCGAAGGCACTGGCAACGCGAGGATATTCTTCAACATAATATCGGTCTCCAAAAACTTCCAAACAAGCAGATCTGTAAGCGATTTTACGCGTTTTGGGGTAAAACTATGCTGCAGAAATGGATATCTGTGTCCGAATAGTAGTCGGGCTGTCACCCGCAAAATCCCTTTTGTTAATGTTTCAAGTGCAAATAATAGAATGGTACACAAGCTTCGACGTTACTCAATCCGAATTAGCGCTTTGCATTATGAACTCTCTGGATTAGTCAAGAAACTTTGACTAAAAATCTTCGTTACGGAGTTGTTTTGTCAAGAAATCTTGATAAAAACGCTTTAATTGCCGAAATAGCCAAAATTTAGACAGGGAATTAGAAGTAGCGAAACAGAGAATGGTGCTCGTGAAATGAAAAGAAAAGAGTTGGCACTAACTCTCATCATGGCACTTTTATTCTCAGCAGTGGTTAGAGCACTGGACATTGTTGATGTTGGAGTGGCGGATCCAATTGTTTATGATTGGCCTATGTTCCGTTATGACGCTTCAAACTCTGGCTCTCCTGACAACATAGCACCAATAACCCATGATCTGCTATGGGCAACAGACGTGCTCATGGACGAAGACGCTTCTTCCTTAGTTGGGTCATCGCCTGCTGTAGTAGGTGGCGTAGTTTACATTGGCTCAGATGATGGATACATTTATGCGTTAAACGCCTCTACCGGTATCCAACTATGGAACCGTACTGTTGATGAGATGTATGGGCTTTCTGTCTCTTCACCGGCTGTTGTAGACGGAGTTGTTTATTTTAGGAGCTGGGTAGGTATAGATTACGCTTTGGATGCAGCCACTGGTGAAGAAAAATGGCATTTTTCGGATGGTTATAGCTGTTCCTCTCCCGCAATTGTCAACGGAGTTTTCTATTCACGTTCAACTGGGACTGCTACTGCGCTAAACGCCTCAACAGGTTCAAAGATTTGGCGCATATCCCTTAGTGGCAACGGGGGCGGGTCTCCCATAGTGGTTGACGATACAGTTTACATCAGCGAATCTGGCTACGTATACGCTTTGAATGCACAGAACGGGACGCTTAAGTGGAGCAGAGACCTTCAATATTCAAGCAATACACATAATAGTCCTGCCGTTGCCAACGGTATACTTTACATCTCTTGCCAAAGCGACCTCTTTTATGCATTAGATGCTGAAACTGGCGATTTCATATGGAGCTACCTTACGGGTGGCGGTTCTCTTTCAACGCCTGCAGTATCCAATGGAATTGTTTATCTTGGAAGCGGTTATGGCGGTGTTTTTGCCCTCGACGCTAATACAGGCGCCAAAATCTGGAATTACCCCACCTCTCCAGGGAGGGGTTCATCTGTTGCTGTTGCCGGGGGAAACGTCTACTTGGCAGGCAATGACGGCGTCATGTACGCACTTGATGCGGAGACAGGCGCCAAGCTATGGAGTTATACTATGAGTAATGTGGGTACATCCTCGTCCCCTTCAATAGCCAATGGATTGTTATACATAAAGAATAGCAATGGTTATCTTTGCGCTTTCGGCAAAGCATCCCAATCTTCAATATCAATTTTTCCGGCGTTTGGCCTGGAAGGCACCGTAATTACTGTCTCAGGAAGCGGCTTCACAGCCAATTCGACAGTCAGTGCAACCTTCGACGGAGCGCCCATCACCCTAAGCAGCTCAAGTGTGGATTCCTTGGGACATTTCTCTTCGACACTAACAATTCCCTCATATGCACTTGGAACTTACCGCATCAACGTAACTGATGCTTGGGGTTGTTCCGATTCGGCTAACTTCACTGTTGTCTCTGCCCCCACCACATCTTGGTCAATGTTTATGCATGACCTATATCATTCTGGGACATCAGATAATATAGCTCCAGTTGGCAACGGTTTGCTTTGGAAATTTACCGTCGACAGAGGCGAAATAAGTAACGATGTAGCGACATCCGCAGCTGTTGTCGGCGGTATTGTTTACATTGCATCCCATAACTCTTACGTTTACGCTTTAGACGCTTACACTGGCACCTGTTATTGGCGTTATAGTCTACCCGGTATGGGTACGCTGTCTTCTCCAGCAGTCGTCAACGGCGTCGTCTACATCGGCAGCGACTACGGCGTTTTTGCAATAAACGCTTATACTGGAGCTAAAATCTGGCAGTCCTCTCCAGATATTATGACCGTCTCGTCGCCTACCGTTTCAGGGGAAATGGTTTTTATCGGTTCCTTTGTTGACCGCAGTGTCTACGCTTTCAGAGTCTCCGACGGTCAACAAGTATGGAAGTTTGAAGCAGGCGACTACGTTGACTCTTCACCCGCCGTTGTTGGTGATGCTGTCTACATCTGCTCGGATGATGGGTACCTCTACTCTCTAAACTCGGCAACAGGGGCTCTAATTTGGAAGTTCAAGTGTCTGGACAACTACCCCTATGGAAGCCTTTCCTCTTCACCTGCAGTTGCCAACGGGGTAGTGTTTGTAACCTCAAGTTTTGGTAACGTCTTTGCTATAGATGCATCCAGTGGAAACAAAATCTGGAACCACACCACCGCAGACCTGCATTCTTTCATCTCATCCCCAGTCTATTGTAACGACATAGTTTACACCTCAACCACCAGTGGCGTTTATGCGCTGAACGCTACCACTGGTCAACAGATTTGGCATTCAACACCAATGTATGCACAGGCGTCCCCTGCCATAGTAGCCGGAGTTATCTATGTAGGAACAGGCGACGGTGACATCCATGCGTTGGACGCGCTAACAGGAGCAGAAATATGGCAATACGAAACTGGAAGTTCCATTGCAGGGCAAACTTCAATCGCAGGCGGCGTCATATATGTAGGCACAAGAGACGGAACCATTTACGCTATCGGCTCATCCCAGTCCTCTCCAACTCCTACACCGACACCAACTCCAATACCTCCAACAGCCACACCTCAATTAACAGCAACTCCAGCCGCTTCTCCTATATTATCACCTTCTCCAGAACCAACCGCAACGCCTTCACCAGAACCTACCCCAGAAATACCAGAATTTCCAGTTCCTTTAATCACATCAATTATTTTGGCTGCAATATTATCTCTTGTAATAATCTTCAAAAGAGAACACAATCACCAGCATTAACTAAAAGAGCAGGCGGGTTGGGACTTGCATTTTTTAAAAAAATGTAGACCAACTTCAAAATTTCATAAAATAACTTCTCGAAAAGACACATGCCGAAAAAGACCTCTACCTGGTTTGTACACTTCTTCAGGTCTTCTTTCGGGGAGTAACCAAACTGTTCCGTTTATGGTCTTAGGATGGACATCGGGTAAATTATCTTGAATGGCTTTGATTAGTTGAGAAGTTCGTATTCCTTGGGGTTTACTTTTGAGAAGCTCAATTGCTTTTGCCTCAATCAGTTCACGCTTTGTTGTCATAATTTGTGAATTACAAATGTTACATTTAACCTTGATGCAAAAAGGCGAGACTCAGAATTTGTATTCCTACCAGAGTGGAGATATCACCCGCAAACCCAATATTTTTTTGGTTTTATGAGATTTATGATATACCTGAGTATACATATACTATTTGATATTTAAACGTAATTAAAAATGAGGATTGCTCAAAGAAGCTACAAAGGCGATAATTCCTGTTTAGCGTTTACGTTTCTTGAAGTAGACTATGAGTCCTACACCGATTATGGTTGCTGACGCTGTGGAAGCTGCCACCAACGAGGTTGGGAAAGGAGCGTCTACGGTGAACGTGACTGTTGCTGAAACGCCAGTGTTATTCAACTCATCCCTAGCGTATACCGTCACATCATGCGGCCCGTTTGACAAGCCGTCCAGCGTGGTATTGCCTGTGATGGTTACGTTGTCTCTTCCGTCGAGACTGTAGCCCATCCACTCAGCCGGCTTATTCAACATAAAATCTAAAGAAACACTGCTTGCATTATACGTCTGGTTCACAGGCGAAGAAACATCTATAACTGGTGGAGCAGTGCCATACCCGAAAGGCGTATATTGATCGTTCGTAGCGTATTTCGTGATTTGAGGACCATAAACCCAGTCGTACACGTCACGGTAAGTCGCCCTGTAACCTCCAATAACATATATCACGTCATCTATAATGGCGACGGCAGCGTCAACTTGTCCTGTGGGCAAATCAGCGCCAGCCACCCAGCTATCCGTCTCAGGGTCATAAACCTGCGTTGAATACAATGGAGCATCCGGGTGAGACGCCCGATCTGGACAGGGTGCGTCAAAAACATAAACCCGTTTAGGCGCCATCACACCCGTCGTTGCAACAGCCGCTCCAGACCTGAAATAAGAAGGCGCAGAATCGCCAACAGTCCACGTATCACTATCAGTATCATAAATCTGATTTAACGTTGTCTTCAAGTTATCGAAAGAGCCAGATAAAATGTATATTTTGCCATCAAGAGCGGCAGTAGCGCAACCCAGCGAGTTGTATGTTGAAGGGGTCTTCTGCGTCCACGTATCTGTCGCTGGATCATAAACCTCATTAAGATTTGAAGTGCCATAGCCCCAACTTGAATTGTCAGCAATGTATCCCCCTATGAGGTAGAATTTGCTGTTGACAACGTTTGCAGTTAGTTGCCAGCGGGCTGTGGGCATGGATGTTTTTTTTTCCCATGTGTTTGTGGCGGGGTCGTAAACCTCGTTAACTCCTGTGATGCTTCCGTTAGCGGTGTATCCGCCTATACAATATATTTTGCCCTCATAGCTTGCTATGGCAAAACCTCTCCGGGGAGTGAACATTGACATCTTAAACGCCCACGTGTCCGTTGCTGGATCGTACTCTTCGTTTGTACCTACTACATCTCCGGTGAAAGTAGACCCCTCTCCACTTTGCGTGGAGCCTCCTATAGCGTAAATTTTGCCGTTCACCGCAGCCACGCCTAAGCCACTTCTTGCTTGCCGCATCGGAGCTTTTGATGCCCAAGAGTTTTCAACCAGGTCAGCCGAGGATAATGCAGGCGTGACTGTTATCCACGTTGCTATTAGGAAGACGAGAACAAGCATTACAACAACACTTTTACTCATACTTGTCCCTAACGTGTGAATCGTATCCATGTGATAAAAGCGTTTTTATCAAGATTCCTTGACCAGAACCCTGTTTCATGCCTACCTACATTTGTAGAGTATGAGTTAAAGAATAAAACATATGCTCTTTGACAAAGCGCTACTCTCCGCATCCGCCTTCTTAATTTCCGATAGGCTTTGCAGGCAATAGAGCCTCTTCGCTTATTATAGTCGTGATTTGCTACATTTTGCTAATGCTTAGAATCAATCTGCCTCTGAGCGAGAGTGCGCTTTTGAAAACCGTTTAAGCCTGTTAGTGACTTCATGAGGTGCCAGCAAGTGAGTGTGACTCCTGAGTGAGCTAAATTTGCTTGATGGTTTCGTTGACTCTTGTTGAGACTAAAATTGTTTCTCTTCTGGTTTTTCAATAGGTTTTGAAAGTGTTTCTGTTTGTGTGTGTGACCTTATGTATAATCAAAAGAAAAATGAAGATTAAGCGGTGCTTCGAGAAGACTGGTTCTGAAATAGAAAGCGGGCGCTAAGCTCGGTTCCTGAGTGAGTTGTGGTTACTTGATAGTATCGTCGGTTGCTCGTTAAGAACAAAATTATCTCTCTGCTGGTTATTACATAGAATTTGGCAGTGTTCTGTTTGTGTGTGTGCGTATTTAGTATATTATATGATAATAAAGGGTCTGCTTTTTTCTACCTGCATTGTTCTTTGAGCTGCTGTTTCACGTATCTAATCAACTCCAGAATCACCTCGTCAGGCTGTTCCAAAACGAGCCGCTGAAAACTCTCAACACCAGCCAACTTAGCCTCCAGCTCCCTCTTCTCCTTTTGCCACTTCTTCACTCCTTCACCTATCTTCGCGACTTGCTCTCCAATACGCTTTGCTACAGCAACCTCCTCATTCAACTCTGCCACTCGCTTCTCGAATTCTCTACGGATCTTCAGGTTCTCGCCAGTAACCGCTTGCGTAACAGTTTTTTGCTGCTCCAGCTCTTCAGCAAGTTTTGCCACAAGCGAACCCAACTTTTCTATCTGTCCACTCTCTACTTCTGGAGACTGCTTTATTGTTAGGAACTTTTTCAGTTGGATGAATTTTTCTTTTAGCTTGACTGTGGTCAAGTATGTGTCGTCGCTTCGCGCTATAGCTTTACCGCAAAGTTTCTTGCCTGCAGTTAATCCGATTCCCGAGTCTATTGAGGCGCTGAGAAACATTTTGCGGAAGCAGTGAAACGTTAAGCTCTTGCCGTTTAAATCGATTTGTGCTTTGTTCGCGAGGCGCTTCAGCATCTTGCTAACTGCCTCATCCGAGATATGGCTCTTCCCATTGCTAGCGAACAAGTACACGTTGTTCTTCTTTTCTAGGGAGGGCAGGTATGTTTCTAGCTGGTTTACTGTTTCTTTGCTGAGGAAGCAGTGGGCGGGGATTTTCTCTTTCTGAGTTAACAGCGTAAAAGCTATTGGCGGCTCCGCGTCTAGCGGGGGCAGGTCAATTTTCTTAATTGAGAGGAAGTCTGAGATTCGCAGTCCAGTGTCAACAGCTAACGCCAGGACCATGCGTTCCTTCAAGTTTGCCACTTGAAACATTTTCCTGATATGCTCTATTGCCAAGGGGAAGTTTTTGGTGGTTTTCACGGTTTGCGAGACTTTGCTGCCTGACCGCATTGTAACTGGCATCTGATAGTATCTGAAGAGTTGGCGGATTCCAAGCGTCATGTTTCTCGCTGAGTTTATACTGTAGCCCTTCTTGATCAGGTAGCTGTGGAATTTTTCTATTTCTTTTTCAAATCTTGCTGCCCTGTTTCTATATTCAACAAGGTTTTCACCTGGTTTTTGGGTTAGGTCTTCCTGTCTCATTGCCAAAATTTCTTCTGCGGGTTTGCCGAACCATTCTACAAACTTGTTTAGGCCAAATCGGTAGCTTTTTCTTGTTCTGGAATTTCTTATTGAGTTCAAGAACTCTTGAACTGACATTTCCAATTACACCACACCCCATTTTGTTTTGTGTGGTATATCAATTTATGCACAAAACCAACTTATTCTTGGGTTTGCACCCGAACTCGGACATCACATTGGCGCATTCTTCAATAGGTTTATTTCAATAGTTGTTCAAAAATCCATGTAGAAGATTGTTCTATTCCTTATCAAGAATCCCAAATCACCTAATGCCATAATAGTCTGCATAGTTATATCAAAAAATGAAAAGATAAGAACATGTTTCAGAAGTTGCGATATGCCAAACGGTAATAATTTCAACATCAAAGCCATAATTTCACCGTAAAACTCGAAATAAAGCCCATAATTTAGTCTTCTGGCTGTTTAGACCATAATTCGACAAATATGTGCGACCCAATGTATTTGTGTTAACTGTTAAAAATTATTGGTATGATTATTGACAGCAAAAGAATCGGTTTAAACGTTGACAGAATTTTCGTTTAGTTCAACTGACCCAAGATTTACCATAAGTAATAAAAACTAAGACATAGGAGACTTTGCGAATAGGCGAATGATAGGTTCATAGGGCATTTCGGTCTTGCTTTAGCTCTAAAAAGAGCAGATAAGACACTATCTTTGGGATTGTTGTTTATTGCTGTTCAACTTTCTGACTTAGTCTACGGTTTCACTATTCCGACTGGGATAGAGAAAGTCAGCTTTATTGCAGGAACCAACCTTAACACTTCGGTTCAATACTTCTTTCCATATTCCCACAGCTTAGTGGCAACGCTGCTTTGGACAGGTTTGTTCGCACTTATTTTTCTAATATCCCCTCTCAAGTCAGACTTGCCCAAAAGAAGAACAGCAGTCATCGTGGCAATCGCTGTATTTTCTCATTTTATCCTTGATGTTATAGTCCACAATCCTGATGTGGACCTGCTTGGCAACAGCGTCTATAAAATCGGGCTGGGCTTATGGAACTATCCACTTGCTTCCTACACTATCGAAGCACTGCTATTAGTCGTTGGATTATGGATTTACCTCAGAGCCACAAAAGCTATTAGCCTCATTGGAAAACGGCATGCCAATTCTCATTGTAATCCTATTGATACTTGGTGCAATGTCAACGTTCATTGTGCAAACAACAGACATGGTAAATTTTGCATTAACGATGCTCGTAGTTTATTTCAGCATGATAGTCCTTGCGTTTTGTTTGGACCGCAAAAGAAACTGAAAGAAAGCAAGAATACAAGCTCACCTGCATAAACAAAACAAGCAATGCGAGCTCAAATTACTTGAGCATTTTCAAAGCAAATACACTTTGAGCACTTAATTCTTTTGAAACTGCTTTGACCTACTCAAAAACGTCTAAATTAGACGTTTCTTTTAGCCATTGCAATTGTGAACGTTTATTAGATACCATCTGTGAAACATGCGTACAATCGAGCTTACTGCCTCTTAGAATTATTGGCCAATGCTATAATACTTGGGTTTTAAGCTTGGCAGAAATTTAATTTAAAATGGCTATGATTGGGGGGTGAAATTGTGCCTACACATGGTGCGTTGTCTAAAGCGGGTAAAGTTAGAATGCAGACCCCGAAAATAGAAGCTACCGCTAAAAGCAATTCTTTAGGTCCTAGAGTCAGCAACCGCAAGTTATATCATAATCGTGTGGAATTATGCAGAAATATCGGTCAATTCAAAATGGACAGTTACCGTCGCCGATAGAGGTGCGACCGTTCTAGCGCGCGCTGACCCACCTCAACGCCTTAACGGGTTAATTCGACTGTTGTTCCTAATGCTTGCCCAGGTACTCCTTTTCTGAATTTAACTGTAACAGTTCCGTTCTTTCCGTGAAAACCTGTGACTTTTCCAACAAGCTTCTTTTTTTCGCCCTTCCAAACCACTTTTTGACCCAATAGGCGTCCTGCCTGAGCAGCAGAATCTACTCCATTGAAATGAATTAAGCATTCACGTGAATATTGTGTTCTCATGCCTATTCGATAGTTCAGTATTCTTCCATAAACTGGTTGAGACATAGCTTTCACCTATGATAGCGCTAATTAAATATCCCGTTTGCTCTTAAACATGTTTCGCTTTATTCTAACCTTAATTATAGCTAGTCTTCAGTTAGTTCTCTAACCGTTTTTTCGTCCTCCGCATATTTTAAGTGGAGAAGCTCATGTATTAGTGCAGCCCTTGCCCTGTTCCCAGCATAGAATACTAGATTATTGTGTCCAAATTTTTGCTTGAATACTTGGCAAAACCTAATTGTTTTTGGGTAAATCTGGATTCTTCCTCGTGCAGTTTCACATCTTCCAGCGATGCCTTTCCCATTCTTCCTTCTTAATGGAAGAACTTTAACATGTACTGTTCTGACTGCTTGGGTTTCTATTTTTTCCTTTCTTAACATCCAGTGAAGGAACTTTTGATATGAAGGCTTTATTAAGGCTTTAAATATGAAAGAAGAGTATCTCAAGTAAAATTTAATGTGGTTCTGGGAGAAATTTTCAAGCTTCTCGTAGTCAGCATTTATTCTCATT
>SMTZ1_10000488_pt1 | contig 52185 bp, 53 predicted proteins | sample DeeMarSWOR136_30_FD_25667 | JGI IMG/M metagenome (IMG submission 25667) | reverse complement strand
TCTATATTCGAGTCGAAGACGTGGACATACTATACGAGAGATACCAAGGCAACTTAGAAATCATAGATGATATTGAAAACAAGCCATGGGGAGACAGGGAGTTCACTTTCAAGGATCCAGATGGATATTTGATATCTTTCTTTTCAAAGCAAAAAATGAGAGAAGAATAACACTACTACGCCACAATAGTGACAAGTGTAGACTGCTCAATATGCTGATACAAGAAGCGTTATCTGCGGAAATCAGGAAACGTCGCTTGTCGATGATTTCTGGATTCAGGAGGGAATAGTTGATGTCAGATGAAACGTTCGAGAGAGTATTCTCAGAGGTCTCTCAGTCCATGAGAGAACAAATCTGGCGATTCAGAGAAACTCACATACCCAAGACCATCACTGTCAATACGCATGTTTGGGAGTATCTTGACTGTGGAACGGATAAGCAGACCCTAGTCATGCTCCCTGGAGGTCTCCGTCATCCAAGCATCGGATGGCAACTCTTGGAGCAGCTTGAGAAAGACTATAGAATCATCGCGCCATCCTACCCCACAACTGGGAGCATGAATGTGCTTGTAAGAGGAGTCCTATCCATTCTAGACCATGAGCAGATTGACAGGTTCTCGATCATCGGGAGTTCCTATGGGGGCATTGTCCTTCAGAGCATTCTCCACATTGTTCCTCAGCGAGTCAGTCATGCAATCATAGCAAACACTGGAACTATATCTGACGACCCCAGCGTGGTCAAGCTACTGAAGAGAAGGCTCGGTCTGATTCGAATTTTACCCGGGAGATTGGTCACGCAGATTGCGAAGAGGGCGTTCAAACGAATGCTTGAAGGAATCGAGGAGGACCAAAGGACTGTCTACGAATCGCTGGTCGACGAGTTATTTGTACGTGGATTGTACACAAAGAAGGAACTTGTCTGTCATTTTGAGGGGTTGATTGACTTCCAGTTGAACCATCAGTTCACTCCAGAGAGCACAAGTCAGTGGGACACAAAGGTGTTGATAATCAAGTCGAGGGATGATCCGGGAGTACTTGAAGGATCTTCTGAGGCTCTTGACAGGATGTATCCAAACGCAAGAACACATGTCTTCCTTGAGGAGGGGCACATGCCCTCGATAACAAGAATGGACGAGTATCTGAAACTGCTGCATGAATTTCTTAAGGGATGATATGGTCTCCTCCTTCGCCAATTGATTTTTCACAGGGGGACTGAATCAGTGCTGCACTCGAACTGCACATTTAGTCCGCTCATCTTCCACCAGATCTCCTGAAGATATTGCACAAACCCTCTCGTCACTTTGTCCCTCTTGAAGGCATCATCGCTGGTACAGTCGAACTCCCTAGTTATGCACTTGATACAAAGGGCACAGTCAGACTTGATGATGATGAGTTCGTCAGAAACAATCGATCTGACAAAAGCCAGCGCCTTGAGTATAGCCATCAGCTTCATCTGAATGTCGGTTGTACCAGATGCTTCACCAGAATCAGAATGGAGGGTTGCAACAACAGACTCACTGTGCCTATGTTCAACTCTATAGGACCAACTACCACGTTTTCCAATGCAAGATCCTTCTGTGTGTATCTCAAATGACATCTTACTGTACAAAAAGACTCCCAATGACATAAGAGGCTTCCACTTTTACATATGCATTGAAACATTAATTTCAAAGGCTGTGAGGCGTATTTCAAAACAGGATTTGTGTAAAGGAAGGGGTACTTTCCTTGGTCGACGTGAGAAAGGCATCAACATTTGTGGAGAGTCTAGGTGATGAGATACTGAATGCCAGGCTTGAGGCTATTCTAGAGAATAGGAAACCCAGTAGGCATGTCCTAGGCAAAATAGAGAACATGAGGAAGTCTGATGGAGGTTTTGCCTTCTGGAAACAAGATGTGAGCAGTATAACATCAACCTTGAATATTGTTGGTTGGCTTGATGACTTCTCATTTCGAAAGGGACCACTTGTCGATAAGACATTCGATTTCCTTCTTAAGCATCAACAAAATGACGGAGGATGGGATGAGATTGAGGAGGTCAGAGGTTTCGAGCCACCTCCATTCATGATGCCCAGTGAACTCAATACACGTACTTGGTTGACAGCGTGCTGTGCTCATTGGTTCATCCGTTTTGGTCGAGCTGAACCACCTGGAACGAAGGGTTGCCCAGCGGAGTTCCTAATGCAACACATGAAGTCGTCTGGTCTTATTCGGGGATACCTCTATGCGAGCTGGGATGCACTGGTGATGTTCAACTACCATCCAGGACCAGAGTCGGACGTCTTCAAAAACCTACTATCAGGAGTGAGAGTACAATTCGCACCGAATGAGCATGATGGGACAGACCTTGCTTGGTTACTTCGTTGCCTAAGAGATATTGGACTGGGCGTGGATGATGAATTAGTTTCAAAAGCCATTAGTACATTAGAGAGTATACAAGAACCAGATGGTAGCTGGATCTCTAATGATGGGGATGAATTCACAGGTATTACCACTGTTGATGTGATTAGAGCGCTCCATGATTTTGACAAGTTATAAGAAGCCAATCCTCTTCTTCTACTATCATGAAACCTGAGTACCTAGGTGATGGCCTCGTCATGCGGAATGCAAGTAGAGATGACATCCCAGCGCTCCTGGAGCACTTCAAGGGTGTCCATGGGGAGGGGGTAATAGATCAACTCCGAGTGATGCTAGAACGCTACCCTCGGTTCTCTTGGGAGGACTGTTTCATAATTGAGAACCCCAACTCAGGAGAGGTTGTATCTTGTGTCATGCTTCTGCAGAACGCATGGACCCTCGATGGGATTGAAGTCCCTTCTGTTGAGATGGAGGCGGTGGGCACGCTGAATGCCTACAGATACAGAGGACATATCCACCTTCTCAATGAAAAGTTTGAGGAACGCGCGGCTCAGCTTCATCCTGTGATCCAGACCATTGCTGGGATACCTTACTTCTACCGAAACTTCGGGTACGAGTATGCTGCACGTTTGGGAGGTGGCTACGCTGTCAACCCCAGCCTCATTCCTAAAATCCCTGAGGGTGAGAGGGAACCTGTCACCTTCAAGGCGGTGACTTCTCGTAACTTCAAAGAGTTCCTGAGCTTCCGAGAGAACCACCTACCTTGGAGAACCTGGACTCGAAAGTTAAGGCCAGAGGATGCAGCTTACCTCATTTATGAGACCTCTTCTGATGAGCAAGAGGCGTTCTTCTTCTACCTTGTAAAGGAGAAGGGGAAGACAGCAGGTGTGTTCTACCTTGCTCGGTGGGAGAGTAGGCTGGATATCGTAGAGCTGTATTTGGACAACCATCAACATGCGGATGCTGTCATGCGCTTTGCCTTAACCAGGGCTCAAGAGTGGGGTGAGATTCCAGTCAGAGTAGCACCACCAAATCAGAAGAGAGTGAGAGAGTATGTGAGTGCACGTGTGCAGGTGATGGAGATTGGGAGATATGCATGGTATGTCAAGATCCCATCCATATCGCGATTCATTGAGACCATCAGCCCCCTCTTCTCAGATCGTTTGAGGGATACTGAGTTTAATGGCTTCACTGGAGAACTAACGATCACAACCTACAAAGAGGGTTATTCACTCTCCTTTGAGAGAGGTGTGTTCAAGGGGATAACCGAGAGTGATGAGAAGAATCCAATGAACTACAACCTCAGGATACCAATTGATTCCTTGACAAGACTATTGATGGGATACGAGACTCTTGATGACCTCACGGGCCATGAACCAGATGTTCAATGTGCTGCAGAGATGCGACCTCTAGTCAGAACACTATTTCCACGTCTGGAGGCAATTGTCGACCCCTATTACTAAGTCATTTTTATTTTCTGAGTACAATTATAAAGAGAGTAAGTTAGAACACGTGTTCTAACTTTTTTAGCTTTGGAAGGGGAAATGTGCAGTTAATATACCCACCAGTCTGACAAATCTAGGGGACTAGGTATGTGGACTAGGACTTTGAACGAGGTTCAATGTGTGCGACCAAAAGCCCAAAGGAAGAAGTCTTCTCAAGGGAAGTCCTTACTCTCCAAGAAAAAACCAACATCAGGTTCTGGAGAGTCCGCGGTGGTTCACTTTGTCCAGTTGGACTTTCTCAGGTTCGGTGACGAACTTGGGATGAGTGATGATGACCCCGTCGTGGTAAGAACTGTGGAAACACTCTCTGTTGTTGAAGGTGATGACTCAACACTAGTACAGGAGAAAGAAGCCAGGTCTTCAGGAGGGATTCTATTCCGATGAACATTGACAAAGCTCTTGCTAAGTTTAGCATTTTCTCGAAAATGCTGGATGGTGGTGACACTGGCAAGGGAAGGGTGGAACACAGAAATTTCATGCGGCTATGGGTCATTAACCATATTGCATGATCTAGGTTAGCTAGGGAGTTATGATGGATGACGATTGTAGATCTTGCCACAAGAAGGCAATATTCTGAGTTAAAGAAACGAGCTGACGAATTCATCAAGACTGAGGGTTGGGAAGCACTCTTACGCCGCTTAAAGCAGGTTCGCCCTGATGGGAAGGCGCGGGATGCTGTGGTCGCCCTCCTGCAACTGGATGCAGTCGGTGGGTCAGACTCTGATGTCTTCAAGGAGTTTGAATCACTGGAGGGCGGCAATCTCCGTCAGGTCAGGGCAAACACAGTCCATCATGCGATGGATGTTCTGAGAGAGCAGATTGAGAACAAGCACACATATTTCATAGATATTGATGCCATGACCATGACGCCCTATGTCATACTAGTCAAAGAGGTCATCAAAGCACGCAAACGAGAGTTAGAGCAGTTGGAAGGAAGTCCCTCGAGGATTGATGTACTTGGAACATATTACGGATTCCAGATACTCATGACTGATGGGTCCAAGCCTCATGATTCCCAGAGCCAATATGGATACTATCGCTGGCGTCGAAGAACCTGGTTGGATGAACGGATATCAGACAGTGCAGCCAATGCTGTGAAGAAGATCACAGGGGAATTGGCTGATGAGGTGGACATGGACAAGAGATACAGGACACTTGGGAGCAGTCCAGTCTTCAAGAGCAGATGCACCAAGGCCACTGCAGACATCTTGGCTAACGCAGTAAGGCTTGCATTATACAAGGTACCCGGAAATCGTAGCACTGCAGCAAGGGCTCTTGGTCGAACAGGTGACTCTAGGGTCTTGCCATTCCTCCATCATCGTCTTCCTCTTGAACAGAGTACAAAGGTCAGGATTTCTATGGCTGAGGCTATTGGGAGAGTCGGCCATGAGTCGTCCATCGAGATGTTGAAGGAACTAGCTACACCTCGAGGTCGATACCTCTCAAAGGAAGGAGAGGCTATGGTAGAGGCGCTAGGTGGAATCTACTCTCCGAGGTGTAAGGAAACTCTAATCGAGCTGCTAAAACATGATGGAAATACAACCAGAGCGGCGGTAATTCAGGCACTGTCAAAACAAGAGTTACCAGACCTTGTTGGACTGATATCTCCCTATGTTGTAAACAGTAGCAGACCAGTAGTTCGAGCGAGTGTTCTTGCACTGTCAGAACTGGGGAGTGAGGGGGAGGCAGTCATCAGGGCAAAAGCACCCATCGTTATCAAGCGCATTGGATATGACAGACCTTCAAAGCCTGCACTCACAAGGATGTTAGGCATCTCTGGTGTGGCTAGTATGCAGGAAGTTCATCAGTACTTTGCAAAAAGGTTCGAAAGACTCGGAAGAGAGCTCAAGAGATGGCAGCATCAGGGTAGCAGGGGTTATAGCTACTACTGGCGACGAAGGGAGAATAGAGCTAGGGAGAGATTGATTGAACACCTCAGACTAGCGTCATCCCACCTCAAACCACCGTTTGATGAAGATCTCGTGAAGTCCATAAGGTCAATCCTCAATATGGAGACCGGATCAGATACATTTACAGCGGCTCTAAGACAGAGTGAGTTGGCTGAGGCGATAAAAGTGAAACAGTACAGAGAAGCAGCTTGGGTGCAGTCATTCCTAAGCTCATTCAGATAGAGTTTGATTTGTAGGGGTTATAATCCAAGAATGACCCGTGCATCGTCTGGAGAAGCAACTTTTCTGCCAAGAGATTCAGCAATTTGACGTGTTCGGACTACAAAGTCCTCGTTAGGGGCGAGTTGACCCTTTGTAAGGTAGATATTGTCTTCAAGCCCGACCCTGACATGGCCGCCCATCAAAATAGACATGGTTGTCATGTCAACCTGTGTCCTTCCGATCCCTGCCACAGTGAAGACTGCATTCTTTGGGAGTTGTGCTCGCATATGCAGTAGGTTGTCAATAGTGGCTGGAATCCCCCCACCAACACCCATGACAAGTTGAAAGAGTGGTGGTTCTGAAACTATACCCTCCTTGATGAGCATGATACCTTGTGGTATGAAGCCCACGTCAAATGCCTCCATTTCTGGTTTGATCTTTAGGTCACGCATTCGTTGAGCAAGGTATGTGATGGTTTCCCAAGAGTTCCTATACACCACTGGAGGTTTTCGACCCGTGAAGTTGAGAGACCCTGTGGTCAGACTAGCCAGTTCGGGGTTGGTTCTCAACGGCTCAGCACGTTCCTCATCAGAACATCCCGCAACCCCGCTTGTTGATACCATGACTAGCAGGTTGGTTCGCTTCCGGATCTTCCTCACGATTTCTTCGAAGAGGCTAGAGTCAGAGGTGGGTTTCTCATTCTCATCTCGGCAGTGAACGTGAATAATCGATGCTCCTTCCTGCGCACACAAATAGGCAGTTTCAACAATCTCATCTGGTGTCACCGGTAGATGAGGGGTGTCCTTCTTGGTTGGAACAGAACCAGTTGGTGCAACTGTGATTATGAGCTTCTCCATCCGTACCATCTCCTCCTTTGCATTAGTCAAGCTCTGCAGTAAACCGTTCAAGCTGATTACACCCCTCTACAACCGAAGGCGCAATAGACAAGACGAAAGACTCTGGGTCCTTGATAGCAGATTTTCGTCTTTTCTGAAAAGCTTTGTATGCTGAAGCGCCATCATAGTCAACAGTAGCAAGACGTAAGGAAAGATCGTCAGGAGGCATACCGAACTCCACACCGGGTAGACTTGCTAAAAACCAGTTCTTGAGGAGGTGTTTGGCCAGTTCATTAGAGGTTGTCACTCCCTTCTTTTGAAGTGCCTCTCTCTGACTGTTCCAATCAGGAAACAGATAGAAGGCTCCTTGTGGGTAAGGACACGAAACACCCATGTTGTGAATTCTCTTGTAGGCGTATCTTGTGACCAGCTCGTGCACAACAGCGCAGTCCTCAATATAGTCAACAAGCTCTGTATCTGTGCGATATGCTTCGATTCCAGCATACTGAATAGGAGCAGATACGCTTGACCAGAGTTCACTCCCAACAGCGAGAATACTTCGTAGAAGTTGTTTCTCATCTGGAGGGAGCAGGAGTGCGCCTAACCGATAACCACCAAGAGACCTATCCTTTGAGAGACCACCAGTGACGAGCGTGCCCTCTGGATAGAACTCTGCTATACTATGGTGTTCTTGGTCCCGAAAATGTGTTAATGCATAGATCTCATCAGAAACGACAACAGCATTATACTCACGAGCAACATCTGCGAGCTCTTTCAACTCCTTAGATGAAAAGGTGTGTCCAGTCGGATTACATGGATAGTTCAAAACTAACACTTTCTGCTGGTCACGATCTGGGGAGTGAGCTCTGATTGCCAACTCCAGTAAATCAGGTTCTAAACGATAGGAGTTCATTGAGAGGGTCACAATGTGATGTACATCTCGTGAGAGAAACCGACCCATATGCTGGTAACTGACCCATGAGGGTGCTGGAAGGAAAATTGGACCATCAAGAGCTGTAAGGGCTGCAAACATGAGTGGCTTGCTACCAGGACCAATGACAATCTGCTCCTGAGAGTACTGTAGGTCAAACATCTTCTGATAAAATCCCGATATCTGTTCTCTTAGTTCGATTATGCCTTGAGTTGGAAGATATCTCTGCCGCCAGGAGTTATCACAGAGCGCTTTGCGAACACGGGAATGTACTGGAAATGGTGACTCTCCAAAGCCCATGTGATAGACTTTTTCACCACCAGCTCTGATAGTTGCGATTAGTTCGTTTATGGCCAGTGTTGCAGACGGAGCAATCTGTTTTGCTGAAAATGATACATCCAATGGTCATTGACCTCCAGCCTCTCGAATGTCCATGATTCTTCATCATCATAGAGGGCTGTATGGTGAGAGTTCTACTAGCTACAAATAGATTGTTACACCATAACCCTAGAATCAGCAAGCTCAATAGTATGTTAAGACAAAGGAAAAATGATACCAATGCTCTCTCTGCCAAAGAAGATTGGATACTCTATGGGAAGATTTGGTCCGTCCTTTCTGATGACCATGATCACTATGACGGTTTTCTATGTCTATGGAACCAGCTTTCAGCTCAATTGGTTCCTGAATGGCATCTCACTGGCTGCGTCCTATATCGTCATTGGTCTTACCCATTGGTTCACTGGATACTATAGTGATACACTAAAGAGCAGATGGGGTAGAAGGAGACCATTTGTCATCATTGGTACGCCGGGCATAATGATTTCCGCATTCTTTCTGTTTGTGCCAAACTGGTTCCTTGACACAGCGAATCCTGCCCTTGAATTAGTGCTCTTTACCTACTACCTTATCTTTCTGTGCCTCTTCAAGTTCTTCTATGCGTTTGTAATGACTGCTCATCAGGCATGGTTGCCTGAAATCACTGATGAGGCTGAGAGACCACTTGTGTCAGGATTCATGAACACATTCAACTTTGTTGCGGACTCTGCAGGTGGAATTATGGGTTTCATGACACCCCTACTGTTTGTAGCAGGACCTCCAGAGCAGTTGAGTGAAACTGGGCTCAATCTTTTACTATTGTTTTGTGGGATCACGATTCTCTTCATGTTGCCATCAATGTTGGTCATTCGGGCAAAACCTGGTATCACACCTATTGAGCGTAGCTTGAAGGAAGAAACCAAAGTAGCGATTGGAAATCGCACCTTTGTTGGATGGACCCTGGCTGTGGGTTTTCTATCTTTCACGCTAATAGCAATCAATCATTCGCTGGTGGGATTCCTTCAACAGGTGATGTTTCTTGATTCAATTGGAGCATTGGCTCCTGCGGCCCTCGCCATGCTTGGTTCTACGATAGTCTTCTTCTATATTTGGCTCACAGGAGTTCGCAGGTTAGGTAAAAGACGGTCTCTAATCATCGGGCTGGTACTACTCGCTTTATTCACGCCTATAACTCCAATTTTACGAGATCTTGGATCTGTTATCGGATACACCTTGGCAGCAACACTGTTCTTTATCCCCATTGGAGCAGGAATGGCCATCTACTATCTGATGAGTTATGTTGTTCCTGCAGACATTGCTCAGGTCGATGAGATTGTGACAGGAGATAGTCGCTCAGGGATATACACTGGATTCATTGGTGTACCTCTGAACATGTTCCAAGCAGCATCAAGCCTAGTTCTAGGCGGCGTCATGCAACTATCGGTCATCCTAACGGGATCAGAACTTGCGGGGCTTATGTGGTGGGGTCCTGTGTTCGCACCGTTCCTCCTTATTGCCGCATTCATCCTTCGATATATCGATATTGACCCTGATTTCGAAGCACTCAAAATAGAGCACAATGGGGGTCAGAAATGACTGATTATATGCCTGGTGCTGAACCACTTTTCATAGCTGGCAATACAGCAGGTTGTCTTATACTCCACGGAGCAGGAGGTGGTTCTGCTTGGGATCAAAAGGAATTTTCAGATATTCTGCATGAAAGGACTGGAATGACAATCTGGTTGCCATCACTGACAGGATTTGGTACTAAACCGGAGGATCTTATTGGAGTCACTTTGGAGGATTGGCTCACAGATGCACATTCAGGACTTGACCGTCTTCTAGAAACCTGTAAGCAAGTCTTCATCGTGGGACACAGTTTAGGAGGTGTTCTTGCACTACTCATAGCATCAGAGAGAAGTGAAGTAAGTGGTGTGGTTACCTGGGCGGCTCCTTATGCAGTCCAGAGTAGACTTTTACACCTACTTCCCGTCATAAGCAAGACTCCCCTAATTAGGAGAGCCATTCCTGAGCGACATAAGTCAATGGCTCCTAGATGGCTACGAGAGAAAGGTTGGGTGGGGTATGAATGGATCCCAACAAGTATTGGGCTTATAGCACATGATGCCCTGAAACGTCTCAAGAAAGCGCTCAGCAATGTGACTTGTCCTACCTACATCATTCAGGGGACTGCTGACGATGGAGTGTCAAAAGACAGTGCTCAGAGAATCTTCGATTGTTTGGCTTCTGAAAGAAAGAAAATGCATATGGTTGAAGGAGCGCCACATGCCATCATGAGCGATGACCTGTACAAGAACGACTTGTTCGATTGCACAATCGAATTCTTGCAGGACATAACAGCGGTATAAGCCTGGTTACTTTGATGATGATTTGGCTTTGATTTGCTGAAGAAGATTGCCGAGCCCTACTTTCAACCAGGAAAGGGCTCCTCTCAGCTTATCTCCGAACCAACTGAATCCGCCACTTATTCGTGAACCGAGTTGTTTGAAAGCGCCAGGAACCTTGTCTGGGTTAAGCCAAGCAAAGAATATGATGAGGAATACAACAACTCCGATTCCAGCAACAATAGCAATCTCTCCACCTAAAGGTGTTCCTGGTGAGTCAATCCCATTCGTTGGTTCTGTGGTTGTAGTTGTTGTATCAGTCGGCGGTGGTGTGTTCGTTGCAGTTGTGGATGTAACAATCAGCCATCTTGTGAGTGAATACCCTTTCGAACAGATAGCAGTAACTGTAAGATTATCATCAACAACTGCTGAAACACTGAATGTGTCATACATCCCATAATTGAACGATTGGTTTACATAGGATCTGTTTTGTGCGAATACACCATTTTTCTGTATCTCAATGGTTTCTATATAGTGAGTCTTCGTATTTGCGACATAGTGTGAAACATTCACTGAGAGTGTTTGAGTTTCAAAATCATAGACAAGTTGCATATCAGAGGGTTCGGTGGCAGCCACAGGAGTAATTTGAACGAACCCTGCCAACATTGCAAGTGTGAGAACCATCACAAAGAACATGCTCAGTTTTTGCAAACTCATAACAATTCACGTAATCATAGTTGATGTTATGATATAATAAACATATGCGGGTCATTAGTCAGAGGAAAAGTGCGCTCTGTTCTTTGTTTTTTCATGGGATATTTCTGCTTCTCTCAGAATTTGGTTCAGCTCGTTGATTCGGTGGGAGTTTCTTCATCCTTGGCAGATTTTTCTAGCGATAATAAAAAGTCAGATTCAACTGCCGCCATCACCATCTGATAAGCTCCAGTTTCCTCGACACCAGAAGCCATCAAGTATCGAACAAGCTCTGACACATAGAAGGGTCTATTCATCTCTCCTGAGATTATAGCTTGTTCAATCAGCGGTAACTCTCCCTTTCGGCTCAAATCGTAGGAGGAATAGCTTCTCAAAAGTTTGAAATCAAACTGATTCTCAAAGAACAGATCGAACTCCTTCTTATACTCCAAGGCTGTGTCGATTTTGTGACTTAGTGTGCCCAAGAGATCAGGATAGGAGTCGAATCTTGAGCCGATTATTACCGCCTCATCCTCAAGGATTCTAATAAGTTGCGATGATGGTGCGTCAACTGTCAAAAGAGCACAGATGAGTTCCTTGGTTTGCACAGCAGTGACAACCTCGGAGATTGGAATTGCACTCCATAGTTTCTCTTCAGATCGAATCTCCATAGCAAAGCTCGATATTGCTGTGATGAACCCGCTGATTATGGACATCTCAAATCCACCCTTCAGAATTTTGGAATAGATGGGCAGTCCATTATTCCGTTGAATGACGAGAAAACCAATGATATTGCTAGCGTCACTGAATCGTGCTCTTAGACTCATGAGCTCCATCTGATTCCTTAGAGAGATTCGTTTTTGACGACGTTGACCTACATAGATTAAGGAAATGCCCCCAATTAATAGGGCCATAATTTGAAGACCTGTGAACACGACACCTCTCACTAGAGCGCTCTCATCAACCTCCGAAATTAGGATAATCTCAATGCGCAGAATGGAAAACTGGGGTTTCGAAGCTCGAATCTGAAGGGAGTAAGTACCAGCTTGCTGTGGTACTGGAATAATTCCGCTATAACTGCCATCAGGTTGACTTTCAAAGGAACCTGTTGATTCTGTTTCAAGAATTGAAAAAGATATTGTGGCATCTGAAATATGCTCTTCAGTGTCCCCAGCTTCCAGACGTAGAGTCAGGACAAGATTCTGTCCCTGAAGTAGAGAGTATGAGCTGTTCAGTAAGTATCCCGGAGAAATCACTAATGGAATTGAACTCACGTTTAGTGAGAACACCACAACAGCCTCGCTATAACCATGCTTCGTGATATGAATCTCAGCGCGGGAGAAGTTGCCAGTTTCAGGAGAGAAGGTGATATTATACCATCCATTGGCGAAACTCTCTGACGTGATATATGAGGCTAAGCTGTTGGAGTATCTGACCTCACCACCCATCACTGGCCCATGTTCGTTTGAGGTGACATGGACACCAACCACGTATACTCGAGACCCATAAAGTGATCCTGGTAGCGTGGTCGTGGTCACAATGGTTGGAACTTCAAGGATGACAAAAGAGAAGGCTATCTCAGCTGACTCATACCCATATTTTGAGAACTCAATTGAAATAACATAAGATCCTGGGTCACCAGCGATGAGTGTGAAAGTATAGGTCCCATTGCTGTGATCAACCCACAGGAGTGGATCGCCCTGAACGCCCCTGTATGTTTGCGTTATAGAGGCATTAGAAATCCCAAGAGTACTACCATGGTCATATGTAATGGCAAAGCTGTACTCAACTCCGAAGTAAAGGCTCGGAGGAGGAGTACCTCCAGAGAGTCCTGTGATTGCTTCACGCACTTCGAAGTCAAAGATCATGGTGGCATTTCGAAATTGAGACCTTGAGGCTTTAAAGGTCAAAGACCAATGACCCAAATAACTGGGATTCAACGTGAGGTTATAGCCCTGAGGAGTTTCTACTACAGCATAGTCAAGACCTGCAACTGCAGAAACCTCAATCAGTGCTCCTGGGACAAATGTATCATCATCAGTTCGCTCGTATAGAAGAACTATCTCTAGAGTGTCTGTGAAATAACAGAATCCTGAAACGAGACCGTCTGATGTCTGGAGGGAGGTTGGTACATCTGTGACTACGAGGGTGAAGAGTACTGTGCTATTCTGATAGTTCAGTAGGGAGCCTCTTAGGACTACACTGTAAGTCCCCTCCTCAGAGGGAACTAAGGTTATAGAATACAAGCCTGAACCAAGGTCTGTCGTTGCGGATGGGTAGAGCCCGGAGGCGGGATTTATAGAAATGACAGAAACAGTTGCATTTTCGAGCCCCTGCAGGAGGTCGTCTGTGAAAGTGACAATCAGAGTATAGTTGGTATCAGCAGATATCGTTACAAAAGAGGGGTCTACTGAGAGAATACTCGATATTGTTGATACGACCATAGTGAAAGTTCGTACCTGTGATTCATAACCGTCCAAGCTTACTCTGATAGTTATTGAGAATATGCCTGTAAGGTCTGCATTCACCAAAATTGAATAGATGCCAGTTCCATGGTACTGAACGGGATCAAAGGTCAGACCTGCACTTGGTACAACATCCACAACTGTGACTGTTGCGCCAGCAAGAGCCTCTCCGGTATCATTCCGGTATTGCAAGGCAAGTCTGTAACTCTCACCCACATTCATTGCGTCAGAAGTCCCATTGAGGAGAATCAGGTCTGTTCCGATGGCTGCTGAGATTATATTGAAAGATGTGGTCTTTGTATCATACCCGATCTTGGATGCGCTTACTACAATAAAGTAGGAACCTCCAATAGTCACCTGAAAATCTATTGAATAGTTACCAGGTTGTCCTGCAACTGCAACTGTGCTTCCAGAGTTCAGTCCACCTACTGGACCAATGACTGTGGTTACTTCAACCAATGCATCCTCAAGCCCAGTCCCATCAGAAAGACAGTATCTGAAATTGGCTGTATAAGTACTTCCCAGACCAACATCTATGTAGTCTGGTCCAAAGTACGTGAATAGAGTGATGGTAGCAATCTCGACCAAAACTGTACAGTTGCTGGAGCTATAATATGGTCTTGTGGCGTTGATGACAATGGTGTGATTGCCTGTGCCTACTAAAGTTGTGTTGAGGTCCCCCTCCCACCACGATTTTGCAAGATTTCTTTGGAAGATGATTGTATCACTTGACCAATTCCCAACTACTTCGCATAGATCATCAAGGAGAAACTCATTCGTGTCCGAGTCTCTAAGATACACTGCACAGGTTGTTATTGTGTCTGTTCCTGCAGTGATTATTGGTGTAGCTGGTGTAAGACTTGACTCATGAAAGAGATCAAATTGCGTTTCACCATAAGCGACTTCAGTCCCATTAGTCCAGAAGATTCTACTGATCCACTCGCCGGGTGTCGTATTATATGCTCCTAACGTAAGTGCAGAACTCTGGACAGTTCCACCTACTCCATCATTGATTATTTCCATATGCCAAGCAGTGTTATTTGGTAGAAACCATTCAATGGACAAGCCCTCTATGAGGGCAGGAGTTGAGTAAGAGGTGCCTATATCTATAGATGACCGGATTAGGTCTCCTGAATCGAAGCTGGTTTGATTGACCCAGGTCGGTGCCTCATACCTCTGGGTGGTCACATTTTCAGCATAATTTGGTGCGTCGAAGGATACTTTCCACCACCCGAGCGAGTCAAGGATGTCACCACTAATGAGAATCAAGCCCTCACTAATGGTACAAAACGAGGTTACATCGGTGGATAATGCATCTAAAATAGTAGCATTTTCATAATCAGACGCATGGGGCAGTTCTACTATAAAGCCCTCTAGATTATCATGATTAGGAATATAGAAGAATGATGTTAGTGCAGAACTTGAGGATATATCAACAGAGTATCCAATACCAAGTTCTGATGGGTTGGTTGTCCAACTTGTATTGCCAGTCCGAAATTGCCTCACAAAACGTGCCTCGTACTCGAAGGAAACAGGCGTGTCAGAGAGTATCTCTATGGGCAAAGGACTGGTTTCCCAGTACGAGTAATTTATCAACGTCTGACTACTGCTCCCCAGTCCAACGATGAGCGATACTCCGATTGGAGAAATATCAGCCCTCAAATTCACATCTTCAGGATTTGGGTAGTCCGCTGAAATGAAGGAAAGATCATCAACAAAGAACCTAACAAACTTTGCATTATCCCAATCATCATCAAAGTCCTCTCTATCACCTTCGAGTGTTCGATCTTCTATAATCTCAAAGATGAAACGAAATTCAAATGTTGTAGGAACTCCTGTCAATGTGATTGGAATTGGTCCTATAGTGTCCCACATATCCCTAGCTGGAATGGTAACAGGGTCGAGACTCCAAAGGATCACATTTCCAGAGCCCCAATCAGCTTCTACCCTGAGCTCAAAATCCTGAAGATGGCGAGTTCCAATTGGACCACTATCATATAGAAGATCGAAACTGAGTAAGAAGTCAGTTTCAGACAAAGAGTGTGTTACATCCTGATACCAAAAGACATGAGAGTGTTTGTAGACTTTAAAATCCCATGGGGTTCCAGTGGATTCTCCCTCAACCTCGAGTTCCACATACTCTTGGCCTGTATCATTATAAGTAGCGCTTATTGTCTGCTTGGAAGGTTCATCATTGAGAGAGTCAGCATCCCACCCCAGCGGATGATAGGATACGCTTCCTGATGGTTCTATATTGGTCCCCGGATATCCATCTGAAAATGTACCATTGAGAACGAAAAGCTTCCTGATTTCGGAAACATTGAGCTCCACCTGTTCACTTTTCCATCCGTTTGCAGTATCTAACGTCAGCTCAGTTGTAATTGAGGGGGTCTCATCAGTCCTTGCGAAAATGCTGCCTGTTGTTTCAGTATTAATACCATATTGCAGAAACTCCAGTGGGGAGAGGATACCAGTCTTTGTAGGAGCAGCAGCAGTCTGATGAGATCTATTGGGAACGTATTGTGCGCGGACATCTCCAGGGTTAGTAGATATTCTAGCTAAGGAGGGGTTTCCTAGAATCGGTAAAGCACCTAATATGAGAAAACCTATGATAAGCAAACCGAAGAGTAGAGGTTTTCTCATCATTTTCTTCATTGTCCAGCCTCAAAGATACTAGATATCACATACCTGAGGTGTCCTTGCATCCCGACTTTATCATAGTGCAATATTGTGTCTTTATCAGGCAGTAAAATAAGTAATCAGAGATATTTATGTAAGACCGGTTTGAACTCTTTACGAAAAATGGAAATTTTGTTTTTAATATCGTCAATCATGGAATAATCTGCATACTAGTTGGCAATCAAGATTCAATCGAAGGATGTTCATAAAAACAATGAACATTCGGATTGATAAACGGTCGATGTAGTGCGATTCATGAACTAGGAAAAGAGTGAATACATCCATTACCGAGTGTTCAGTATGAGATGGCCAAACGCGAAGATTGTAGCTGCGCAGTTCTTATTTTATGTAATTGGTGGAGTTGGTGCCTTCCTAGCATGGGTAATGATTCAAGCAGGTTATGAAACACTTCTGTACGATATTGCTGGGAACTATCTCTCCTATCATTTCCAACAATGGACCTCACGGTTATTCTTCTGGGGTCCAATAGTCTTGATAAGCGCAGGTTTAGCACTTGTGGCAGTCTTTCTGATTCTGCGTGCGAACAAGATTGGTGGGTATCTTGGGATCGTGTCGTTCCTGATTGGCTTCACAGTGGACATCTTGGTTGCGAACATCATGTTTGTCCATGTGCTTGTAGGAGTGCTCATTGGTTGGGTCCTGCTCGCGCCGCTCCTCTTTGGCTGGGATGATATCTTTAATCCTGAGGATCAATAGAGATTAGTGTCAAGAATGTTAACGAAACGAGTCAGGTTCTCAGGCGTATTGAGAAAGACAATCCGCACATATTTGTCCCCGATGAATGGGTCATGGACACTGGCTGGAGTCACAAGAATGCTGTGTTTATCCACAAGACGTGAACAGGTTTCCCAATCGTTCCATGGAGTTTCCACCATCTGATAGGTGGCACCTCCAGCCTCGACACTCTGGAGATTTTCAGACTCACTGATAGCCTTGAGTAGAATATCTCGTCGTTCTCTAATTAAGGCGAACTGCTTCTTCCTATAGTCAAGATCCTCATTTAGGAGTCTTAGAGCTATCATCTGCGAGAAGGGATTCACACCAAACCCGAGTGCAGCGACCTTCTGTATCTCTTGATACAGACCTGAAGCATGATTCTCTGGGTCATGAAGAATGAGAAAGCCCACACGTATCTCGGGAGTTCTCCAGACCTTACTGAAACCATGCATGTAGATAACAGGTACATCCTTAGCCACGCGTAGCATCGAGCTGAAAGGCCTGTAGCTCATCTCATCGTAGACTTCGTCCGTTATGATGACCTGATCGAACTCCCCAGCTAGGTCAGCCAGCTTTTTCCAGTCTGACTCACTATGCACATGACCAGTTGGATTTGAGGGACTAACAAGAAAGAGGGCACCAGGTCCCTTACGTCGCATCAGTTCAATCCGAAGGAGGTCGAAATCTAAGTCCCACTCAAGTTCAGGTTTACACCGAGCATACCAGAGGTAACAGGTCCTCCGGAAATACTCGTAGGCTGGCGAGTAGAAGGGGGTTTCGATTCCAACTGGCCAGCCCTTGAGGGCTATTGATAGAACTGCAAAGGCACTACCACATCCATTGGTGATGATGACCTCAGAGTCATCGACGGACACTCCAGTGTATGATTTGGTTCGTCTTCGAATCTCAGAAATCAACTCTTCATTCATTGAGGGATATCCCTTTTCTGCCCTCTTGATGTTGATTGATTCAAGAGTCCTTGGATCAGGTCCGAAACCGAACCGTGGAGGATCGCACATCGAGAGATCAATTATATCAGGATTTACTCTTGCTGGTGCTGTCAGCGTGTTCAATCGTTCACAGTATCCCAAGTCCATCTTCAAGACCCGTTGGTCTGCTGCCTATTGTTCCCTTTGTGTCTTCCCGTTCCCAGTGTTTGTACTAGTCAGGAAGCTCACCGATTATCTTGTTTGCCTCATCAGCAGTGAGAGCGACCATAGTCCTGGTCCTGTTTGTTCCACCAGCTCCAAAGATGAACAGAGCCTTCATAGCAGCCTCGATGGATGGACCTTCCACAATGGAAACCCAATCGTACTTGCCCATGGTGTAGTATAGACCCAGGAGCTTTCCACCTACTGACTTGATGATCTCCTCAGCCTGTTTCTGGCGCTTTGGGGCATCCTTTATGGTCTTGATTCCTTTCTCAGTCAGATTACCCATTATCACGAATATCGGCATCTTCTCACCTCCTTGCGAATTCGTCAAAACATACCTATTGCGTTCATTTGATATTAAACCATAGGATGATACTCAAGGAGGGACTACTTCTCAGAATCACTTTCCGATGGAGAGTGTTTGTTTTCCAAAAACAACAATGACTGCAAAAGATAAGAAAGTAGCAGCACCTGCAACTAATATTTCTGGATAGATTCTGTATGTTATTTGTTCAGCTCTTGGTATGCTATCAATGAGCGGTGTCAGATGTGAAGATTCGACTGACCCTGCCAATACAAATCCACCGTCGCTACAAGCTGCAATATCAATAGATCCTGTTTCATGGTATCTTGGTTCACTTACTAAGTCAAAGGTGTGATTCCAGACACTCCTTCCTTGTTCAGTGATGCATTCCAGGACAAACATCTCACCAACTTCACAAGCTCCATGGGTAAAGACGAAACCTCCAGTCTGAAGTTCCACGAACTCAAAAGGAAACGTTTCGAGATTGTGATATTCTCCATCTAAGTAATTAAAGTCATATTTCCAAAGGACATTACCAGCTTCGTCGAGACGAAGAGCTGACTCGGGACCGACGAGTAAGAAACCATTGTCACTGCACTGAAGGATTGACGTAAAGCTGCCTTCTGGATAGTTCTTCTCTGAAATCATATTTCCCTCAGTGTCAGTGCTAATGAGATATGAACCGACATCAGGTCCAGCATACCCAACAAGCATGAATCCACCAGTGGTCGCCTCGATAATGAAATCTTGACCGGGTGGAGCCCATGGGAAATCAAAATGTTGAGTCCAAAGTTCGTTGCCATATGTGTCTATCATACCGATATTTGTTCCATATGGTTCACCATTATCACCACCTGCAACAACGAATCCACCCTCGTTGTGCTCCCAAAAAGTGTCTGCATAAGACCACGATTCGTGTTGTTGAACTGGCTGTCCATTCCTATCGATACATAGAATCTTGTGAAAATCATAAATTGATGTGCGGTTTCCATAGAGGATAGCGAATCCACCATCACTGGTTTCTAGCAGTTTTCCGCCGGAATGTGCCTCTCCAAGGGTCTTGCGCCACAATAAATTTCCATCTACATCGGTTCGGATAAGCCATAACTCAAATTTCATTGGATGCCCCCCCAACTCTGTTGTGCCACCTATCAAAAATCCCCCACTACTTACCGCCACAACAGAGAAGGCCATGTCATGGGCAGAGCTGCGGAATGTCATATCCCAAAGAAGGTCACCATTATCATCAAATCGCAGGAGAAGAGCATCATGGTCGGATGGTTCACCTGTTATGACAATCGGTGGAACAAAGGTGGAATTCGTGAACACCAACGCTGAAAAGCTAGCTGTTGTCAGGATTAAAACAAGTCCTATTGCCATGATGATGTTCTTAGAGTTAAGTAACCTAGGGCCTCTCTTGGTCGGACCCGGAGGTAATGGGCATACTCTTGAGTGGTCCTTTACAGCTTGTCCCACTTGAGTCGCCTCCGGATTCTCTCAAACAGGTACACACCAAGCTCAGTTGGTGGCATTCCTGGTGGGATTCCTATCTCCCACTCCTCCGCCAAAGTACGAAGGGTTTCCTTACACTGGTCTTCCAGATCACAGGTGCCACAGTTTCCCTCGTGTACATACCAGTTCTGAACACCAATCTTGGGGGAATAGATGATGTATGTCTTCGAGTCATAGGCATGACAGTAGCCCTCAGCAATACCATATCGAGCACTCATATGTTCTATCTTCACTCTGTTGACTGACGCAGCATGTTCAATGAGCTTTTGGATTCTATCCTCTGCTCTCTTCTGTTCCATTGTCACATGGGGTCTTGACACATTCAGGTCGTTCGCAATCTCTGACGGTCGGTCCTTTTGTCGCCTCCTAAGCCAGATGAGGTTCTGCTGCTTGGTCGGATACCGCAGAGTGGTGAACATTATATTCCCTCTATCAATTAACACACATTGCTTAACATAGTTAACAAAAATATATTAACAAGTTCGTAATAAATTGTTCGGTCAGAGGGAGATATTCAATGAATCGAAAATGGAATGAAAACAAAGCTCTTTCACTTGGACTCGTGATTATTCTAACATTCTCAATCCTTGTCCTGCAACCACAGGTGAATGGTCTGGATGAGAATACAATATGGGAAAACATGAATCCATCTACCAAACCATCGGCTCGAAGGGCTGCAGGTATGGCGTATGACAGTGGGTCGGACCTTGTTGTCCTCTTCTCTGGGAAAGATCCTCAGCTTCCATATGTATTCGGGGATACATGGACGTATGATGTTGATTCGAACATCTGGACTAATGTGACTCCAGAGGACAGTCCACCACCACGGGGAACAATGGGTGCGTTTGAGTATGACAGCGACTCTGACAGAGTGATATTCTTCGGAGGAGTGAAACAGATGGAACCGTTCGTATGCTGGAATGACACATGGGCCTTCCATACAGACACTGGAACTTGGGAGAACAAGACACCTGCTGTAAGTCCGAGAGGCACTGCGATGCCCGCCATGGCATACGATAGTCAATCGGACCGACTCATCCTGTATGGTGGTGTGTGGGACGACAGAGTCCCTTCATCAGAAACTTGGTCGTACGATTATGACTCAAACATCTGGACCAACATGAGTCCTTCAACAAATCCCGATCTTCTCTATGCCTTTGGGATGACATATGATAGTGAGTCAGATCGAATCATCCTTTTTGGTGGGAAGTTCAGAAATGCAACCTTCGAAGAACAGAGAGATCAGACATGGGCATATGATTTCGACTCTAACACGTGGACTAACATGAACCCACCTGTGGCTCCTCCCGCGCGAAACTCTTTCCAGATGACCTATCATGCTGACTGGGACCGTGTCGTCCTCTTTGGTGGGGACAGAGATGACCCATCCATGTACTACTCGGACACTTGGTTATATGACTACAACAATAACAACTGGACTGAGCTGGATTTTGATACTCATCCATCCAGTAGGACCTACGCGGATCTAGTCTATAATAATGATTCGAAGAAGGTTGTTCTCTTTGGTGGAACTCCAAATAGGGTTGATGCATATGGCGATACGTGGGTTCTTTATAATATATCACTCACAAATGGCGGCAATGGTGGTAATGGTGGTCTTCCATTATGGGTGTATCTCGCGGTTGCAGGTACGGGAGTAGTCATCGTAGTTCTCGTAGTATTTATGAGAAGAAGGTAGAAAATACAACTTGTTGAGAGAGAATCCTCCTCTCTCCCCCTTTTTTTTACCTAGAGTGTGTTAGAAGACAAAATAGATTATTCAAACATTTGTTTCATATTAATTGCCAAAAACCGGTTAATTTATTAGTAAAACGGAAGTTTAATATTGATTGCCTAAATCAGGTTAACTCTCGAGTGTTCAGGAGGAGCGTGCGACGTTCAAATCACTGCGATATCCAACAACCCAACAGGGGCTCATCTGGCTCAAGAGGAGGCAAAAGATCCGTCCCTATGAAATCGCGAAGGAGATGAACGTGTCACGACCATTTGTGAGTAAGGCTCAGAGAATCGCAGAAGCGCGAATAGACAAACTACTTCGTCATGCTGCCTCAATAAACCGAATTAGCATAAGGCACATTAGCACCAACTACGGTATTGCTGTGGGTTATTGTTCAGCATACGACACTGAAACATATATTCTCTACTCACCAAAGATTGGCATTCAGACATGGTTCGCCCACGAGGGCGACTGTGGCACCTGCGACCAGATTGAACAATGTACAGAAACACTACAACAGCTTGCCGAGGAATGGAAGGTCGCCATCCCTGATGAAAGGCCTCCGACAGATCTTTCAATATACCTGTTTGACACTATAATGAGGCGGCTGAAATGGATCAAGGATTCAGAAGGAGTGTAAGTAGAGGACGCGAAGCCTGTCCAATCCCACCCATATCAAAGAAGAGAGAAATTCATGTTGGTTTGATGACACGCGTTATGAGTGTGGGGCTTACGATGCTTCTCATGACAAATTTCTTTGTGCTGTTAAACCCTCAGCCGATCATTGGGTTGATATTCAATTTTCCACCTCCACCACCACTTGGCGAGAACATGTACCTACTCTGTGTTGATCAGAATGGAAATGTGGAGTGGGACTATACCTATGGGGGCGATCTCAGAGATATAGGGCATACAGTTATCCAGTGCAATGATGGAGGTTTTATTGTGGCAGGGTCGACAGAGAGCTTTGGTTCAGGCGACTCTGACATGTGGATGGTACGTACGGACAATCAAGGATTCATAGCATGGAATGTGACGTTTGGGGCCACAGGATGGGAGGAATGCTATGACATTACAGAAACTCGTGTTGGATTCGCAGCAGTTGGTGAAACTGAGAGCTTCGGTTCAGGTGAACGGGATATAATCCTCGTCGGATTGGACGCGTATGGAAATCAACTCTGGATGAAGACCTTCGGAGAACAGACTTCTATGTCTGTGAATGGTCGGTCAATAGTGGTCTGCGACGATGACGGGTTTGCGATAGCTGGGACAATTGACCAGGACATGTGGCTCATTCGTACTAATAGTGCAGGTGAACTTCTCTGGGACGTGAGGTTTGGCGGAGATCTGGGTGAGGCAGCAAATTCAGTTATCCGGTGCAGGGATGGCGGTTTTCTGATGGTCGGGTGGACTGAAAGCAATCCAGTCAGATTGAGAGATGTTTGGGTTGTGAGAACCGACTCGTGGGGTAGCCATCTCTGGAATAGGACCTACGGTACATACCTAGAGGAGTTTGGGTGGTCTGCAACTGAGTGCAGTGATGGAGGATATGCAATTATAGGAACTCAGATGCAATATTCTGGTGTTGTCTATCTGGTTCGCACAGACTCGCAGGGTAACTTTCTCTGGGATGAAAACTATTGCGACACGCATCCAGATGGTGGGTATTCAGTTTTTGAGTGCGATGATGGAGGTTTTGTCATCGCGGGACAAAATCGATACTCACCAGATATAAACGAAGACAATCTCTGGCTTGGACGAACCGACTCAGATGGAATGTTACTATGGGATGCAGGATATACAGGAATCCAATCACAGTGTGGATTCATGCTGACTGCTTGTAATGATGGGGGGTTTGTATTTACGGGCATGATACACACAAGTGCCACCCTAGATCAAACAGGACTTGCAGTCATTCCAAGACAGCAATCAAGCTCTGACCTTGCAGTTAACACTCGGGAACTCTTGACCTGATGAAGTAAACAAACAAAGGTTAGGAGTGAGAAGATTGAAAAAAGGAACAATACTAGCAGTTTTGCTTGTAGTGCTAATTGTTGTATCTGGTGGGGTTTGGATATGGATGAATCCTCCAGTTGGTCCAGACGTTACAGAACCTACTTGGACATGGACAGAGATGAGTCCTAGCACAGAACCTCCAGCTAGAAATGGGAATTGCTTCATATACGATGCAGAGTCCGATGTGACCGTCTTATTTGGGGGTGACACTGGCCCAGGGGGTGTAACCCTCAATGACACATGGGCTTATGATTATGACCAAAACACCTGGATGAACAAGACAACAGAGTCTGGACCTCCAGAACTAAGCGCATTCAATGTTGCATATGACTCAGAGTCTGACAGGATCATTGTATTTGGTGGATGGTATACCCCCGATGGGGAAGCAATTCTTCATCGTGGAGACACATGGGCATACGACTACAACACAAACACATGGGAGAACATGAGTCCTGCGGTGAGTCCACCAATGCGTCGGTATAGCTCAACAGCGTATGATTCAGATTCAGATAGAGTCATTATATTCGGTGGAGTCCTTGCCACAGGCGGCACGACCGGAGATACATGGGCATACGACTACAATACGAACACATGGGAAGAAATGAATCCCACATCAAGACCATCATCACGATTCTATTCTCTCATGGCTTATGACTCAGAGAGTGATAGGATTATTCTTTTCTCTGGGGCAGGATTGGGTATCTTTACCGACACCTGGGCGTATGACTATAACATGGACACCTGGGAGAACATGAACCCGGATGACCATGGAATAGGTGGTGCGGCACAGATGGCCTATGACTCAGTGAATGATGTGTGTATCACTTTTGGTGGGTTAGATGATGAAGAAGAAGTATGCAATGTAACTTGGACCTATGACTACAACACCAATACTTGGTCTAATCTAAGCATCAACATTTGTCCTTGTGGTCGAGAGAGGTCCTACCTCGCGTACGATGCAGAATCAGATGTGACTCTGCTCTATGGTGGTCTTGGAGAGGACTGGTACGACAGTATCTTGGGTGATACTTGGTCGCTTGAGTATGAAGAAAACGGAGAGATGAGCACCATGATTATCCCCAATGGTTGGCAATGGGTGCTTGCTACAGTTGTCGGAGAAAACGACAATCTGCACAATAATTGAGAGAGGGTCATCCTCTCTCATCACTTTTTTCAATTAACTCACAAAAATGATATCTTCAACCTGCTAGTTCTTCTGCGAATTTCTTACCAAACTCACGAGCCTTTGCGGGTTCAACGGCATTGAGTGGACCGGTTCGACCATCCACAAGCGCTGTACATCCAGGAGAGAGTATCTTTGCACCAGGGGCCTTGTCAGCAATCATCTCTTCGATCTGCTTGGCTGCTCGTCCCTTATGTCCAGGAGCTTGATAGGTGTCAAATGTGGAAACCAGCTTACCATCAAGACCCTTCTTTGCAGCATCCTTGACTGCGCCTTTAATTCCTCGCGTTGCCCTAAAAGCATGGATTGGTCCTCCAAAGAGCACACCATCAAAACCAGAGATGTCCTCCGATTTTACCTCCTTGATTCCAATTACCTTACACTCCGCAGTACCGGTCTCCTCAATACCAGCAGCGATCTCTCTTCCGAGTTTCTCAGTGTTTCCATAAGTCGTGTCAAAAACAACTAGAACTTTCTTCATATTCAAGCCTCTTTGGTTCTGGGTAGGGAAATGTCAGAGTCGATTTAAGAGTTATCTATCTCTTCCCGAATAAGCTGTGTAAGTGAGGACAGATGGTCAATCTTTATAGTCTTCAGTCCTTCTAAGTAGACATTTGTTGAGGTGAAATGCTCTCCAGCTATACCTCTTGCCCCACAAAACCCTAGAAACAGCAGTGCTTTTAGATAGCCCACAATATGTGCTTCTTTTTCATCTGCAGTGTGAAGAACTGCTGTCGATGGGTCTCGTAGCAGTCTTGATGATATATGTCTAATAGACAATGGATCTGAAAGGCTCTCTATTATTGCATGTACTGCTGGTTTTATTCGATCAATGAACTGAAAATAGCTACCTAGTCCATCATCGGGATTATCATTGTATGCCTCAACGATGATACCAGTCGCATCCATGACATTCTTCAAGAACTTAATCGAGAAGGACTGGAACTCAGACGCAGGTATCCTTCTTAGCATATCTTCTGCGTTGAGTTTCCCAGTCGTATCAAGTAGTGACAGATCACGTTTTCCAGTGACAAAAATGAGCCCTTTCTGTCCTACATCTCGCCCTTGATCATACGCATCTGCAAAGGCGCAAGTGACATTCCAGCCTGTCCGAGAAAAAAAAGCAGGAACATCCTCTATGTTCAACCCCCATTTGAAGTGCATCATGAATGGTCCGAATTGTGCCTGAGTAAGGCCAGGAACACAAACATCTGCGAATACCTTACTCTTGTCTGCACAATTCTTAGCAGCATCTTTTAGGATTGATTCAACAATTGTCTGGTCAACATAGTAGACAAGACCTTCCAGTAGCCATAATGCAGGAGTCTTAGATGAGAATCCTGATTTCTCAAGTTTGGAGATCCAGCTCAATTCGGATAAGTCCGAAGAGACCCGTACAATGTCACATAGAGGTTTCTCATCTCTAAGCACAGCAGACTTGTATTTGTTTATCAAGTCATAATCAACCTCAAAGATGGTATGTTGGCCCTCTTTGAGAGTTTGAAGACGGTATGCTCTAGCGTCCAACCCAGCCCCGAGAAGTACAATCTGTGATACTGCATGGTCCTCACACCAAGGAGTCAGAATGTAGTTGTCGATGTAGTGAGTTCGGACAACTGCATAATCACCTGTTCCACGAGACCACCTGTGTTCATCGAAATATGACTCCATGTTTCCAGCAAGACGTTCAGCATAGGGATCGACAATGAGCGGACTCTCTCGACGAGACTCCATGGCACGATAATGAGCTATGAGTCGGGCTGTGAATGGTATAGAACTTCTCTTATCATCAATCTCATACTCGTCCATGAAGATCCAGCCTTTTAGTCAGTTCATTTTTCGACCAACATATTGAATGATGCCAGTGTGTCGAAGGCGAGATGGTCTCTTGTCAAAGGTGAGCCCTTCTGTGTAGTATTCCAGCTTTAGGTCTGGGAAGAGCCCAAGAATCTCATCTCTCGTGAAGAAATGAAAATGTTGTTTGTATTCAGAGTGGTAATAGGTGTTGTCTTCGACCTTCTCGATTTCATCCCATTTTGTGACATGTTCCAAATGCTCAACAGAGAATGTATAGATGTATAATACTCCCTTTCGTTTCAGACCGGCCTGCATCCGCTCGGCTATGACCTCAATGTCAGCTTTCTGAAATAGCTGAATAATCTTCGAAGCAATAATCAAAGCATATCGTTTTGGTTGAATATCGAAGTTTCGGAGGTCCATCCTATGATAGGTGAAGTCGAGTCCCTCGGCACTAACCATTTCAGATATTCCCTTTGAGAGCCTAGAGGTGTCAACACCATCTACCTCTCGGCCCAGCTTCGCAAAGAAGATTGCATGTCTACCCCGCCCCATTCCAAGATCAAGAACTGGACCCTTTGGGATGCTGTCAAGATATTCGATGAGTTTGAGGTCTGGGCCTTGTTTCCTATCCTCTACGGTTTCTCTGAATGCCTCCAACCAGATCGTGTTCCTGTGACTCATTTTAAAAACGCCTATTCTCTTCTAGAGCAGGTGCCTTTCTTATGTTACGCTCATCGCAACTCTTATTTACTTGAGTATATTATATTTTACTTAAGTAAAATCATCTTCGGAGTGGTCCCATGAGTAGGTACAAAGCCGCGTCACCAAAAGAAGAGAGACTTGAGCGTGAGAGAAAACAGCGCCGCAAAGCCATCATCAAGATTGCAGGGGAATTCTTCTCAAGTCAGGGATATGACCAGACAATGGTAGAGGATATCGCACAGGCTGCTGGCTACACAAAGATGACCCTCTACAACTACTTTGAGTCAAAGGATGATCTCTTCATAGCAGTTGTCACAGAGGCGTATCAGACTCTCTACGAGATAATGAATAGTCATCTCAAGCAGGCTGAAGTTTCTTACGAACTTCGTTCCATGGGAGATGCATATCTTTCATTCTTCGAGAAGCACACAGATTATGCAATTCTCTTCGAGTCAGGACGCTTGAGCGTAATTATCTCCAAGATAATGAAGAAACAAGAAAGTAATGAACCACTGACTGAGAGCGAACAGGAATTCAGACACTACATGGGTATGATTGAGGAGTTAATGACCTCTGTAATCACTGCAACCTTAAGACAATCTGGAATTGAAGACAAGGTCGATCCTTTCTCAGTGATAATGGTTCTCAGTACTTTTGCTCAGGCAATACGTGAACTAGTAATGCGGTATCGAGCAAGTGACCAGCCTGAGGAGAAGACAAAGGAGTATCTTTCGGTTTTCTTCAACATTATCGATCAGGGACTGAAGCACTATGATGATTGAACTATAAATAGTAGGTAAACAAGATGAGTAAAACAGATACAATTCGACTAGAGAAGCAAGAACATAATACAGCACGTCAAATTGGTGGAATCAAGAGGTTCTTCATCATTTTGGGATTGAGCCTAGTCTGGGCATTCCTTTCAGCAATGACTGTAGGAAGTTTCGCTGCAGCTATTTGGACTGTGATACCGACTTCACTGTTATCCTGGGGAGCAAACAGAGTGAACTTGATTGGCTATGTTTCACACTGCTCATTTGCTCCTATCAGTACTCTCACCCTCTTTGCGACCACACTGATAGGTATCTTCTTTGTTCATAGGTTGAAAAGGGGCAGAAACATTGGACTGGGCGTCTTCATAGGAACTACAGGAGGTCTTTTGATTGGGCTTCTTGGCGGAGTGGACATTATAATGTTCATAGGCATGGGAACTGGAGTTGGTTTTGGTGTTGTGCTTGGCATCCTTGTAGGGATATTCAAACAGATGGAGGTTTAGGTGAGAGAGAATGAAGCGAGCTCTTGTTCTTTATCATTCACTCTTTGGAAATACCAAGACTGTTGCTATGAGTCTAGCCAGAGGGATTGAAGAGTTGGGCATTGAAGTGGATTGTATGAGTATCGGTGAAGTTGACATCAATGAGATTCCAAAGCATGACCTGATTGCTATAGGGAGTCCAACTCACATGATTAGACCTTCTAAAGAGATGAAGGAGTTCTTGAATCAACTCAGAAACATTGAACTCAGGGGCCTGTTTGGATTCAGCTTTGATACTAGAAACGAGTCTCGAATGAACAAAAGAAGTCTATTAGTCCTTGAGAACAGTGCTGCTCGATCCATTGAGGGCATGATGAAGCGATTGAAGATGAAAATCATCAAACCAAGGGTTTCATCTATTGTTCATGGAAGAGAGGGTCCTCTAGACATTGGCGCGGAAGAGAAATTTCACCAGATTGGTAGGGAGATTGGTACTATATTAACAAATTAATCTGTAAGAGTGACGAAAAAACCTCTCCCACCATTATTTTTCAACCAAAATCGGCCTATTTTTAGACAAAAGATAAAAATGAAAGAGTTTATATTTGTTCTTGTCGCGTAATACGTAATAGGATTACGTTGACTCGAGAGGAGACGCATGACTGGGTCGGATTGTGTGAGAGTATTGGCGGATGAGATTCTTAAGGGTCAGAATTTCTGTTTGAGTGAGCCTCTCTCTTACCCGGGCATAGTGATTGTCCCGATCGTTAAAGTCAATGAAACTCTACATGAAAAACGAAAACTTAGTAGAACTACTCTGACAGAATATGTGCACAAAGTGATAGTTGGAAGTCTCCCACGAAATACATGCGGCGTGTTCATACTAGACTCGCTTGGTGATGTGGTAGCTTTCAAGCTACACATGACCATCAGTAAATTTTGGGAGCGAATAAGTTTTGTCGAAAGACTCGTTGTCGAACACTACAAGGACACGAGAAAGCCAATAAGTAAAGATAGTGCTACGGCAAGGGCTTTTGCTTTTCTGATGAAACTCAAGATTGAAGGACCTAAGGGAATCATGAGTTCCAAATCGGACTATTTTGCTGTTTCAAGAACTGAACCAGTTGGCGCGCTCGGTGAAAGTAATGACCTCTTGGAGTCCACAGCAGCAGTCTTGTATGCTGCAGGCCGATAAGGAAGCAGAATAACACACTACGAGTTTGTCATTTGAACCTTTTGAGAAAAAACTCACGACCCACTGAAGTTCAATGTCGTTTGATGTTGAGGGTGGGTGATTTATTCATCAATTAGATGGACATGCAGGTCTCGGTTCTTTCCACACCGGGCACATCATGGATATTTTCAACTAGCCTACGAAAACCAGCCTTTACAGGTATATCAGCAATGGCAATGATGTCATATGGACCAGTGACCATGTGTACCTGTTGGATTTCCTTAATTTTCCCAATATGTTCAAAAGCAGCACTCGCTGTCCCTGCTTTCACCTGTATTAGTACAATAACAACCACCAAAGTCGTTTCCTCCTGAACGTATTATATTACAGTGTCATACGCACAAAAAAACCTAGCTGATAATTAAAAATGGGGTGTTAGTAGTCTGTTATTTGGATTCTACTACAGTTTGAACAGCAATTTTCATTCGTTCTCTAAAACCTTCAGCATCATATTCGAGTTTTTGACGCAGCATCTTCCAGGTAGCAGCGCAGTTGGGATAATCAACACTCAACATATCGTGAAGAATCATATCGACCTTCTTTATGTTCTCTTTAGTTTCTTCAACTCCAATATCGTGGAGCAGTTCCTTCATTCTGGAGTTCTTGAAATAACAGGTCATTACTGTGGCACCAATCAGTTTTTGACATTACAGTAGATGAGTTTCTCTAATATAATGCTGCGGTTTATGGAACTGTGATAGGAGTCTATGCGGGAAGAATCCAGATCGTTTTCAGATAATATCATGAACGAAATTTCAAAGAACTGAGACAAATGGGATTTTTACCAAGTGATATTCTGCATTCTTGACTCAAGAAACACTTGGGACTGGTTAGTACCGACATATGTCTGTAGAAACCTGATATGTGGATTCAGTTGACTGTAAGTCATGAGTAGAATGATAGCCCCTTGTGGTATTGATTGCTCAGAGTGTCCAGCGTACATCGGAACTCAGACAAACAATATGGAGCAGCTCGAAGAAACAGCAAAGAAGTGGTCAGACGAGAGTCATCAATATGATGCATTAGATCTGATCTGCGATGGATGTAGTAGTGAGAGACTGCATGTTTTCTGTCTTGAGTGTAGGGTCAGGCTTTGTGCAGAGGAAAAGGGATGTAGGGTCTGTTCACTCTGTTCTGATTATCCCTGTGATATCTTGGAAGAAGTCTGGAGTTTGTTCACTGGACAGTCAATTAGTGGTCTAAAGCTAGCGTTAGAACAAGAGAGGACACGGACTATCTAGATGTAAACATGAGTCATATGGCAACACTGATCTCTTTGAAGGACTTGCTGCATGTAGTCATGACTGTAGTCCTGCTTTTGAGTCGGGTATAGTGACAGGGAGGAGTCACAATAAGCTGAATGTCCCATGACGTTTCTATGAAAAACTGCAGATTCAATCAACCCTGTTGAATAAAGTTCAAAATGATCTGTGCTAATTCCTGCCCCTTATCCTCTTGAAGAAAATGACCTGCATCTTTGACTATGACATGCTCCCGGTCCTGCGCTCCGGGAATCATCTTCTGAAAGTACTTCTCACCCCCTCTAGTTATTGGGTCTCGGTCACTGAAAGCGGTGAGAAACGGTTTTTTCCACTTTGTCAAGACTTTGTCCCAGACTTTTCGGTTCTTTGACAGTTCGGAAGGGACTAGATATGGGAATATTCTTGCTCCTGCTTTATACGATTCATCTGGAAAAGGAGCTTCATATGCTCTGATCACATCAGCAGACAGTTTTGACAAAGTTGCCATTTGTATAATGTCACCGATTGGTAGTTCTGGAACGGTTTTTGAAAATGCCACCCATCTCATGAAGTCCGTATGTTCTTGAAGCTGTGACTGAGTCACTCTCCCCATACGTTTTATCTGTAACTTGAATAATGGATATCCAATCTTAGCTCTGATTCCCTTGGCACTTGGAAGACCTGTATTCGCTGCTATAATCCTAGAGAATCTATTCGGTTCTTCTCCGACGACTCGCAGACCGATAAGGCCTCCCCAATCCTGACAGAAGAGAGTGATATCTCTGAGATTCATCTTTCTGACAAACTCGAGGATCACACTAACGTGCTTTGTATGCGAATAATCTTTGATTCGTGGAAGTTTGTCAGACTTTCCAAAGCCCATCAAGTCAGGGGCAATAGATCGGAATCCCTCTTTCACTAGGGGAGGAATCATCTTCCGGTAGAGATAACTCCATGATGGTTCTCCGTGCATTAGGAGGATGGGAGGTGCCTCTTTTGGACCTTCATCAACGTAATGGATACGCAGTCCCTTGATGTCCACATAATTTGCCTGAAAGTTGTAGTCAGGAAGATCATCAAATCGATAGTCAGGTGTACGAAGAGTATCTTCTCTTGGCATGTGTTCACATGTTTATTTCTAATCAGATGAGTCTTACGTAACTCGAAAGGACTAATAACTGGATGGTCACACCCCAAGGGATGGTGTGCCAATTGGAACTGCTTTATCTTATCCCCGGAGATGGAATGCCTGATGACGAGATTAAGAGGCGAGAGGAAATCACAAAATCTCTCGCCAGACCGGGTACAAAAGTCACCGTGGAAGAGGTTGGAAAGGGACCACTATCCATCGAGTCTGAGATTGAAGCGTATATGTCAATTGGGCCGGTGCTAGAATGGCTTTTTGAACTTCGAAAAAACAACAGGTATGATGCTATAATCATCGGGTGTGCAGGAGACCCAGGACTAGGAGCTGCACGAGAGTTGATGGATGTTCCAATAATTGGACCTGCAGAGGCAGCGTATCACATTGCTTGTATGGTAGCAGACAGGTTCAGTGTGATATCCCCCACGCAGGCGGGCGGTGTCAAAGCTGCAGACGACCTTGTAGCTCGCACTAGGGAGATGGGAATCAACAGTCGATTGGCATCGGTTGAGTTCGTAGAGATGCCTGTTGTTGAGATGTGGGGAGATGATGCGACAGCAATTATCAAGCAAGCCACCAAAGCAATCAACAAAGCCAAAGAGAATGGAGCAGGGGCTGTTGTACTTGGCTGCATGTCAATGGCATTTCGGACTGCCAAAACTAAATGGGAGGTAGGAATCCCAGTCATCAATCCCTTAAGTGCAGCAATCAAGGTTGCTGAGAGTTTTGTAGACATGGGGATTCTTCAGAGCCGTGTCACATACCCTGCCGCAGACTTCAAGAAGCTCGTGGGAACAGTATTCAAGCAATAGAATGGAGAAGAGAAACTTGGGAAAAGGAAAGAAGTATTCAGGCTACAAAGCTTATGATTATTTGAAACCTGGAGTCGACTACAAGGAGTTCAGGTTCAGAGATCCAACAAGGAAGGACTGGTCATACTTGGTCCCTCTTTCAAAGGCTGAGGAGGAAAGAGTCGAGGAGATAATTGAGAAGAACATCATAATTGATCTTCATGAACATCCAGTACTTTGCACAGAGAATCCAAGTCAGCCCTTAGAACTCAACAGAGAAGGCAGGGACTTTATGGCGTATGAGGCGTTGAGCAAAACAGGATTGGACTGTGTCTTTGACAACATGATGGATGGTTCTGCGAATGTCACTTCAAAACATGGTTGGAAATGGACAGACACAATTCATGACTTGGGCCAGCGACTGTGTGACATCGCACATCAGGACTATGTCATCCATTGCAAGACCGTAAGAGACATCCATTATGCATTTGAAACAGGAAGGTTGGCATGGGTCGCTGCGATGGAGTCATCAACCTGCATCGAGAATGAGGTTGACAGAATTGATGTTCTCTTTGGTCTGGGGATTCGTCAGATGGGGCTTGTATATAGCGAGTCAAACCAGCTTGGTACTGGACTGGATGAGATGAGGGATGGAGGACTCACTGATTTTGGATATGATTGTGTTTTGAGGATGAACAAAGTCGGGATGCTTATTGATGTGAGTCATGTGAGCGATCAGACTGCCAGAGACACTATTGAATCAAGTAAAAAACCAGTCATCATCTCGCATGCGGGCTCACAGACAATTCATCCAATAAAGCGAATGGTGCCTGATGATGTCCTTCAAGCATTGGCTGAGATTGATGGCGTCATTGGAATCGAGGCAGCTCCGGGATATACTGCAACAAAGGACAATCCAGTCCCCTCGATTGATACATATATGGCTCATCTGGAGTACTGTGTAGAGCTAATGGGCATTGACCATGTAGGATGTGGCCCTGATACACTCTATGGGGATCATGTAGGTCTCTACAAATTATACGATGATAGACTGACGAGGGATGGAGTAGGGCACTACCCACGTCCCAAACAAAAGGAGGACCTTGAAGTAAGAGAACTTCCAGACTATGTCAAGGGCTTGGAGAACCCGACGGAAGCAGTCTATAATGTGATTCGATGGATGGTCAAGAATGGCTATTCAGATGAGGAGATAGCAAAGATTGCAGGGAAAAATGCTCTTCGAGTGCTTGAGAAAGTGTGGTGAGTTTTCCGAATTTCAAGTCTTTATAAAGCAGTAAATTTCAAGGGAACACATGGGTGAAGAATCAGTTATTGAGCCAAGATCTTACCAGATTAATGCCAGAGACCAGGTCATATATAATATTGAGAATGAAAAAAAGAGTGCATTCCTGATACTTCTTCCAACAGGCATGGGAAAGACTCTGATTGCAGCTCTCATTGTAGAGATAATTCTAGAACGTGGGCTTGTGGCTCCTGATGAGAAGGTTTTGTTCTTGGTTCAGGATCGTAAGTTGAAACACCAGCTTCATAGTATGATGACTCAGTACGGTCTCGCCAAACATGGTCATCTCTATCTGTTGGACGACCAGAAAGGCATCCCACCCCAGATGACTCGAAAACATGCATCTCTCTCGAAATTCATCTTTGCTACACCTATTCTTCTCATGAATTCTGTTGTTGGTAAGAGTCCGCGAGTTGATAGAGAAACTCTCGAGAAGGTTGGAGTCGTCATCATCGATGAGATCTTCGATGTCTTTGCACAGAGTTATGGTACAAAACGACCTAGAGAAGAAGCAATCAAGTATATCGAGAGAAGGTTTGGAGGTGGTAGAGAGTTTGCAGATATTGTGAAGAACCTGAAGGAGGAGCTAGAAAAGAGGGAAACAGATAATGGCAGAAAGTTTGATGAGCAGAGCATTGCAGACAACTTGGTCCGTGAGTTTGAGTCAAAGAATTACCGCTTGAACAAGAAGTTTGAACCAATATTGAACCTACTTGGCATTCTCTCAACCGATTCACAGAAGATTATAATTGGACTCACTGCATCCGTTTCTCAAGAAACGAAGATAGACCTGCTGAAGACCACCCTTGGGGAGAACAGAGTATTAGAGATTCATCCAGTAGGGGATGATTTCGAGTCATATAGACCAGCCTATGACCTTAAACAGATTCGAGTTTTTGACGATTGGATTGCAGATATTGACTCCCTAATTGGTAAGATTCGTCAGACATCTTTCTCTAAGCTATCAGAGAGCTACAAGATTCTAACTGGCAAAAGTCAGATACCAACCGATCGAATTCTTCTTTTTGTCTCAGACCTGCTTGGGAAGAAGAGCATCCAGAAGACCTTCCTTGAGAGACTTGGTAACAACAAGGAGCGATTTCACGTGTATCTTTCTCACGCAAGTGCATATCTGTTAATGACCGTCGCAAGGCAACGTCTCCTAGAGAGTACGCTCAAGTCTTTCTCAAAGTTCATCGAGGGAATAGATAACAAGACGCTGATAGCAAACACCGATTTCAGTTTCATGAGGAACAAAGTGCGTGAAAAAATGACTGAGTATCTAGCAGCTGAGGAGTACACGAGTGAGAAGGAAAAGAGGCTATTGTTTTGGCTGGAGATGATGGACAAGGAGGAAAAGAAGTCCCTGGTGATGTGCCGCTTTGTTGAAGTCACAAAACATTTAGCCGCTCTTGCTGAAAAGAAGGGAATCTCAGCCACCTTTGTACACGGAGGAATGGATGGAGCAACACAATATAGCCAGATTAAGGCATTCAAGGAGGGAAAGAAGAAGGTCCTTTTTGCATCTGAACGGTTGATTGAGAAAGGGACAGACCTTCCAGAGGCAGATGTAGGATTTTATTATGGGACCACAGCCTCACTTGAAAGGTATGAACAGAGCCTTGGTCGAATACGTAGTAATGTGAGTAATGTCAAGACTTTGTATACAATCGCCTATAATCAGACTATTGAAAATGAGAAGTCTCTGAAACGTGACACAATGTTTCTGGAGCTGTTGGGAAAACAACTTGGAACAATTGCTGAAATAAGGATCGAATAGGATTGTATTGAGGTAATTTGCAATCAAGTTTTGGCCACTTTAGCAGGATATAAGGAGGGGAGGTTCATGAGAATGAACCACTGGGTGTATATGCTTGAAACAAGAACTCGAACAGAAAGACATAGCGGCATTCCAAGAAAAGGTTATGAGTTGGTGGAAAAAGAATGCTCGTACTCTTCCCTGGAGAGAGGATCCAAGCCCCTACCATGTCATGATATCAGAGGTCATGTTACAACAAACCCAGGTCAATCGAGTTATTCCAAAATACAAGCAGTTCCTAGAGAAGTTCCCCACATTTGAATCACTTGCCTCTGCTGAAACTAGGCATCTTCTTCAAGTTTGGAGTGGACTAGGGTACAACCGTCGGGCTCTGTGGTTAAAGGAGGCAGCCAAGCAGGTTGTTGATAGAGGGGAGTTCCCTCAGGCTGTCAAAGAGCTTATGCAGCTGAAAGGTATTGGACCATATACATCACGATCGATTCTTATTTTCGCGTTCAACTCAGAGAGAGAGCTTCAAGCAATTGCAGACAGAGTACTCTTGAAAGGAAGGTCTCGAGATTGGCATAATGCCCTCATGGATTATGGATCACAGGTTATGACAGCCAACTCAACCGGTATTTCACCCACCTCAAGACAAGCTTGCTATGAGGGTTCAACGAGACAAGTACGGGGTGCAGTAATCAGGGCTCTGACAGAAACCGATGAGGTGGGGCTTGAAGAGCTTATGTTGATGATTGGCTGTGATTTGAAAAGAGCAGAAATGGAAATGATTATAGCTCAACTAGTAGCTGATGGTCTTGTTGAACAGGCGCCCAGTTCAAATTATAGGATATCCAGGTAGATCGACCGAGGTGTTTTACCAATGCCGCATTTTATGATGGCAGCACGACCGATGCTTCCAATGATGATAGTGGTGTGAGTGATGTTTCCATCGATAACTATGGATTACTATGTTTCCTCGGTGTATATAACCTAGAGGATCAAATCCAGCCTCATACACAACCACTCCGTATTGGTCAAAGATTTGAATCTGAAAGATATCATTTCTACATCGTTTCTTGTAGTCCCAAACATCTATCCGAAGCCTAAAGCTCTCCTCTAGTTGGATTTTCTCACACATATCTAAGTTAATCACATAGATTGTACAGATTGCTTCAAAGAAGGCATGATTCCCATCAATTGAGAATCCAGTGATTTCAGTAGTCTTTACAAAATACACTAGATTGTCAATTCGAACAGTGTAGTAAGCAAAGCCCTTCAGAGTTCCTCGGCAGCTGTATTGTACAAGGAAGACAAAATGCCCCTTGTTTCCATCCGAGTCACGAATCCAACCGGCACCTGTCGCTTTACCTCGAGAAGGTTCATAGATGGTTAGAATAGCAGCATCCGAATCGGGACTGCTGTAGTGAAAGTTGTATTCGGGACAAAGACTAACAACAACCAGATACTCTCCCTCATCTAAGTTAGGGACTTCTGCAATGGCAATCCCAACTCCTGCCATATCAGTAGGCATGACCATGATAGGACCGATTACATCGATAGGTGTAGAAGAATCAGCTGATGAATAGAGTGTAAAGGTCACATAGATCTTAGTCAAGTCACCTAAGAAGCCATCATTTTCTTCGAACACAGTGGCAATCAGGGTTAAGGTTTCATCCTTTTCTTCAATGATTGTCAGACCAGTATAATAAGTGGTTGCAGACTCCTTTCCAAGAACGAACTCAGCAGTGGTTGATGAATCAAGGTACCCAATCTCGCCCTCAAAGGTTGCAGAAACCATATAAATCCCAGCTGGTTGATCTAGGATTAATAAGCAAGATGCAACTCCATCAGAGTCGGTGATCACAGTCATTGTTTGTGCTCCAACTGTGAATTTGATTAATCTATCAGCAAGTGGTACATCATTCATCGAATCCATAAGCTGCGCTTTAAGAGTAATCTGGTCAGAATAAACACCTGATGTGTCACCTTTGTAGATAACTTCTGTTGGGATGGCGATAGGTTCAATGATCACTTCGATGGTTTCAGTCTTAGTTGCTAAATTACCAGCGAAATCTTGAGCCTGATAGAAAACGGTGTGAAAACCTTCAGTAGAGATATTAAAGGGATCTACATAGCGTTCCAAACGTTTTCCATCAAGACTGTATGCAATACTAGCAAGGCCAGAACCATATTCAATTGCACTCAATGTTACAAAAGTACCTTCACCAGGAACGTTTTCTGTTTCAAGGTTGAGTTCTGGAGCTGTCTTATCAATTCTAATTATTTCTTCCTTTGTACCTTCAATAAATCCAGAAGAGTCAGTTGAGTTATAGTAAATAGTGGTATCCCCCTCAGTTGATACCACAAAGGCATCACTATAGATGATCCAGTTTTCACCATCATAGCTATATGCAGTAGTGTATTCGTCTGCTGAACTAAACACAGAGAATGTGACGGTGACATCTGAAACATACCAGCCTCCTGAGCCATGGGTCCCCACTAAATTAATTGTTGTTTCGAGAGGTTCAATCGTTCCGGTTTGGGACAAAGAGAAATCATTCCGAGATGCACTAAGAGAATGATCAACTCCAGATGAAGACACGACCGCAGGTACTACATTCAGTAAGACTAGCACTAAAGTAAGTGATACAACTAGCAAACATGCTTTCTTCTCAATATTCATTGAGGCTCTACTCCCGTTTGCGACTATAACAATCAATCAACATCCGCAGGAATCGACTGTCCACTCTGCCTCGCAACAACCTCCAACGTATAACAAGTTGTCTTATTAATTCTCTTTTTCAGACTCTTTTGTTATCAAAATGCGCAAATGGACTCAAAAATGGCGAAATATTTCACTTTTTTTCGATTTTCAGAAAAAGTCCCAGATCGACCTTGACAGTCAACACCTCCCCAGACGCACATCTCATATCTCCAGAATAGAGATCACATGCAACCTTGATCTTCTTTTCACTTATCTCTGTAATTCTTGCTCGGAGTGTGATAGGCTTGTCAATGGGAGTTGGTCTAAGATATTTCACAGAGATGCCGCCTGTGACAAACATGATGTGTTGAGCTGACCCTTCAGCAGCCTTGTGAGCTGCTGCATTTGCAGTTCCAGTCCCATGGCAGTCAATCAGTGTAGCAATGATTCCTCCATTTAGCATCCCGGGGAAAGCTAGGTGGTATTCCTTCGGTTCCCATACTGCTACAGTTTCACCATCGTTCCAAAAGCTCTTCAACTGGAGACCGTGCTTGTTGTTTTTCCCACAGCCCCAACAAAAGGTCCCTTCCTCAGGCCAAAAGTCTTGGATGTATTCATCGGACATGATTCCTTGTTGGTTGGTAAATCACTCAAAAGAGTTGTTCAATGTTACATTTCTGCAAAGATTAATCAGAACCACTTGCGGGTTCTGTCCTTATGCTGGGGCAACTCCTGTTCTTGTTTGGTTTACTCATTCTTGTTCTTATTCCTCTCACAGGATATGCCTTCTATCAGTCAATGAAGAAACCCGAAAAAACTCCTTCAACATACCTAAGAGCACATCCTCAGAAAGATGTTCGAAAGAGTGTTGTAGTCTTTTTGGGAGATAGCATAACTCACGGAAGAGTTGGCGTTAACTATGTAGACATGGTTCAGGAGAGATTCGAGAGTGAGTCTTTCGAGTTCATTAATGCAGGTATAAACTCTGAACTTGCATGGAACAATCTACAACGAGTCGAAGAGGTCATTCAGTGCGACCCGGATGTTGTTACCGTACTCATTGGTACTGATGACGTAAATGCTACTATGTCTTCAGATGCGATGAAGAGCTATGTAATGAGAATGAAACTTCCAAGAGATCCCGATTCGAGTTGGTATGAAGATTGCCTTCAATCACTTGTGAAGAGGCTTAGAACAGAAACAAATGCAAGAATTGCACTCCTTTCAATTCCTCCAATTGGAGAGGATTTCAGTCATCCAGCGTTCATTAGGAGTTCTGAGTATAGTAGCATTATACAGCATATAGCTGAAGAAATGAATGTTGCATACCTACCGTTCATTGTATGTTGTACAATCTTGGACACCAGAGCGTTGTACTCCCAGGAAACGGCACTGGGTGGACTCTGCGAGGTCAGGTGCGTGTCCGGGCGACCTCAGAGTTCTGTCGCCTGATAATGATATTTAAAGACCTACAACAATGGCTCAAACGATCATTTAAAGGATGTCCAACTTTGTCAAAGGTTTCAGCAGCTGTTGACCACCCTTGCATGAGAGAATGAATGAATCACTTCAGAATTCTCCGGTAGGGCAAACATATCCTTATGAGAGATACTACTTAGGTATCATCAAGGTTATCATCAACCGCTATCTTCTCAGGAAAAGCTGGGATACAATATCGAAGAGCGCAGGCTTCTCTCTTCATGTTGATTATCTGCATTTGAACACTGCTGGTGCAAGAATGATAGCGGACTTGGTCAGCGACTTCATTCAGTCTGTCTTGCCTCAAACTTGACTACTGAGCCTACACCAATATCCTTGAATGGACCCTCGAATGCATTCATGAGGGCAGAACGACCTCTAAGACCTGTGCAATGACATGGTGCAATTATAGAGAGTGGGTAATGACCGAGATGTTCAACGGTACTGGTCAAGCGTTCCTTTGATGCGTCGTGGAGATGAAATCCACCTATGATACCGACAATAGATGAGGACCCGGTAAGTTTTGTCGCATGACTGATTGTGTTGACAATCCCAGAATGGCAGCAACCTGTAAGAACTGCAACTGAGTCATCTTTCAAGTGGAAAACAACCGAGAGGTCATCTTCAATCAAATCAGGGGTTTCTTCTCCATCTCTAATAATCATAATCTTTTGTAAGCGTCCAGTCAGCTTTTCAAAGGCATTAGTACGAGGAACGACACCAGTGGTCATTATCCCATCAGCGATAGCATATGGTTCTGTAGTGGCAATGACCTCAGTCCTAGACTCAAGCTCAGACTTGGTGTAGTACTCATGAATTCCGATTTCGTGGCGCTTTCCGTCATCAGAGGTGAATATCTTATGTAGGAGTGCATCTGGATGACACAGGACAGGTACTCGTTTTTTAGTCATCGCTATGACTTTCAACAAACCTGCAGTATGATCCCAATGTCCATGACTGAGGACTATCATTTCAATAGGAGATAAATCTCGTTTCAAGGTGTCTTTCATAACACCCACATTGTGCTCCAAGGCGGGAGTCCCTCCCCCTGTATCAAAGAGGAATTGGAATTCGCTCGTGTCATCATAAGTGACTTTGACGAGGGCAGTAAATCCAGCCTCTCCCAAGACTCTCCAATTCTCAACATTCCCGTCTGAGAGAATTCGTATCTCAACCTCAACTATTGCTCGTGTCAACTTGATGCCCCTCAATATACATTGACCAATTAGCTCTCATAAAACTGTTGGGACCTCAGTAGACGTTGGGGGCAACACCTAGTTTCTGTTTCATATAATCCAATTATTATGATTGTTGAAATAGCCACTTTCAAAGAGATTATCAATGTCAATGTACTATTGTTAACTATGGAAGAATCAGAAGTAGATTGGAAAGTAAAGCTGAGTCCTGAACAGTACAGAGTCCTCAGACAATGTGGAACTGAACCACCCTTCACAGGAAAGTATGTGCATCACAAGGGTAAAGGCACTTATGTCTGTGCTGGGTGCGGCAATGTGCTCTTCAGTTCAGACACCAAGTTTGAGTCTAGGACTGGATGGCCAAGCTTTTGGGACAAGGTTTCCGAGGATAGCATTGAGAGAAAAATAGACACAAGCTATGGAATGCGTAGAATTGAGGTTATGTGTAAGAAATGTGGAGGTCATCTTGGTCATGTTTTTGACGATGGACCCAATCCTACAGGACTAAGGTACTGCATCAATTCAGTTGCATTAGATTTCAAACCTAAATCAGAAGAAGAAACCTAGTCATCAACAGTTTTGAATATGAGATTGTCCCATTTGTAGTCTGTGAGAAACATGGCTCGCTGGGAGAAGGAAAAGCTTGTTGTGGACAGCACTCCATCGCCAATCACAAAGAAACAATTGGTCCACGACCTGAAGGCAATCGGAGTCCAACCTGGGGACATTTTGTCTGTACACAGCTCCATGAGTAAGATTGGATGGGTAGTGGGGGACCAAGTCACTGTCATCGAAGCTCTGATGGAAGCTGTGTCAGAGAGGGGTACTATCGTCATGCAAGCACACAGCACCGGAAATTCCGATCCCAGAAATTGGAATTTTCCTCCAGTCCCAGAAAAGTGGTGGGAAACCATCCGAAGGGAGATGCCACCTTTTCGCCCCACTATCACACCTCTGAGAAATATTGGTCGGGTACCAGAACTGTTCAGAACAATGCCAGGAGTTCTTCGCAGTAATCATCCTCAGGTTTCTTGTACTGCATGGGGAAAGCATGCAAAGAGAATAGTGAAAGTGCATGATTTGACAGACTCATATGGAGATAAATCCCCATGGGGAGTCCTCTATAGACTTGGGAGTAAAATATTGCTTCTCGGTGCGGACCACGAGTCCAACACTGCACTACATTATGCCGAGAGTAAGATCATTACTCCAGAGACTCCCAAGCAGATTACAGGTGCAGCCATCATTCAAGGGGGAGAGAGAAAATGGGTCTCATGGGAAGAGGTCAAGTATAATTCAGATGATTTCAAAGAGTTGGGAGCAGCCTTTGAGAAGTCGATTGGTTATGAGATCACCAAAGTAGGTCAGGCAGATTCTAGGTTATTGCCTATGAGGGAACTGATTGATTTTGCAATAGATTGGATATTGCAGAACCGCTGAGATTCACTCCTTAAATTTTTGAAGCACTCCATCAAGAGATTTCATGAACCTCGAGGCGTCTTCATCTCTTTGCTTCTTAATCGTCTTCCAAGCAGCAGAACAGTTTTTGTAGTCCACTCCAACAAGCTTGTGTATCACTTTGTCAATGTCCCGTTTATTCGCTGGCGTCACCACGACACCAAGCTCAGCAAAAAGCTCGTTTATGTGTCTAAAATAGCAGGTCATTTAGAATCCTCCTTGCTTTACTAACTGGACACCCCCGACTATCAACATTTCTAACTCTCAAAATCTCCGAGTGAATACTACTTTACCGAATCCACATGGTCCACTTCTATGATGCAGCAAGACAGTATTCGGACATTCGGGCGCGTTACATTCCAGGATCGGACTCAAAGAGAGTCGTTCATTGAGGTCATCAAGGACCTCGACCTAACACCCCCTGTGGTCATTAAACCAAACTGGGGGTTCTCTGTCATCTTCACTGAGGCGACAGTCTTAGATTGGACACTCACTGCAATTGATGGTGATGCTATCGTCGTTGAGAGCTATGGATGGGCCAGATGCAGAGAGGCAGTAGAGCAGAAGAAGTACGGGTCATTCGACCGCGATGCTTTACGCAACTCTGACAAATGGTTTCTACGATACTCTGGAATTGACAAGGTCTTGGAAAAACATGATGTAGAGTATATCAATATCACAGAGGAGATCTGGGCAGGTCGGGTAGTAGAACAAGAAACCATCCAAAGAATTGTAGAGGATTCGTACGCACCGTTATTCACGAAGAAGATGGCATCATTTGTACCTCAGCGGTTATACGACATGAGTGATGGAACGCTTCTCAATCTTGCAAAGCTCAAATTCATGGGAGAGGATATTGTCATCTCTTTGACTCTAAAGAATCTCTTTGGTATGATTCCAGGACCGGATCGAGGAGAATTCCATGGAGAGATGAACAAGGCAATGAATTCCAGTATCATTGACATGAACAAGATCTATCGGTCGCTGTTCAAGACTAGGGGAGTTGTGGAGGCAGTTCATAGTGCATCAAGCGGAATGACATTAGAACCTCAAGTCTTCACAAATCCTGGTGTTCTATGGAGTTGTGATGACACTCTCGAGCTGGATGCTGTTGTCACCTCGCATGTTGGACTAGATCCAAACTCAGTTGGATATTTGAAACTCGCTGCTCAGAACTTTGGTGAGTGGGATGAAGAACCTGTAAGACTAGCAGCAAGTCAACCACTATCTCATTTTTCTTGAGAGTCTATTCTCTACATGACTTTTACCAGACCTACAACGAGGAATCCTGGAATCTCCCTTTTGTACGCAAGAAGTTGTTTATCTTTGATTGGTCGACCCCTGGATAACTCAGCTGTAACTTCTCTAAAAGCGACTATCTGCATTCCAACAGAGAAAAGTCTCTCAAAGTAATAGGAGAGGGGTCGATGGTAAGCTACAACTTCAGTATCTTTGTATTTGGGATGAGGGATTTCTTTGATTGACATATAATCTCGAATCTGAAGATAGTAGCCCTCCTCATCTTGTACTCGTCGTGCATAGGTGAAGGGATGTGGGATTGCAAATACTAGTTTTCCTCCACTCTTGAGAACACGACTGCACTCCTCGATTGTTGCGCCAATCTCTTTGATGTCATGAAATCCAAAGGTGGAAACAATGCAGTCAATGGATTCGTCAGCAATCTCTGACATATCCCCTGAATTGCATCGAATATATTTCACGCCCAAAGGTTCAGCTTTTTCGGAATTCTGAGCAATCTCAAGCATCTTTTCTGATATGTCAATACCAACAACCCTTGCTCCCTTGCGGGCGAGTATTCTTGAAAGATAGCCCTGACCACAGGCAAGATCAAGTACTATTAATCCATTGATGTTTCCTAGAATATCAAAAATTACTGGATTGACATAGGTCCGATGGTATGAATCCCCGGTTTCACCTACAGTCTTGTGGTAGTCATATGCTACTTCATCCCATGATGCTGGCATGATTCAGACTCACCATCGACAACATATGTGATTTCTGCCGGGCAGATTTGATGGATGGGCGCATGCTGTGAACATTTCCCTCTTATTCAGGTTAAAACGTGTCAACTTGTAGTAAGGAGGTTTGGTAATGCGTTTGATGACTCTCGCAGTCTTTCTTATATTCATTTCAGGAGTTGTTTTGATTGAAACAGGTCGAGGACAGTACGTAGCTCAGACTAGCATTTCTTTGGAGGAGGTAATAGCTACTAAGGGGCTAGATGTACTATTTTGTTCCTATTTTGGTGGAGATGGCGAGGAGTGGTCAAATGATATTTACTGTTGTACTGATGGTAGCTTTGTACTGACCGGTATGACTAGGTCATCTGGACTTCCGGTTGTCAACGCACATCAAGAGGAATACAGAGGAGGAGGAGATGCATTCATTGTGAAGTTGAATCCTCAGTACCAGGTTGAGTTCTATACTTACTTTGGTGGGAGTGGACTTGAAGAGCCAATGGCACTGTTAGTTGATGCTTACGGATATATCATCGTTGCTGGAGGTACAAGTTCAGACAATCTCACAGTCTTGAACCCAATCCAGGAAGAGTTGAACGGACCCTCTGATGCATTTCTGGCGAAATTCAGTAGTAATGGGACTCTTATTTTCTCGACATATTTTGGTGGCAATGAATCTGATCGCATAGAGGACATTGTCCTTGATTTTAATGGGAACTATGTAATCGTTGGGTCCACTGAGTCAGCTGACTTCTTCACAAGTCCGGGTGCCTATCAAGAGAGCTTTGGAGGCGGAAACTCTGATGTCTTCATCACATCGATGGGCAGTGAAAATCATTCCATTATTTCATCAACTTTCTTTGGTAACACAACAGCCGATGATGCATGGGCTGTTGGTATTGATGCAACCGGCGACCTGGTAATTGTTGGAATGACTAATGGAGATGCAGTAGCAACTGACTCTGCATACCAGCAGACCTACGGTGGTGGGCTAACGGACTGTTTTGTAGCCAAGTTCACATCGGATTGCTCATCCCTTTATTGGTCATCATTGTTGGGAGGGAATGGTTGGGAGTTTGGGGACCAGGTAGGCTTCGATTCCAGTAACAATATCGTCGTGTCAGGATACACAGGATCTTCAGATTTTCCACTAGAAAACCAACTACAGAATAACACTGCGGCATATGATGCATTCTTCGCAAAACTGAGTGGAAACGGTGATAGTCTTCTTTTGTCAAGTTACCTTGGAGGCAATCTTGAAGATCGCTCATATGCAATGGAGGTTCTTCCAGGTGATGCAATATTAATTACAATGCCGACTGCATCCACTGATATGCCCACAGTAAACCCGTTTCAACAGAACTGTAGTGGTGGTACTGATGGGTATATCGCTCTCATTAGAGGAGAAACGCCAAGTGTTGCATTTGGTAGTTATTTTGGAGGTCAGATGAATGACTATGTGTTGGGCATGTCTATTGCTGGTGGTAACATTGCGGTTATTGGATATACAAGCTCGGATGACCTTCCAACACTTAGAGCAGTTCAAGATGAGTACGGTGGAGGTATGAGTGACACAATGGTTTGGATTTTTTCTCCTCCACCTGTATCATTAGGAAGTCCAATACTACTTGAGATTTTGATCACTGTTGTTGTTGTTGTGGTTGTTTTGCTAATCATTGGATATAGTCTGCGAAAAAGAAGTTGATGAAATCCTTCCATACCTGAACTAACATATAGATTGGTCATATCGTGGAAGTCAGTGAAATGAACAATGACAGTGAGAGGAATTGGAGGAGTCTTCTTCAAGTCAAATAACAAAACGAAACTTCAGAAATGGTACGAAGAGAATCTAGGTTTGAAACCCGATGAGGAGGGGTATGTCTACTTCAAATGGAAAGACCTGAAGGCACCAGGCTATACTCTGTGGGGACCATTTCCCGAAGACACGAAATACTTCAGCCCAAGCGACTCGACCTGGATGATTAACTTTGTTGTGAGTGACATTGAGGAGATAGTTGCAGATTTGAAATCAAGAGGCGTTGAGGTGGATGAGAAGGGAGTTCAAGAAACACCTGAGGGTAAGTTTGCATGGTTTATGGATCCTGAGGGGAACAAGATCGAATTATGGGAACCCTCGGATTTACACGGGTAAGATTCCTCAACAATATCATAATATATCCCTCTGATGGGCACTCATCTCAGAGGCGCCACCATGAAAGAGATTGTTTTGTTACTTGGTGCATCTGGGTCTATGGGTTTTGTTGCATTCAAGGAGCTCTGGACTCGCATAGATGAAAATGGTCAGCGGAAATACAACATCGTTCTCTTGCTACGACCTTCTGAAAAGAACAAGAAACTTTTTGCCCCTTATGAACGACAATGTGGATTGGTTGGTATACCTGGAAATGGTGTCATGGAGGGGGAAGGTTTCAAGATAGTCTGGGGTGATGCCACAGAATATTCAGACGTCCTTGAGTCTGTACGTGGTGTTGATTGGATTCTCTCTCCTATGGCATTCATTGCCCCTGCTGCAGATCACAATCCAGAGATGTCTGAGGCTGTCAATACAAGGGCAATTGAACACGTAATCAAAGCCATCTATGAGGTGGGGGGACAGGACCACATCAAGTTCGTCTATGTTGGCTCAGTGGCAGAAACTGGTGACCGCTTGCAGTCCATCCATATGGGTCGAGTTGGAGACCCCCTGAAACCAAGTGTGTTTGATTTCTATGCGACATGCAAGATTCGAGGAGAACGAGCTGTTATTGATTCAGGATTAAAGTATTGGGCGTCTCTTAGACAGACATACATCGCCATTCCAGATGCCATGAGCCTGATGGACCCAATTATGTTCCATCAGCCAATAGACACATGTATCGAGCTGAACACATGTTTTGATGCTGGAAGAGGACTTGTGACCTGTCTGGATGTTCCTGAAGATTCAGATTTTTGGCGTCGTGTCTACAACATGGGTGGTGGCCCAAGCTGCAGAGTCGTCTTTATTGAATATGTTGAAAGAATGATGATGATGCTTGGCATGGGAAACTATCGGAAAATCATGGAGCGAAAATGGTTTGCTCTTAGGAATTTCCATTGCCATTATTTTGAGGATAGCTGGATTCTCAACAAGTACATACACAATTGGGGAGAGTCACTGGAGGACCATTATGACCAAGTGATGAAGAATCGCCCATTCGTGCTGAGGGTAGCTGCGTTTCTGAACAGGATACCAGGCATACGTTCTTTCATTCGCAAAATGGCCTACAAAAGGATGAAAGAGATGGTCTCAGGAAAAGACGGCACGCTCTATTGGTATGAGAACAGGAACGATAGGAGAATATCTGCATTCTATGGGTCCTATGAGAGATACGAGGCCATTGGTGACTGGGATGACCAAGACATGCCCAATCTTAGACCAGAGTGGATCAGATTGGATCATGGATATGACGAGTCCAAGGATTCTCTTGAAATAAGTGACCTTCAGGGAGCAGCCCACTTCCGTGGAGGGGAACTTCTCTCTACTCAATGGGACAATGACATGTATACCCATCTGATGTGGAAATGTGCATTCAATCACAGGTTCGAAGGAACGCCCTATCTTGTGTTAAAGACTGGTCATTGGTGTCCAGAGTGTCTTGCGCCTCCGTGGAATGATGACGAGATTGCAAAGAGAAACCCCTTCTTCGCACAAGTTTGGTATCCTAACCACGATAAGGAGGCGGCGAATTACTACCCGAACGATTGCTATACAGACATCTTTTGATTTAGTCGGATTCGCTCTTGGATTGAATCGCTTGAAATGCCAGATGCTTTGCCGCCTCTCGTTTCTTTGTAATATCACTTGCCTGCTTTGATATGGAGTCAAAGACACTTTTGCGGTCCATTATTGCTTTCTCAACAAATGATGCTACCACTTCCGACCGACTCTTGAATATCTCCAGTTCGACCAACGCGTCTAGAATCTCGACAATATCCGTACTCAGCCTGGTCATGACCGATATCTCTCGGTGTTTCAGGCCGAGTTCATCACGTTCAAACCGACCTAATAGCTCGTCCCTTAGACTTCTGCTTTCTCTATCCGTGTCGGATTCCGTTTCTTGTTTGGACAACTGTAACAACTCACTTCAAAGAGGTTAAGAATGCCGATACTTGGCTTACTTAAAAGGTTTAATTTTAAGAGCGATGGCTAATTTTGTTACAACTTTTCATACCAGCAAGAGGTCTTCTAATATTGCCCTTTTTTGTAGTTGACAAAGGGACCATCATGACCTGGGATGATAAAGTCTGCTCGGTTGACAATTTTCCTGAATGAGGCTTGAAGTTCTTCTTGAAAGTCAGTTACTCGATCATTTGGGAAGAATGTATCAGTGTGGTAATACATCTTGGAAACTATTGCGTCACCTGCTGCGACGAACGTTTTATTCTTGTATTGAATAACCAAAGAGTGGTCGTGGTCTGAATGCCCATCTGTTTTTAGTATCTCCAGTCCAGAGTGCCAATCGTCATTCTCATTGAGTTTGAGAATCTCATTATCTGCTGAAATCATACCTAGATTCTTTTTTACAAAGTTTGACGGGCAACCAGCAAAGTAAACACGAGCTTGCGGGAAAAGGTAGATGTTCTCCCAGTGGTCCCAGTGCCAGTGGGTAATAAAGATCTCATCAATATCTTCAGGTTTAACACCAAAGTAATTCAGTTCCATGACTAACCTGTTCTGCTCGATAGGCACTACTGTTTCATCACTCGTGCCCTCCCAACTTGTGTCAATCAGAATATTTAGCCCATCAGATTCCACAAGAATGACAGTTGCTAAGTTCAGCACACCAAGATCTTGTTCCAATGCTCGTATTTCAGGACCATTAAACCCTAGTTTCCAGACTTCAGGATCACGCATTGTTGTTCCTGAACGAATAATTTGCAATCGATCTACAGAGCTCTTCAAACGATCACACGCCATGAGTTATAGATTGGATGCAGGGTATATCATTTTTCACATACGCATCATTACAAGGTGTAGAAGAAGTCTAGTTGGTTGAGTCTGAGGGCTCATACTTTTTTCGAATTTTTTCTAGCTCAAGAATGAAACGCTCAGCAGCTTTGGCAATCTCTTCAAGTATTATCGGAGAGGGGTTGCTCATTAGTAGGATACGCAAGCTCAGAAGAGTTGGGAAAAGATTCTGAAGAGCAGGTGGTATCTTTTCAGGACTGTCCATGAATGGAGAGAAAGAGGCAGATGGGAAAAGAACTTGGCTTATCTTCTCGCGAAGTTCACTGCTCCTTTCGATTTCATTCTCAATGAACTCTAATCCTTTTGGAGTCAATTCATATCTTCGAGTTCGCCCATCTTCATCAGGTATTTCTCTTGTAAGCCCATCTCTGAAAAGACTCTTCAGCAAAGGATACATGGAGCCAGGTTTAGGTTTCCAGAAACCACCTAGGTCCTCTTCGATTGCTGCTGTAAGTTCTGAACCAGACATTGGACGTTCCTTCAATTTATAGAGCACCTGATATCGAAGAAATCCCTTTGGTACTTTCGCGGTATGTTTAATCCACTTTCTCAGAGGGCTAAATAGCTCATTTCTCCTCTTCCTCAATTCTGTCAAACGCTTTTCAGACAAGTAATACTTGTTACCAACACGTACTATGGGAGATTCATCTGGAGGTAACTGTGAAGAAAACACTTCAAACTCAGTAGGAAAACCTAGATCCTTCCATGTAAGAGCTTTTTCAGGAGTAGTCGCTTCTTTCTCTTGAAAGACTTCTATCATTCTACGGAAAGGGCCAAGCATGCTTTGATTCAAGGAGGACTAACCTTTATGTCATTCGAATGTATCACTAGTGATATTTTCACAGCTAAAAACGGTCTTGTACTGAAACCAAACACATAATAATATTAACTATTGTTAAAATAAATAAGAGAGAAGAATAAGGAGATGTTCTTTTGAGATATCGAAAGGTTGGAAAAAGTGGTCTGAAAATCAGTGAGATTTCACTTGGTTCTTGGTTGACTTATGGTGGGACTGTTGACAATGAGGTGGCCAAAAAGTGCATGGCCACAGCGCTGGACAACGGGGTCAATTTTATCGACTCTGCAGAGATCTATGCAGGAGGCAAAGCTGAGGAGGTCATAGCTCAGTTTCTTAGGGATGAGAACGTCAGTAGAAGGAATTTGGTAATATCAAGTAAGGTCTTCTGGCCTACAAGTGAGGAGATTACTGATTGGGGTAACAACAGAAAGAACATCATGAATGCTATTGATGGCACCTTGGAGCGCTTGAATCTGGACCATATTGACATATACTTTCTGCACAGATACGATTACACGACACCTGTGAGAGAAACCATTATGGCGATGGATGACCTCATCAAAGCTGGAAAGGTATTGTACTGGGGAACCTCCGCATGGACCGCAGCTCAGCTTGAACGAGTGAATGCAGTGGCAAAGGAGTCTGGTGCGCACAGACCGATCGTTGAACAGCCCCTATACACGATCGTTGAACAGCCCCTATACAATATGCTCTCCCGCTTCATTGAGCTAGAGATCTTAGCAGTGGGAAAGACTCATGGTATGGGGTTTACAGTTTTTAGTCCACTGGCACAGGGTCTTCTTACGGGAAAATACAATGATGGTGTGCCAGAAGGTAGTCGGGGAGCCACATCTCAGATAATGAACAAATATCTCACTGAGGAGAATATATCAAAGGTAAGAAAACTTGGAGAGATTGCATCTTCACTCGATATCACTACTGGACAGCTGGCGCTAGCTTGGGTTCTTAGACGCCCTGAGGTTTCAACAGCACTGGTAGGTGCTACAAAGCCTGAACACGTGATTGAAAATGTTAGAGCTTCTGATGTGAGCCTCTCAAAGAACACGCTTGAAGAGATTGAGAGTATTTTGGATAATGCTCCTGAGTGGCCTTATCCATATCATCCCAACATCTTCTATGAAGACAAAATGGGAGATTAAACAAGATAATGCAGAGTGAAGATCTGTCATCTCAATGGAGTGGGAAGTTTCTAGTAATATTGACTACCTCTCCGTCTTTAAAGCCCACTAGCTTGCTATCAGTCTTTGCAATGCCATATCCGCCAAGAAAAGAAACTGAAAGTCCCTCATCGACTGGATAGTCTAAGTAGATACTTCGTGATGCAGCAATCACTGTGTCATGGGTGACATAGATATGGAGGTCATTCAAATTGGCTCGATTGAATTTGCCCACAATTTGTTGAGTCAATCGGTCAAGGTAGTCATCAATTG